>Ga0123357_10008507_pt1 | contig 12831 bp, 5 predicted proteins | sample TergutEmb28metaG_FD_89873 | JGI IMG/M metagenome (GOLD analysis project Ga0123357, IMG submission 89873) | Embiratermes neotenicus P4 segment gut microbial communities from Petit-Saut dam, French Guiana - Emb289 P4 | ecosystem: Host-associated > Arthropoda: Insects > Digestive system > Gut ... | reverse complement strand
GTGGACCCCGTTCCAGACCCACTACTACTCAGAAAATCTGGTAGCGCCGGGGATCGAACCCGGGACCTCTGTATCTGTAGCCAGAAACTCTGACCACTAGACCACAGAGGCGGTCTTTGTTGATTCCACTATAGCCCATAATTTGTATGACTTAACATTTTTCTTCAAACAGTGTCTTTCACATGTAGAAATTGTAGCAATTAATTTTCTGGGATAAAACCAAAATATACTCACAGCAACAGAAGGATTATCACGACGACTGCATCTCATTAAGGTATTCAGACTTTCCAAAGCTGCAACATAATCAAGTTCTTGTTCAGGGTCAATGTTGTACTGTGCACGAATCTTGCCAGTGTCTATAAAATCATCAGGATCAGTATCATCAATAGACTTAGACAGAGCTGGGTTCACATAACCACCTGACTTGCTACGAAAATGGTACAACTTCCTGTCTTCTTCCACTCCTAATCTCACTCTCCTGCCGCCTTTCCTATTAGCCATTTTAACTGCACGTTTCCCACCAATTACTTGGCGCTTTGTTCCAGACTGCCTGCTTCCTTTCTGAGCTGCTTGAGTATTCTGTAATGGTTCATGCAAGTTTGGAGCACTTGACATTCTCTTTAGTGAAATGCTTTTAATATGTTGTCTGTGCTGTGAAAAATGTAATGTGTCCACACAACGCTGAGGCACTATGCGAGTTACAGGATTATCTGATGTAAATGCAGTTTCAAAACAAGAGTTAGGTGGCAATACCATGCCTAGAAGACCATTGGTACTCAATTCAGATTGCCTTGATAACATCCCATTAATCACGGCTAAGTTGCCAGTTGCAGCATATAAAAATACTTTTGTCAATAAATTGTACAATTTAAACGTGGTCAGAGGTTCTTGCAATTTGAAGTAATGTTCTTTAAATGCTGTTAGAATTTCATTTGGTACAGCTTGGGGCCCTGTAAAAGGAAATTTCAATGAATAATTTGCAAAAAAGTGCAATTCACAAACATGCAATGGTTATTACCACTGTAGATAAACTTACAATGCACAAGGCAAGTCATAGCAGCCACCAGAGACTGGGGGAAGTGGGAGTCAAGACGGACTTCACTGGATGCATTTGCAGAAAGCCACTCACCTGGAATGGTCTGCAACTCATACCTGAATGGGATCTTCCACCCCAGTGCGTGTGTTTCCAACCTGGAATTTATAATCAGTTCTGTGAAAAATCTAACAATAAGAAAGAACAAACACAACATATTTTAAACAATTACATGCTTTATTTCAGTAACATAATAAATTATACTAAAACATGCTTCATTCTTTTGCCTGTATTTTTATATACAGTAAGATATCAGTGTCAAAGTCCTCAGACTGAACTTGGAACACTATATATCAGTTTACTCAAAAGTTGCCATACAATTAATTCATAGTACTTGTGGTCAATATTTTGTGGTTCATACTGTTACAAAAGGTGGTGCAAAAGTAAGACTGAAGTTTTAAATTAGGTCATGTGAAGCGGCTCCCTCAAGATCTGAGTGCAGGTAGTACATAAGTAAGCAATGTCATGGCCTGCATGTGAACCATGTATTCATCATATACATACTGCAATGCTGGTACTTTTGCACTACCCTGTGTATTAATTCAATCAGTGCCTTACCTAGCCAAGACTACTTTCTTCCAAATCGCCCCAATTTCACACAGCTGAGGAGGCTCAGAATCTGCTGTGGTAGCAGGATCATCGCAACCTGACCTAGAAAATTCCAAACTTGCAGATGTTCTAAATGGATTCCTTTCTTCCTGCATCCTAGAGGCAGTTACATTTTTCTGGTTACACTTCACCTGTGAGGTGGATGTCTGATAATAAGCCATCCGTTGTCCATCCTCAGATCCACAATGGCCCATGATATTTTCTCCACGAAAAGCAATATTATTTACTTTTATGTGTGGGTTTCTCCTTACAGTGGCGCTGTTTATCTCACTGTGTTGAGGCTTTGTCAAGCCACTTACATCTACACTTCTATGTGGAATCTTTTCATTTTGAACAGACTTCCCTGAATCATGATTTTCAGTGTTTACAAAAGGTTTACTGAGGTCTAGTTTTGGTTGCCCCACACTTGAATTCCTTTGGATTGTCTGAGATTTTGGCACAACTGTAAAATTTTCCAAGTTTTTGTAACCCAGATTTGCAGAAGGCACACAAGGCTGTGGAATGCAGTTTACTTTTTCCATGTCACTTGTGTCTATGCTTTCAAAGGTAAGAGGCTGAAGCCACTTACAAGAGTCTGTATAAGTTCTGGGACTACCAAGATCTTTACTGTTATCCCTCAAATTATACGGGCTGCTTATATTAGTCTTCCCACTCCTGATATGCCCATTATCTGTTGTTTCTTGCTCACCAGATAAAGCACAATACTCCTTACTAGAGGTTTCAGATGTTTCTTTGACCTGTTTCTCATAAGCAGATGAATTTTTAATTTTATAGTGCTCAGAATACCTTCCATGATGACTCAGATTTTCCACATATGGAACATTGTAGATACTACTGTGCACAGATCCATACTCTTTCTGCTCCTGACTGAAAGTGGTCTTTGGGTAATTTGTTCCACACTGCATATTTTGTCTAGCACAAACATCACTTTTGCTTCTGGTATGTTGATGAGGCAGTGGTAAAGCATGTCTAAACTCTTCTGCAGATACAGGGCGATTCCATTTACTATCTGTTGGTTGCATTAGAGGATTACTGATAGTTGGAAGACCTACAGTGTGACGTGCATCTAGTCGTGGTTCAGCCATTTCAGATTGACTGCATGAAGTCGTAATGCCTTTCTTTGTGACTCCATCTGTATTCTTAACAGACCACTGGTTCGGCTTACTTTTTGGTGGAATATTTAGTGATTTACTGGCAAGAGGGAGTCTAGTGCTGCTGACATCTGACAGGCTATACAGTAAGAAAATTATATTATTCTCAATTAATGCTAGAGTACTACAGTAAAACCTTGTTGATTTGAAGTGCTTGGAACCAAAAAAATTGAATTTGGATAATGTGATCTTGAATTTCCTAATTCAAAAAATATAAAGATTACAATACACAAAGCTATAATTTTGCCTGTTTGCATGGGTGTGAAACTTGGTCTCTCACACTGAGAGAGAAACATAGGCTGAGGGTGTTTGAGAATAGGATGCTGAGAAAGATATTTGGGCTTAAGAGGGACAAAGTAACAGGGGAGTGAAGAAGACTACGTAATGAGGAGCTTCATGATTACAAATATTATTTGGGTGATCAAATCACGAAGAATGAGAGAGTCAGTGCATGTGGTACATATGGAAGACAGGATAAATGCATACAGGTTTTGGCGGGGAGATCTGAGGAAAAGGGACCAGTGGACAGACTTGGGCACTTCTGAATACGGTAATGAACTTTCAGATTCCATAAAATGCAGGGAGTTTCTTAAATTTTCTAATTTTTTCAGTGCACACTTACTTGTTACATTATTGAAGTCCTAACACTATGTTTTATGTAATTATTCTTTATTTAACTGAGTAATTATATCCCCTTCTTGTATTTATTTTAAACAACTACTATACAATTCAATGTGGACCAGGTAACTCAGTCGGTATAGCGACTGGCAGGTCTTTCCTGGGGGTAAAGTGCAGCCAGGGCATGCTGCTGACCACTCACCCCGTTCTAGTGCCGCGGTCATGGAAGTGTAGAGCTACACCTCTACCCACCCTCTGGGCCACACCAGGCCTGTAACGGGATCACTTTACCTTTTTTACTACACAATTCAATACACTGTAAATCAAAAACACAAGCCAGGGAACAATAATTCATGTTTGTCACACTTTGGTACTAGTACATTGTTTCTTCAAGTGAGACTCGATTGACCTTTGTTCCAGGTTTGTCCAGTGTCAAAAAATAACAAATTTTTACGTGAATTTTCCAGAAAGGACAATCCAGAGCAACATTAAAACATCTAATTTCTTTGTTAATGTGCTTTTCCTCAAACCTTTACTTCCACCAGCAACTTTCACCTCTGACATCATCATTAGAACAGGATATGCATAAATACCCTAACACAGTTCAAAAACAGACAAGACCTCTGACTATCAATAGTAAATGGCAGGTTGAGATCACATGAGATGAGCTAATTCTGTTCCACTTCATATCGTTCAGTTCGGCTAATGTTAAAAAGACACCCCTAGCCCCCCAACTGCCCATTTTAATGCCAGACTCCTGGGAGTGTGAGACTATCAGATTTCAGACAACTCGAGCTTTACCGCATTCAAATTATTAAACTCTAACGAATCAAGAGGCTGTACAGTAGCTTCAAATTACAAATCAACCATATTACAAGGTACATAAAATCCTGTGTTTGAAGCCAGGGAACATATTCAGCTTCAAATTATATCACATTTTGAATTAACCAAGTTTCAATTAACAAGGTTTTACTGTACAGATTTATGTTAATAACTCTTATGTAAGTGTCTGTAGAGTTAAGAATGGGGAAGCAAAAATGGAAAACACATCACAATGTTATTCAAATTGCATCATATACTGTAAATTAGAGGGGAAATAATTCTAATTGAGCTGTTGTTTGTGATAATCCATATTTCAACAAATATAACGGTAATTTTTGTTCCTTTCTTTGGCTACTTTCTTACCACAGGAATATTACTTTTGTTCATTACTTTCTAGTCTAATTTTGGCAGGCACAGTACATGGAAATTTTATTATTCCTGCTTATCTGTAACTTTCATAATTCTAAAATACAATTTCATGGAAATAAAACAAGGAGTCATATTGTTCAAAATAGTACTCTTGTAACATACTGTTAAACAAATTCAAATACTTCATATTTCTATAGTAGTATATCACACCTTCCTACAAAATACTATACATAACACATTTGCAGCATCAAAATGTACGGCACACCTTGTCAAAATTCTGGTGTTACATGTTACTATACAAGGCTCTCTGTGAATTAGCCATTTTCATGTCTTTTACACTTGAAAGTGAACAACCAACTTACCCGTGGGTTTTTGATACTATGAGGGATCTGCAAACGTAAAAGTCTGTGAAATACGAAAGTGGAGAAGGCACAAATACACCAGTCACCAGTAATGGTAAAAAGCAGCTCTAAAACTCTGGGGATCTGATTCCAGAATGCTGTAGTCCATTATGTGAAAAAGCTGCATCCATTCTCTCTGCTGCAAATGCTCAGTTTTACACAAAACATGACACATGGACTTATTCATATACTGTAGCACCCCAATTTAAGATTCATTCTGGGGACAAGATTTTTATACCTTAAATTCTGGAAAATTTAAAATGAGGATTGTGTCAGAGCCAAACCAAGAATTACTGCCATGGGTACAGAAACGTTATATTCATTCTGAATTGAAATAATGCTGCTGTTCTTCAATCCATTTTATATATATATGATATATATGTTGCATGGGAGACAAAAGAAAGAACCTCAACAATAAAATCTTGCTACAGGCTTTTTCCCCAGTCACACATGACAAGTGATACGACACTGCTACATTAGTTTGCAATCAATTCTGACATTGCTTCACTCCCACTGCATCTAATCATGGTAATGTGGACACAACCAATACTCCAGACTTGTAAACATAAACTGAAACTCCAAAATGGCATATGACCTGAAAGTTTATGTCTTAAACGCAGGAGAAACTAAAACCAAGACACCTTAAATAAAAAAAAAAATATATATACATTATACAAGGTTATGGTAATGACAACAAAACATAAAAAATAAAATGAGGCAAAGTCTTAATCTGACAAGCCTTAAATCAGGATTCCACTGTAACTGAATTTTGCAAGACTTCAAGAAAACAGTGTTCATGTAACAAGTACTCCAATAATTGGATACCTTTACTGTTTCAAAAAGTTTTACTGCATGCTGAGACTAAAAGTACATAAGAGATGAGTCTAAAATGTCCAAGATCGCATAAAAAGGAACATTCATACTTGTAAGTCATTTACATAGTTTATCATCTACATTTACACACCACTTTTAAAACTATGCAGAAAAGTGTTACATATCCACTTACTGATATAGATCCCCTTCTTTGAGAAACTGATAATGAGGATCAAATGTAGTAACTGCATTTATATTCTGAAAGACACCAGCTTTGATGAATTTATTTAGTAGTTGAATTGTTTGTTCTCTTGTTACAATGTTTCCCATATAAATATGGTCCTGAAGAACAGACTGAAACCAGTTCACAGCTTCCTGTCCTGTGAAACAGTTATCATACACCTTTATATGACGGCGATGCCTTCTCAAAGGAATTCCATTCTGAAATGTTCCAACCATTTCATTCCACTGTAGAAAAAAAAAATAAATGCATAATGTCAGTGGTATTATTTGACACTTCATTTACCTATAGTTTCTATGACACTTGCTGTTAAGTTTATGCAACTGACACAGTAATTTATAAAAGACCCTTACCACAACATTTAAGTATACCTTCTCATAATAATACTAGAAGTTTACCTTATAGACCCTTCAATACTCATATAGAATGAAAATACCCATTCACATTTACTACAATATATTGCTGTTAAGTGTAACAACATTTGTGTATGTATTACAATAATGTGCAAACAAGGCCCAAGGCAAATAGTAAACCCCCTCCCCCCCATTTTGAATAGATGATCTTAGAATTAAATGTTGAAAACTTCTAACATATGCCAATATACAGGCAAAACCATCTTGTGAATGCAATTACAAACCTTATGTTTCCATTAGACTTGAAAAGCTTCTTGACCAGATAGGGAGCTATTCAGAAACAACCGAGGTTCTCACAATGGCATTTCTACAGGTTAAAGTGTCCAGGGGTATAATGTAGTGTTGCTGGGTGAGCAGTTCCCAAAGATTTAAAGGCATTATCATCATTTGAAATGTTGGGAACTACTCGCCTGACACAGCGTCACATCCCAGAAACCTTGAATCTTAATGAATTATTAATTTTTCAAGAATGACTACGTTCTGTGTAGTTGTGTTGCCTTATGATAACGGTAGTGATAGATTCTAAGCAGGTGAAGGAAAACTGGAAATTTAATGAGAGTATTCCAGCGAGGCAACCTCGCTGGAATACTTTCATTAAATAAAATTAAAAAAATATTTCTGGCAGAACCACCTCCCTCGACTCAGAAGACATGTAATACTAGCAAATGCTGCAGATGGATGATCAAAACTCTTATTTCATATTCAGGTTATGAGCCGAAATCTCGGTACGTGGATTAACTATCACAACTGAAGTCTTCTTCAGAAATAACTCACAAAAATTTTCGATAACTCTGTAACTACTTTCCAATCACGGCAAAAAATTGCAGTTGTTTTCCCATTTAAAACTGTAACACTAAAATTTAAATTCAATTATACCGTATTTACCATTTTCGTAGCTTTATATGGACCACAATTTCTTGCGCCTTCCATTTCTTGCTGAGAATACAAATCTTTCCACAAAATTCTTAAGATAAAAATTCAAGACATGTTATAAAAACTGCACCCTCTTCACTAATCTACCACACAACAAACAACGAAAATTTCAAATTAGAGCAGAGTGAACGAGCCTGCATAACCGCGTGTTCTCATTGGTTCAACTCTCGATCTACGATAACCGAACACACGGATAAAAGCTACAGGAGGAAATTACAGGTCCTATTTGCACGATCGTTACATCAATGCTGCCAACATACACTTTAAATCGTTTACATCTATACACACTAGATGGAAGCATATGGCATTGACAGCAGGTGAGTGGAGCCCAAAGGCGGAGACCATTACGGAAAGATTTTTTCTTAACTGAGTCACTCGGAAACTTGGCGTGCGGTATTGAATCAAGTAATGCTGTTCTCCAAATAGTCCACTTGTGTGGTTTGATGGGTACATATAAATGTTGCGTATTAATCATTTACCCCTTTCTTCAACCGTCTTCTACGATACGTTTTAAACTTTTTTTGGATTCGTATTGTACTTCAAGTATTAGATGTCTTAGATAGGTGACCGGCCCCAAGGGTTTTTATCCACATACGAAGTCGTTTATAGTATATTCGTGCCCCGCCTTTTACGGAATCAGAAGTTTCATCGTCTTCATAATAGCCTCGTCACTGGACCTGATCCTCGTCTAAACTACAGTATAGGATAGCATACAATTAAATAGTGCAGCGTTCTTTGAACACTCACACTTATGAGTGACGAACATCGCATAAAAGAGTTACATATTATTCCCACGGCATAACTGTCTCATGTTCTGTTACTGATGCCGAGTAAATGTTGAAATGTGACAGAGCCAACGAGTATCACAACTTTTTAGTTCGTTCCTTCTTACCATTCTCACCTTTTAAAATTCAGTGGCAACCGAAGTTACTGCCTACTCTAAAATTAAATAACCGTATGCTGCCAGCAGTATGTCATTACGATTCGCAGAATAAACAACGATTATTCTCCGCGATTGCACCAGCTATTGGGTCTTTGTACTAGATACGACATTTTCTATGAAGTGGGAATTAATTTTTTAATTTCTAGATGGAATCCATGCTTCAAAATATTCAAGTTTAAGCAGTGGTAATATAACTTTAAGCCTTAAAGCTATGATGCAGTTCGATTGTATTGTCTGTTGGTAACATTGTTGACATAGAGACAACCGTCATTAAAGTTTAATCGAGAGCGTAAGGTGAAATGTGCAAACATGTTATCTCATGTAAAAATTAATAATTTCAAGACGTATCGGGGAGAATATGTCGTCGGTCCGTTGCGGCCATCGACGGTTGTGCGAGGGAGAAATGGCTCAGGTAAGATCAATCAGTACAGATAAGGCTGTAAGTTTGTGTGTTGAGAAAACCCGCACACTGCTACAGTGAATATGCGTAAGCCAGATTTGTCACATTAAGGCGACGTGATATGAAAAGTCATCCAAGTATACAGGACGTGGAATGAAGCCGTAGTTCTCCACGTTCTTATCGTCGACATAAGGCAGAGGTGAGTTGTCGGCTTTACGTCTTCGGTCCCTCTACCATCGGGAGGCCGGGAGAGCGTAATCGGTGTCCACTGTGTAGGACGCTGAGTGGGTCTGAGCATCGGTCTGGAAGCAGTGGGGGAGACAAAAATATCTTGCCCTGGCCCGGAATCGAACCACGATTCTTCGGTTGTTCAGCCCATAGCCTAGTCACCGAAACGACTATGAAAGCTGCGAATGTACCTGTTTCATGCAACACGTAAACGTTCTCGGAATGCGAATGTAAGCTATGCAAAATGGCGTGATTTGAATTAGACTGAACTCCAAAGTGATGTCTTAAATATTTCATGGGTTCAGACAATTTTCCAATAGTACAGCGTGAAAGAGATCCACCACATTTTCCCCCCATTCTTCTGAATGGCAATTGGTAACAGCTCAGTTCCCATTAAATTTCTTCAAGATTTCACATTCCATATAAATACGAAACATATCTCACAATTTCAAAATAGTGGAGATTTACAGATATGTAGCAAAGTAAAAGGGGATAATAGAGGTATGCTTATTCCACGGACTTCCTCAACAAAAATTAAATTTGATCAAATTTGACGACTCCTAATTTTACGAAGAATGTGGTGAATAAAAACGTAGAATTGAAGTTAAGATATACTCATATAACTTCAGGGGCCTTTAAGGCGAACTCAAACATAACGCAGCCAATAGATTTCCATAGCCTTAAACCGGCTCTGAATTCAGTACATTTCCAAGTACGTGGGATAAATTGTTTTAACGTTTGCTAGTACTTGCTTGCTTGCTTGCTTACTGATGGACTTACACCACAGATAGGTGTCCTTCTTGAGAAGCTCACCGGCTTACGGCTAGTCAAGAAATTCCCCGCATTTTATGGAACCTGAAGGTTCATGGCCGCATTCACAAGTGCCCGCCAACTGTCCCTATCCTGAGCCAGCTCAATCCAGTCTATGCCCCCACATACCACTTTCTGAGGATCCATCTTAATATTATCCTTCCATCTACGCCTGGGTCATCTAAGTGGTCTCTTTTCCTCAGGTTTCACCACCAAAACTCTGTATACGCCTCTCCTCTCCCCCATACTGCTGCATGCCTAGCCCGTCTCATTCTTCTCGATTTGATCACCTGAACAATATTGGGTGAGGAGTACAAATCATTAAGCTCCACATTATGTAGTTTTCTCCACTCCCTTGCTACCTCGTCCCTCTTAGGCCCAAATATTCTCCTCAACACCGTATTTTCACACATCCTCAGTCTACGTTTCTCTCTCAATGTGAGCGAACAAGTTTCACACCCATACACAACAACAGGCAAAATCGTAGTTTTGTATATCTTAATCTTTAAATTTTTGGATAGCAAACTGGAAGACAAAAGATTATGAACCGAATGATAACAAACATTCCCTGACTTCAATCTCTTCTTAATTTCTTCCAGAATAGAATTTTGATTTGTTAAGGTTGTTCCAAAACATTTGAAGTCTTCCACCCTTACAAAGGAACCATTATCAGTCTTTGTATAGTGCCTGCGTCCTACATCCTGTTGTCAAAGCATGACCATGTACTTAGTCTTATCAGCATTTACTTCTAGTCCAGTCTTCTTAGTAGCGACTACTAAAACTTCTACGTTTGTCTTTATAGTATGTACCAACGTGTGCTGTTAGACAAATTAACAAGTGCGTGTTGCTAAGTAATATAAATACTTCGAAGCATCATTGCAGCAGAACAGGCTTTAAGAAGCTTTCTATCAAATTCTAGTGGTTTGCGTCGTAAGCATTGAAGGAACCACAACTATGTCAGTTCCTTCACACTTCCATTTACATCTCCGCGTCGATTGTACCATCTCAGAATTGTGCTAATAGTGTTATAGAGGTGTTAGATATAAGGATTATTTTACAGCTTTGCACTCCGCGCATTCTTGCAGTCAATCACTTCTTTTATTCCAACTAAATGCACATAATATTGTATAGTTGTAATAAAAGAAGTGCTTGAACTTCAAGATGTTGTTATATGAGTCATTCTGAGTAAAAGAAATCCTACTTAAGCGGATCCCCGATTATCAACCGTTATATCGTTACAGGAATTTGTTTCAACATACTGTGATACTGAACTGTATCAGTTTCTATGCATCACCCTCACACTTACTCCCACCTATAGCAAACATTACTGCCTTGTACCCCCGTCTCGTTTTGGTCAATGGGCCTGATCTACGAGGTCACCAGATCTCTCGCCCCTTGACTTTCTTGTAGGGGCAAATGAAGGATGTGGTATACCAGCAGAAATTACACGCAGGTAGGAACTCTTGCAGCGAATCAGGGATTCTACTTATCGCATTAGGCGAAATGATTACATTATCAGAAAGGCAACAAATTGCCTGTGAGCCGCGCGCATTATTGTGCATAAAGAACAGTGGAGGTCATTTTGAACAGTTATCAGCGTAACGTAACAGAAAATTGTCATCTTTTGATATTAATCAAAATTTATGTTTTACTTACACATTGTAACGAAAGTACGTTAAAATAAGTAACTCGGCAACATAATTAGAAACTGGTCTCTTTCTTCTGTGATATTATCTGACACAGAACTTTCTTTTGATGTACATACAGGAGGACAATACTTAACCGCTGTTTTTTTGTTTTTTATATGGCGTATGACTTTGTTTCTTGTACTGTGTGATAAACAGTGTTGTTGGAACATATTTGGTTACAGCCAAATAACTAAATTTAACGCTCGTAACGGTTGATAGTTCGAGCATATGTTGGGATAGCATTTTACTCAAAATGACTGACGTAGCATCCTAAAGTCTGGCACGTCTTATGCGGAACAGTCTGTAGCGTATACGTATATCATAGTAGCAAAAGACATTTTTGTTCGCAAGAGTGGCATACGAAACGTGATTCGCTACTGTATAGATTAAGCTTACAGACGTTGAGAGCGAAGCGATCATGCGTTACACAATTAAGGGACTGAGGCATGCTTCCCTTTACGTAGTGAATAAAAGCATGAATATTGCTGCTCACATTATTGACTCAGTTTCTACGTCAATAGGACTCTAAAAAGGGCCGCAGTGAAGCGAAGCTCAGCAATTTTGCCGGCCCGGCTTGAAAGGATATGCGGCTTACCCTTCCGCCTGAGTGTGCAGTAGCTATACAATTCACAGTTAAGTGGTGAAAACACAACTACTGTCAAGTCTCCGCTCTAGCGCCGCGGTTTGATCGCCGAAATTTGTGGCGTTACGTCGATGGTGTCAGTAAATCAACATAGCGCAACTTTTTTAAATGCTAGAAATTTTCTTAAGCTGATAAAACGATGTTAATTACACAGTAACATTATATTAAAAGTACTCTGAATACAGAGTTTTTCATATTTGCAAATTTTACATTTTTGTATTAACATTTGCTATATTGCCCCACCTATTCCTTTCACTGAGTACAGTATATTACATATAGAGCGCCGAAATGTGAGTTAGTCTCATGATAAGGACAAATGGCCGGGCACATTATACTGAGAAACTACAAGAAATCGGTCCCTGCAAGGACAGACCTTTTACACTACCACAAAATTCTGCTATTTACCCGATCCTTCAGTAGTAAAAATAAGTTAGGGCAATTAAAATTTATGCTGTAATATTACGTTTTTCTGTCGGTGACTTAGCCACGTTACCCTCTCAGGACACTTTCATGATTTTTTTTTAATTCTCCAGATTTTCGTCTAAACGGCCTGCGATTGATACCTGGAAAATTGTGGGGGGGGGGGGCAAAATGAAGCTAGAGTTACGAGGTCTGCTAGAACAGAGGAGAAGAAATTTCGGTAGTGTTTTTTTTTG
>Ga0123357_10008505_pt1 | contig 12832 bp, 4 predicted proteins | sample TergutEmb28metaG_FD_89873 | JGI IMG/M metagenome (GOLD analysis project Ga0123357, IMG submission 89873) | Embiratermes neotenicus P4 segment gut microbial communities from Petit-Saut dam, French Guiana - Emb289 P4 | ecosystem: Host-associated > Arthropoda: Insects > Digestive system > Gut ... | reverse complement strand
TCCCTGAGGATGGTCTATGTTGACCGAAACATGTTGGAGATTTTAACTTTTTAAGTAATATAATATCTTTTAGTGTATTTTAATAATAAAACATTGTGCAATAAGCTGGAATTTTCAAAATAATATTTAATATTGCACTGTATAATAATGAAAAATCCACTTCTCATTTTTCTGTAATCGTACGTGTCCTACCCATCTCCTTTCTTGACATTATCATCGCTATGACATTTGATGAAAAGTCTGTTCTTTATTATAAGCAGCAAATATGCTAATGTCAACAGCACCAGTCTATAAAAAGCACTTCCTCTCACAGATACACGCAAATAACGAATAACCCTGAAAGCAACACAATGTTTCTCTCTCTCCACAGAGGCGGTACAAATATTACTGTTAGTCCTTAAAATGTGTAAATTTAATTTCGTTTGCAATAATAGAACTGCACGTGTAGTGTATGTTATAATGTCAAACTAAATTGATCAGCAAAAGGGGGCATAAATTTTAGATGCATTCACATACCGCCCGCCCACAGTTTCTATTTGTTTGGCAGCTAGCGCCGTGACATAGAGGCAACTTCTCCGACACTTCTGTCACACAGGCAGCCAGCACAATGATTTGTAGGCGTTCCGACGTCCCAGTTCTTAGCGCTTGCTGACGTGATATGAGCAGAACCGATTGTGGGTGAAGACGGACTGACTGGATTGTTAAGTTCTTACTTTCGCGTCTGGACAGGGAGACAACTTCCCCGGCAGTTGTATGACATACAGTGTCTGGAAGGCAATCTGCAGGCTCCTTGAAGGTACCTCTCAATCGCTTATGAAGAACGACCTAAGTGACAACTGGCAGACAAGCAAAATTTAGCTCACTGTCCCACTGCAAACATTTTACTTCTGCCAGTGACACTTTCCACTTCAACCAACCTATTGAGGTGGCACAACGGAAGAACAAGAATTATTCCATGGGTCAGTATTTGCAACTGTAAATAGAAAAAATTAATATAGATATAATAACCAGGACAAAGACAGAATGCTAACTGAAGATTGAAATTAAAAACTACATTGCACATATACAAATTAAGATCCTACCTCACAAAGAACAGGATGTGCTTACATTAGAAAGACCTATCGGCGGATGTGGTATAGGATACCGACAGCTGTTTGTTGTGATAAATATACAGAACACATAAATAATTTATGTGACCAAGCAGAGTTAGACATGAAGGTACCACTGAGCTATATCGAGTAATGTATTTTTAGGCGTATTCGCAGAACTTCGAAAAACGACTATTAGCTTCGTCTCAACCGTCCGTCCGTCCGTCTGCTCGCTCGCATGGAACAACTCAGGTCCCACCTGACAGATTTTCACGAAATTTGATATTGAAATAGTTTTCGAAAATATGTCGAGAAAAATCAAAGTTTTATTAGAATCTGAGAAGAATAACGGGTACTTTACATGAATACCTGTGCACGTTTATGAGAATATCCCGCTGAAATTCTTCTTAGAATGAAAAATGTTTCAGACAAAAGGTGCAAAGAAAGTCAAAACACATTTCATGTAAAATACAATTTTTCCCGAAAATCGTGCCGTTTATGAGATAATGAGGTGACAATACTGTACAGCCAGACAGGCCAATGACATAACATAATATGGCGCATTCATAGCGCATGCGCCGTATTATGTTTTTATCATAACTAAGGCTACAAACACGCACTCAGAATATGCAACATTTATTGCTTTTCCACTACAACAATAGTTACACGAAGGCGCTTCAATGTTAGACTTATGCCTACATTGCCTGTCTTATTCACCTTAATTGAATAATATTGAATAGCGATGAATCTGGATTTATAAAAACAGAACCGGGATACTTCCAATAGATTTAAAAGAATAACGTGCGATCTAAAGTTCAAAGTTCGATGCATGAAGTTCATTTTTGGATAACAAGAAAGGGCGATCCCTTCCACTAAAAAAAGCTCACAAATTCTCCATCACAAATACTAATTACTGCCGCGTGCAAAATAATCGCCCATCTCCGTCTACAATCATACGCAGCTCACAAATAAATTCTGGTTCCAAAACGTAGAAATTTTAACGTTATGTCAGGTGATGCACATATTTGTCATTGTGGTTAAGGGGTCTAGAATATCGAATGCTGACATGTTGTAATGGAGGGTTGTGTTCGGATGATTTACGCTGCGGTTTGAAAGTGCGAGCGGTTATTGGTCTTCACTTCACGTAGCGTTCATTTAGAGCGCATCCTCTCTTGCGCCTGGAATTCAGATGTGGCCTGCAGTCGACGTGTCCTCTGACGGTCAGCGCATTTACGTGTATGTTCCCGAACCGTACTTTGTGCAGAATTAGGGCACAGCAGAAATTTCATCGAGAGGATGAAGCTTGGGATCAGTGGTGTATCTTGGAATAGGTGGGTTCTGATGCAAGAGTATAGACTGGACCCCACATCCTGGATAAAATCCAGCACTGTCATTGACACATCATCAAATATTATTTGACATAGAGCGAAGTAAAAAAGTCCGTTTTTAGTGCACTGTCCATTACGTTTTAAATACTGATTACAAAATGCAATTATGGCTTATACTGTCACTACCTCCGTACAAAAATGAGCCACGTGAGGGATTTGAGGTGCCTTAAGTCCCAAAAGACAACATTCTTCACTTATATCCTGCAGTTCAGCATGTCTAATGCAAATCCAGCTCCGAACAGCCACAAGAAACCAGACATCAGTCACGGGTGCCCATAACTAACGGGACCAAAAAAATGCACTTATAGTCAGTTCGTGTATTATTTCCTACATAATACGGCCTTTCTGGGTCCTCGCCAGGGAGAAAACAGATACAAGAGATACACAAAACACATGAATGCAAATTTTATATTTTACTGCAACCTTATATGTCCACATTGGATACACGTTTGAATAACAACTTTAATTTTCCGAGTTTTAACTAATGTCCGTAATGTACATATTTAACTTGCTTCTGTGTTTTACATACGCACTATCTGCATTCCCTAACGACGATACTTACAAATGTTTTATGCATCTCTTGTATCTGTTTGCTGCCTGATGATGGTCCAGAAATGGCCGATATATTCATGAGATAACAATATGGAACGGTAGTATATGCAAACTGTGCATTTACTGGACTCATTAATTATTATCTATCGCACGGAAAATATACAAAATATTAAGATTACAGGCACCAATATCTACAGCTGAGAAAACAAAACCGATGCAATGGTTCACAAAGCACGGCATTAAATTTATAGATGCATTAAGGGAGCAGAACTATAGTAACTTGAAAGAGAAGTAGCAAAAACGGAAACCTTCGCTCATGTGGAACTCATTTTATTGCTAACGTTTTGCGTATGGTGGCAACACCATTGTATGGGGTCGCATGATATAATTATGGTTCGGTCCTGAATTTTACAAATCGATATCAGATACGAATTTCAGTATTCTGAAAAAAAAGTATCAGAATTACTTAATCTTAATTTATATTATTTGTTATAGGATTCGAATAGCAGAATAATCAAGAATCTGAATTCAACTGTATAAGCACTTTGTTAGAAGCTATGAAGGGACATACACGTACTTAATTATGAAGAATGGATCAAAATTGTCTAGAGCAGGCCGAAAGGTAGTCTCATGTGAAAAATATAATCAACTTGGGGTTCAGGAAAGGAACGTAATTTCGTGATTAGCTCTATTATATTAATTCGCTGTTGATTAGTACTGATCGAACAATTCTTTGAACAACCCGGCGAGGAGATTAGTGCAGTTGTAATGATACAAATATCTTTTGCCAAAATATATATATATATATAATCTCGGCCGATGCGATGATTATCCTGACAGAGGATTCCTGTAATTTTCGTCAGATTTGTTAGACAAATGCTAGGATAGTACTTGCGAATAGATGACGACCATTTTTTCCGCAGACCCTACAGGTTGGCCGTACGTAATGATTCTGTTGTATTTCTGAAAGCGAGTTAACCTTTGAAGTTAATAACGCACGGTTAAAATGATTGAGTCTCATGCTACCCATGACGCTGCTCCATTTACATTCGTTATACAGCGTCCAAAGAGTTGCGAAAAATACCAGTTTTCCTGACCACAATTTTTTTGGTTTGTGACACCGTCAAGTCCTGTAGATGATTAACAAATTTTCGAAGCATGATGTTTCCATTTTCAGAATCCACGTCAGTGAACTGGGGATGTGGTCAAGCTAGACAGACAGGGTGCGGATAGGTCACTTAGAACAAACGAGAAATGAACAGGCGACAGATTCCTGTTCGCACGTATAGGAAGCAAAAATGGAAAATAATGCGAAAACAACCCTTTTCAGGGCCAGGCAGGGGACTATCGTTATCAGCCGGAAGTTAACTGTCTTCTTCCTTCGACAGAAAGATCTTTGCATCTGTTCCTCCAGGCAGTGAAAAGAAGCTTCTACGACCTGCTGACGGGGATTGCGCCGATTCTCTTCAGGACATCAGGGAGAAGCTCGACCTTTCTCGCTACCCTGTGATCCACTTTCTGCGTCAACACTTCTTTCCTAGAAGAATGGTGTTAATGGGTAGGATGCGATGATTCAGGCTGATAGAGTGTTCAGCCGCGGCCGACTTGTTCGGATCACAAAGTCGGATACCTTGCAGGATGGAAATCGTACGGTCTCTGGAGGCATTCGAGTGCACCTTTATCGAACTGAGATTACATATTTGTGAGAAAACACCAAACATTTTGTGAATATACAATAATATAACAAAGACGTGTCAACTTTCAATTAAAGTTACTACCTCAGTAACTATTTTGGGTTACAGTTTATAGTGCTGCGACCCATCTAGCATCACGCCCTCCTCATTCTTGAGGTTTCTGGATCACACACGACACACCACACTCGGTAGGACTCCTGTAGATGAGTGATCAGCTAGTCGCAGAAACCTCGACCTGACAACACACAACACAACACGACAAGCATCCATACCCCCGGCGAGATTCGAACTCACAATGTCAGCAGGCGATCGGCCGCAGACCTACGTCTTAGACCGCTGAGACCTGCTCTTGTGTCAGATACGCACATAAAATCACAATTATCAGAATTTCTTGGACCATCTCGGTTGTAACAGATGTGTCGCCGTTGTTTCACCAATACGCTTGTAAAGCAGTGACACAACAATGGAAGGATCTTATATAGTGTGATGTTTCAATGTTTCCTTTATTATTCTAAGGCGATTTGACGATAATTAGAAACATGCTAGGGCTATGTTTTCTCCCAATTTAACAGAAGCTTGTACCTCATCAATCTTTACAGACGTTATATAAGCTTAGTAAACGACACACAATTATTAACTAATAAGGCATGAACAAATAAACAAAACAAAGCGAAGTATCTAATCTCATTATATGGAGGGAACAATGAACTGAAATTACGTACTTTACAACTTTTGTAACTTGAATCCTTAATGAAAGAGGAATGGTACTGATCACAGGAAGACAGAGGGCGGGGATGGAGCCTTGATCTCAACAGCCCGCTCAAACGTGAGTAATAATGGTGCAGAAGAAGATAAATTATCATGTTTCTTGCAACAGACATATTCAAGAACAACAACAGTTTGTGTGTTGTTGATGTTGTTCTTGATGTTATTGCTGCTGCTGCTGCTGCTGCTGTTGACTTGCAGAAAAAAAATTCGGCCTGTGGCAGAGCCGCGGAGCTTGGATGGAGAAAATTACTTCCGTGTTTTACAACACCCTAAAACTTCATGAACTGAAGTACAATGCAATTGCAAGTCTGTTATAAAGTTGTCAGTAGAATACGAAGAGTGTGAAAAATGACTACACGTTTTAAATGTAACCAACACACGATGGTAAACTTGTGCCGGTGTTTAACCCTTGAAGGTCAAACACAGCAGCATAACGTGCATGAAGCATCAACCGGCGGACTGTAGCGATAAGCGGCCAGCTTCTAGCATGGAGAAAAGTTCCACCCACAGGTGGACTCACACGCCGGTCTGGAAGTCTCGACAACGGGCAATGTACCACTATTGCAAATAACCAAACTTCGGTCGTTCCAGACGCAGCTATTTACCTTACCGGCTGAGCTAATCTGGTCCGCTTTAAAACCATACTGTCTGGTGACAGAAGACGCCGAAAGTTCAACAACACTGTTACAAAAGCCCGCCATTGGACAAGACTGAGGGCCAATTCTATGTATTTTGCATTGCATACAGTTACGTCAAGTTGTGTGCTGCAGCTCTTTCTTGATACTCCCAATACATACCCTTCCTTGACGGGGGCCCTCCGCTACAAATTGGGACGTATTCACCCCCCCCCCCCCCTCGGACTGCGATAGCACAGTGGTTAAGGTGCTGTGCTACAAATCGGAAGGTCGCTGGTTCGATTCCAGCTGGTGTCATTGGTATTTTGCATTGACATAATCCTTCCGATCGCACTACGGCCCTGGGGTCTACTCAGCCTCTAACAGAAATGAGTACCAGGAGTATTTCCTGGGGGTAAAAAGCGGCCAGTGCGTGAGGCTGACAACCTTACCACCATCCTGGGCCAGTGTCACGTAATCTGGGAACCTTAACTTCCTGGAACGCTCTGGACATTCGGGCGTGTAATGAGACTGAATTCTTTTTACCTTCCCCCCCCCCACCCCCCGTTCCACGCATCAACACGATCTACATGCAGTCCATCATCCTCCAGGACTTCAGTACTTAGGGGTAATAGCTGATCTCACTTCGTACAGCGAAGGTGAATACACCGCCTGATGTATTAGAAATTCCCGCGACAGCCAATCGATATTGCTGATCTGAAGGATTTGAAAGGTCTCGTAATGAGTGTCTTCTAGTGTGAATATTTTCAAATTCAGTGTGTTTGTAATAAGAAATTTAATTTGCAACTGATTAATATGTTCGCAAAAAAAATAGGGGATCCGAAAAAATTCAATAAACAAGTGCAGCTATACAGAACGAAAAAAAAGAGACAGAACATCATCCAACGTGAAACAAATTATAAATTATGTATGTATAAATATTTCTGATTTCAGGCGCATTATTATCAGTTTTGTCTGTACAAAGAAGCATTCAATTCCTTCTTCCTAGTCAAGAATACCGTCCGGTGCCTTGCTGCACAAGTCACATCCTCTATATTGCCAACCGCAAAACGCACGAGAAAATATAAATCAATAGAATCTCATACGGCCAAAATTAGTAAAATGTAATACAGAGAACAGGGTGATGGGAGTGGAAGCAGAAATAAAAAAAAACTGAATCAAGAGAGAAACAGAAGAAACGTTAGAGACTGAAGTACGATATAATCCTCCCACTTATTCTGACATAATAGGAATTTAGCAATTCATACGATCGGTCAGCAGACTGCGTCACTAACGGTAATTCAGTTCACTTGTCGAATTATACACGCTTCAGGCGAGCATCAATATTAATGGAAAAGGACACAGGACAATTCAGCAGGAAGTCTCTGACGATTAACACCATCTGTCAGAAACTAAGATTCTCGCATACATGAGAGTATACATACGTAACTGCAAGAAGCAGAGTCCTTCCTGAGAAGCTAAAGGGTCTTCAGCTAGTCAAGAAATTACCCGCATTTTATGGAACCCTAAGATTCATACCGCATTTACAAGAGCCTGCGATTCGCGCGTAACTACAGTGCTTTATATGGTTCAAGCCATGTTCCAGAAGCCGAGGGCGATAAACGCGTGAAAGTATGTACATGCCGATGCTATCTTACGACTAACATCATGCGCCAGATACCGCAAGACTCTTATAGGTGAAAGTATGTACATGCCGATGCTATCTTACGACTAACATCATGCGCCAGATACCGAAAGACTCTTATAGGTGAAAGTATGTACATGCCGATGCTATCTTACGATTAACAGCATGCGCCAGACACCGAAAGCCTCTTACAAGTTTAAGTATGTACATGAATGAGACATTTAACGATTAATGTCTTTAGCGAGATATGAGAGTAACTTAACACCGTTTGTCACAAGTACTCATTCGTCACTACCGTCTCCTATTATCACCATTATTACAAACTCGCAACGAATTCTCACAGTGTCTTGTCAGCGAAGTTTCACAAGCCAAACGGAGGTGAGTTTTGAGCCTGACATGCCGGTGGTACTAGCCCTCGAGAAAGGCGGTCATGTTGGCTGGGACGCACTCCACTAGAGCAGGGTTTCTGTTCACAGGGATTTTGTAGAATTTATTGGACCCTATCGCAATACCGATAAATTCAGGGCTCAAAGTCACATTCTACTTCCACAAAACCTTCTGAATTGCAACCTCTCATCTACACACGCCGAACTGCACGTTCCGGCCATCTCATTTCCCTTCAATTTAAAATGTAAAAACAGATTGTGAAAAGCGTACAATACACAGAATCGCAACACTTATGTCGAAATAAACCGTTCAGCCTTCCAGATATTCGACAAAGGAATATAATATCTACGAACTGAAAGCTTCAAATTCATGTCTGTTTCGCAAATGACTAAAGAATTCCGAAATAGAAATGGCTGCAGCCTTTATAATGGTTGAAACGTAAATTTAACTCTGCTCTTAGCTTGCACATTCGAACAAAAAGGCAACAAAACAGGGGCCCCTGCCTGTAGTTCAACAATGATTAATTACAATTTATACAGCCCATCACAAGACCAGAGGAACAAACTTGCTGTTTTGCATAGATTCTTTTATTAAACGCGGAATGATTTTGTGATACAAGGATAAGAAAAATGTATCTTATACTTCTGCACTTCGCCCCTTGTGAAACTGAAACGTCACGAACATTCTCGTCTCGATTGCCCTTTACACAAATTCGACAAAATCAGAAACTCTACGTTAATAATTCACGAGGGATTTAGCTTGCTCCTACATTAAGTCCATAAATTCTCAGTAATACCGGTCTGATGGAAACTCTGAGCTAGAGCTTTCAACTCCAGAGAGTGTGTTTCAATTGAAAGCTTCGGTCGGAATGACAAGTATTGTGAAAGCGAACCCACTTTAGCCAATGGGGTAGGCGTAGGTCTCTGCAGCTACTGGCGTGGTACACTTACTGTTAGGCATACTGACTGCTGAATATTTTCACTGTATCTTCGTATTTCTTATTACTGCTAACGGCTAAATTCAGGGTAATTCTCTGCACTTGCTACAGGCAACTACAATTTCAAGAAACCACCAACCAACCGAACGATCAATTTTCGACTAGGCAATCAACGAACCAATCAACCAGCCGACTGAACAGCCAAAATAACAACGGATCGAACGACCAACAAACCAATCAACCAACAACCGACCGAGAGAGACACCGACGTAGCGTCTGACCCACAGAATGACCTACCGGACGATCAATCAACCAACAACCAATCAACCAAGCAACCAGGCAACCAGGCCGTGAAGTAGCGGAAGCGCTTAATCGCCCGCTTTTCACTGCAGACACCCAAATCCGATCTCAAGGCAGTCCAAGTGAAATTTCTGCTGCACTAAGTGGCAGTGCGACAGGTATGTCTCCAAATATTTCGTTTTTCCCCTGCCAATTATCAGCCCATCAATGCCCCATAACCATTCCTGCATCAATCATGGTTGCTACAATAGAAATTTTAGCGGTTGTAGTTCTGACGGACTTGGAGTGACGCCGACCCAAAAATACAACTAGTAGGAGGTGTTCCTTCCGCTACTGATCTGGTACTGTACTTCAGAGAGTTAATGGTCTCACAGATTTTACAAACAGCGATACAACACATGTAATTTAATTTAAGAAAATCTAATTTCATTTTCCTTCCTTCTTGTGGATAAAAAAACATGAACAAACGTGCATACAGTCAGCATGCACGTAAAAGTTTCTGCTGGCAGAAAATCGTGTCGCCCATGGTGCACAATGGTCACTAGAACGTTTCGAGTCCAGTGAGAATTCAAATGATTTTCATGATCTAGCCTCCATTTCCACCTAGAAGACACGCAGACGTGATTCCGTAACGCAGCATGTAAGGCAAAACCGTCACTAGACCACGGGTGTGAGGGGGACAGTTGTAACACCCGCGTTACAGTTGAAATAAATATACACGTACTGGGGGACAAGACCATACCAGGTGCACACTCGATTGCGCGGTGCTATGTGACATCTACTGCATTTCGGTTACATCAAAAACTAGACGGAAACAAAGAAGATGAGTATCAATTAACGTTTTAAAAGATATTGAAGATTTTGAAATGAAGTGAAGGGAAGTGAAGTTCAGTGAAGTGAAGTGGCGATCTTGGGTGAAATGTTTGTATTATCATTCATTTATTGTAATGTAGCTGTACGTAGGTTCTGTGTAGTACGTTTTCTCATTATTATTTGCTTCTCTTTATTATTTTCTAGTTACTCAACATACGTTTTTTAATATTCTTTTTGTTTGTTTCTTGTTTTGTAATTTTGTTTTCTGTGTTGTGTACTCTGTGTTTCTGTATTGTATTTGTACTGTTTTGTGTATTGTTTCTTCTATTGTGCAGTCTCTTTACTATTCTTGTACAAGTTTACCGAACACTGCCACCGGCTGGAAACCCAATTGCAGTAAATAAATAAATAAGTAAATAAATATTAATATATCAATATATGATGTTTATTGGACCTGCATCATTGTAATAACTGAAGAATAAAAAACCAACTAGAAGCCACTTCTTATTTTATTGTATTTCTTATAGACTCAACATGTTTCAAGCATTACTATGCCAATCATCAGGAGCTCGCGACTATGATGTTGATTACCACATTAGTTGTTTCGGTCTTGGTTTGCAGGCTCGAGCCTGCAACCCGGACACTACTCCAGCCTAACCGCACCTAACCTCCAACATACAGCAAACCAAGAACGAAACGACCAATGTGGTAAACAACATCATAGTCGCGAGCTCCTGATGACGGGCATAGTAATGCTTGAAACATGTTGAGCCTATAAGAAACACAATAAAATAAAAAGTGGCATCTAGTTGGTTCTTTATTCTTCAGATATCAATACATATTCGCCTTAGATACACCTATCTAAACGCAAACGAGAAGAAGGACGGAAGAAGGAAAGAAGAAAAGAAGGAAAGAGGGGAGGAATGGCGACAAAAGAAAATACAGGGGACTAGAAAAGCATGCGTGAGAACAGAAAGGAGGCGGTTAAATCGAAGTCTGTACAAAAATTAAGAGCTTTGTCGTTGAATTTTCAACGGAAATTTTATTAGTGTATTGCAATGGCTATCCTTGCGATGTCAGGAGGCCACAACAATATCGCAGCTTTGATACGATAGAAGACACATGGTATTAGGTGTAATAGAACAGAAATTAAACCTCACTGTACCACTCTGCAGTCAGTAACACTCAAATGACGAAGAGGTGAAGTGGTGCAGCAGTGCACTAAAGTTTCCTACAAACAGAAATAGCAAGTAAAAGCCTTGTTTACAGAAATAATTTTTATTATAAACAAGTCGCGTGTTATATTATTTACAGTTTTGTATCGGGCAATTAAAACCAGTTCGTAGGCCAATCAAACATTTGTTATGTGAAGTCAGTCGCACAGAGTGAAGTTAGATAACACCAGCTGGCCTAGTAAAGAAGCAGGAAGGGGTGCAGTAACTACATTTCAGTGACGTGCAAACTAAAGATCATTAGGCCATGCAGTTAGACGTGCATCTTCCGCAACGTCGAACCGCAACTTTTTGTTTTTTCAGACAGTAATCTATCTCAACCCATATTAGCTATAGATGTCGTGAGACTCGTTTGAGTAACCCCATCAATAGACAGCGCCTAACCAACTGCATAACCGATGACTAAATTAACACTGTAATCCATAACTCACGCCATATGCAGACAGAAAGGCACTGTTAAATTATCTAGACCGATTCATCCTCCCTTTTACGGCACTACTATCCTATACACCTACCTACGCGTCAATCCCTCAGCCTAAGTACACGTTTCCATCATTCCATCTATCCAACAGTCCACCCATTTGAACATTGGCTTTAAGACTGCGCCTCACTCAACTCCACACCGAACCACGTTGAACCCACTCTGACATCACTACAAAAAACAATGACCTCCCGACATCCATTCAGACTATTAACATATCCTATTCTGTCACTTTTTGTACTGACTCTGTCAGTGACGTGACTGCAGACCGTAGACTGACCGGGCACGATACCGAATAAGTGAAGGGCGCTGTGCAAGGAACGTGGCAGCTTAACTTAAGTCAATATATAGGCATGTGATTGAAGTGAAGGGCGCTGTGCAAGGAACGTGGCAGCTTAACTGAAGTCAATATATAGGCATGTGATTGAAGTGACTGAAAAAATCACGAAAAATAGAGAACAATCGGCTACCCGGTCGAGATTGGAGCCTAACGACTCCCGAATACCTATTACGAGCACAACTGCTTAACCCTTTGACGCCTAAAGACCTCTATAGTGGTCGTACCGCACCGCCAACCCATAAACGTTGCATTTTATATATTTATTCAACAAATATATGTACTGAATATTTTAAACATGGTATATACTATCCGTTTTGTCTCTTCAAAATGCAGTTTGTTTCATAATTCTAACGTATTTGGTTCCTGTTTTATTCACATTTTATATACAGAGTGTGTTAAAATTTAAAAAAAAAATCATTCCGGCGCCAAGCTAACTTGCTCGGTTTAAAGTGTATACTTTAAAGGGAATTTATTTGAGTGGTAACAATTATGAATTATGTAGAAGTTCTAGCAGTCATAAAACGATAGATACAAAATGTATAATATTAGCCAGGTGAAGGGACAGACACCCGGCATTCTGAAGGACTGTTGGT
>Ga0123357_10008504_pt1 | contig 12832 bp, 7 predicted proteins | sample TergutEmb28metaG_FD_89873 | JGI IMG/M metagenome (GOLD analysis project Ga0123357, IMG submission 89873) | Embiratermes neotenicus P4 segment gut microbial communities from Petit-Saut dam, French Guiana - Emb289 P4 | ecosystem: Host-associated > Arthropoda: Insects > Digestive system > Gut ... | reverse complement strand
TAAATATTTGGGAACAACTTTAACAAATCAAAATTCTATTGCGGAAGAAATTAAGAGCAGATTGAAGTCAGGAAATGCTTGCTATCATTCGGTGCAGAATCTTTTGTCTTCCAGGTTGTTATCCAAAAATTTAAAGATCAAAATATATAGAACTGTAATTGCTGCTGCTGCTTTTGTTGTTATTCTTATAATTAATAATCAATTTCGAATGGTATAGCCTATAAGTGGTTTGAAAAAAGTAAACGGGTTAAAAGAACGGATCACCAAGAGGACCGGTCATGAATGAACCGGATCTTTGTGAAGACCCAGTTTGCCCGCTTCAAGTGTACATGTTTTTCTCCGGGAATTGCGCTGATGGTTTGGGTTATCCAGGACGAAACTGCCTACTACGCCATCCGACCGGACAGTAGGTGGGACTACATACTAGTGAATATAGAAGAACATATGTTCCTTGGTCGAGAGTGATCTCGACTTTTCCCGTGCCATTAGCAGTTGCGTGCAGACGCAGAAAAATTGACACAAGTTGCTTTGCTTTTTTCTTCGCGATGTACAAGCATGTCATGGATACCAAATTGCTATATGAAAGAAGCAATCTATCTGGCGATATAGCGACGAGTATGAACTAGAACACTTTCCATTTAAGCTACACGATGAGAACACAGGAGCTACACAAAGAACCGCAAACATGATTAAGAACGTGCTTTTTCTTTATTTGGGTTGTTACCCTACAAGGGTAGGGTTGAAGTTTGACTCCAATTCTGTACATTCAAACTTCTGTGGTATCCATGACTATAACTTTGTCGGTAATGAAAGACCTTACTATTAACTGTGTTCTGAACCAACGATGATTGCCAAGGGCTCTGTTAGCATACCTGGCAATGAATGTAAACAAGTTCTGTACCCGCTGCCACCTGTGGAAAAGTTTGACAGTTGTGTGATAACAGAGTGGTTAGGTTGCTAATTCGCTACGAAATTGTGCTTTCAAATTCAGTTGCTGCGTATTGTAGAACTGCGTTTTTCATAAATATGTAACAGGCCTCTGTAATACGTGGGTAACCCTTGAACATGTAATCACTGCGAGTTCGTACGCCCGTCGCTGGGACTGTGGAATATATGGAAGAACCAAGAGAACAGTATTGTATTGTTGAGTAGAAAATCGAATTAATATAACTGAGATGCATAGATTGGTTTGTTAGTTCATACCTCTTTTCATGCAATGAACAAAAATGTCAGGACATGCAGTGGTGGTTTGGGAATGGGAAAATCGACAAGGACGATGGCGCCCTTATAGCCCAGAAGTATCACAGCTCCTTGAGAGGGCACATTGTAAGAAGCTAACACGGGTTATTTTAAGTGATGCAGATCCATTACTGGAGAAGTACTATATTAATCTCAAGACTAAAACACAGTGCTCGGAAGATAGCAGTAAGTAACAGCAGTTTTTATTAGTCATAAAGAGATGTAAGGCCCCATAGTCTCAGTTTACTTACTTTACGCTAATGTAAATGTGTAGCGTAGCAAATTTTTGTGAGTTAGTGACATGCTTTCCTTGTCTTGTTCTTTTATCCCGCATTTATACAATTTTCATCACCAAAACCCAAGTGACTTACCTTATGTATCACTAGGGTATTTCTGTGCAATAACAAAGGTTATAGCTGGGTTTGCATATGTAGACCATAGTTTGGGGTGTGGGTTTGTGTTTATATAACCCAAAGTTAGACTTTGTTTTATGTATATATGTTGTCAGCCATCACATTAATTACTGTTACTAAGCACGTTGTGAAGTATACTTCCAAGATAGTGTCAGTTACATAAGACATGAGCAGCAGGGCTCAGAGTCATGGGTGTATTATGGTTGTATTGTCATGTTCAGCCATTCTTTACCAAGTATATCCTGTCCATTCAACTTTAGCTGTTGATGTGATGTTTATATACTTCAGGGTAGCTGGTGTTCATGCATCTGCCTGTTCTAAGATTACCGACATTTGTGACATTGTGACAGTGACATCCCTGAATTGTGTTGGTTAGATTGGTAGTGTACCTATATTTTAGCTCTTACCTGGCTGAATTTAAGTTTTTTTAAATGCATATTTTTTATCTAAATTTCACATGAAAATGCTTTGGGAGGAGAAATGAATAGATGGAGATTGATGAAGGGAAGTTAGGTTGGAAGGTAAGTGGGATACTGATTCGAAAGTTTTCCTGGAATATCTCGTATCTCACAATTATCTGACATCACCTCTTTCTTCTAGACACTGCTGTACATGTAACTTAAGTCTGATAATTCTAAATAGAAACAGGAGCTTATTAGTCCAGGTACTCCATCCACTTCTTTTCCTTGTTATGTGGAACTGTCTACTAATGAACAAGAACTAGTGCCTCAAAAGTGTTGTTATTGAAAGCAATACAACATTTGCAGCTGAACATATTAATGCAATTCTATGTACATCTTATTTAATAGAATTGAAGATGACTTTCAAAGAATGTCAGGCATTAGCATTGTGGGATTGCCATTGTGAATAGTGACTGTAAGATCCCTGACAAGTTAATGGAAGGGTCCAGGCTGTCAGGCATGAAACAGTAATTTGAAGAAGAAAAATGGCTATCAGTGAAATGAATTTAGAGAGCCTAAAGTTTATGTCATTAAAATGAAACAGCTGTTATGAAGCAGTGATCTGAAGAAGAAAAGTAGCTATAAGTAAAATGTATTCAGAGAGCCTAAAGTTTGTCATTAAAATGAAACATCGTTCCTAACCTGCTGGAGTGTTTGTCAATGGAAGTAAACTGTGCAAACATAACTTTCCTTTTGTAATTATTTTTGCTGATCTCTGTTTGTAACAATATAATGAAATTATACAATATACAATTTCTGTCACCAAAGTGAAAATTCATGCCCAAATCATAGATGGCAAGGTTTATTTTTTTTTGTCATCATAATGCTTGTTACAAAATAACTTGTCACATACTTTTTAATGGATTAGATGTTATTCTTCAAACCAATTGCAGTAAAAGTTTGTGAATCCAGCACCCACAGGTCTGGGTGGATGCCAAATTTTCATCATCGTGCAGTATCTGTACTGACCTAAGTTCTTAGAGGTAATTTTTTGTTACTGCTCCTATACTTGGGCTGTACAACTAATCAGAGGAGTATTACTCTTGTATATCCTATTCATCTTGTGGTTCAGCTTCATCAGGGTCCTTTTATGTTTTCTGGAATCTTCATGGCAGAAGAAATTGTTGGAATAGAAGACATGGGTTAGGAGATAAGTATAACAGTTGACATACAGACACTTGTGGAGGCCTTTTTGAACATGTAGCTGATATCTTTCAGCTTCATTGATGAAGCTTTTTTTCTGTTGAAAAGCAGAACTGCTGGTCTTGGATTATTGGTTTCAAATGCTGGATTATCCGGTGATGGATTAAAGGAATTTTAGTGTGTAACTACCTTACTGTGAAGTGTCTTTCTGCAATGGTCTTCATTTCGTAACTCTGATCTAGCATTATGTGAATGTTTGAGATGCCATTAGGATTGAAGACAGTGAAGATCATGTACCATAGTACACTTATGGTATATTTTCATTAAAATGTATTGCTGTAAGTAACAAGTAATAGCATTTGAAGGCATTAGTGAATAAATTGTTGCAATAAGTTACATCTGAAATGGCTAATAACTGGGTGGCAATTTGGGAATGAAGCACAAAAAAAAGTTCACTGGATCATCAGTTACTGTGATATTACAGGTCTGTGCTGATAGTTGTCTGGCATATTTTGGACTGCATTAGTCCAGTGTACTATACATACATATTGTGCAGGACGTTGTAACTTGATATATGTGGTGTATGTAAAATGAAAAAGACCCACTTAATTTGATTATGTCATATGATATCAGTAAGTGTGACTGGCTGGACATTGGATCTATGCCTCTAACAAATGAATATATCTATTAAATACATTGAAAATATGTTTGCTTTGTACTGCAGTACATGTTTTCCTTCATTATTAAACTGATGTGAAACATATATGCACCTGTTAGGTGTACCACACAATGTGCGAAGAAAATGCTACCTACCAGACTCACCTGCTGGCAAAGGGGCTAAATGGGAATGGGCAGGAGATGCACCAGGAGAGTGGCATACATATGATATGGAGATTCAATGTCTTATTGAGGAAGCATGGGCAAGGGTGAGTAATTGACTGTGTTGGGCCATTATAGTATAGTTCAAATATGATATGTTACCTGGATAAGGGTCCAGACAACTGTGTAAGTTTTGCACACATCAGTGGTAAAGCATAAGTTGTCTGCTGTAGCCATATCACCACCTGCTTGACAACAAGTTTCAAAAAGCGAACTTTTAATTTTTTAACTTCATGATTAAATTTTACCATAGCAAATCTTTTCTATAGATTCTATTTGGAACAGGAAAATGTATTTAGTTACTGGCACTGTGTATTACTTGTGCTGTTCATGTATCATGCAAGCAAATCTGTGACTTAACAGGTAATAAAATATACTGGAATTAATAGCTTCTTCTTATATCAACAGTTCAAGAATGGTTATGTGGTAAGGGTAAACAACTGTTTTGACTTACATTTTAAGAACAGACACCAAATATATTAGTGGCCATCATGTACTTTGTGGAAACCCCTGACCCACAGGTAAGCTGTTCAAAATATGCAACTGGACACCGTGTATCAAGACAGAGAAAGAAATTATGTGTTGAACTAGGGAAGACATGGTGTGCACATCCTACCATAAATATAGTAGTACATTAGTATTATGAATATTTTCAAGAACCGATATAAAACTGTTTAGAAGAGGATTGTAAAATAATGCATATAAAATTAGGTTGTTTTTTTCAAGAATTTACTCTTTTTTTTAACAAAATGTTTTTCATTTGAACTTTTTAGCTTAAAAGTGTATTAAATACAACTTACATTATGACCAGATGCAGAACTTTGTATTTAAAGGCTCTGGCTGTGAGTAAGGTGGTTGAATTTAGAAGACCATATAGTATAGGTTAATAGCTAAATGAATCTTATTGTTTCATTTCAAGTATTAGTATGTTACAGTGATAGAATTTTTAGAAATTTCTATCCATGTCTGCAGATGATAAACATACATGATTGCAATGTTTTCATCGTAGTGTTTGTTTACCACATCAAGAAACTTCGGCCTTACCGCATGATCATGGGCATACCTGTGAAGACCCAGGAGATGCAGCTCATCCTCTACCAAATCACAATAAATGTTCTAGACTGCCCTCCTATAAGTTACTTTGTGACAAATTTAGGGTAATATGTTCGGCATCACAACATACAGTAGATATATATAGCATCCTATTTATTGATGTTTTCAGCCTCAGTTTCTAAATTGTGATTTTCATGTTTATTTGCTTCCACTCATATTCATGTACTGTGTATTGTTTATTACAAGTGTAAAGAAAGTATGGTAATTGTTTACTGTACACTTGTCACCTCCACTTGTTTTCATATTGAAATGTAACACACTTAATATGCTGAAAAGTGAAAAGCAGGCACAAAAAAATATTGCAAAGTTATTAAACCTAACAAAATGTAACCTAACCTAACGTAACCTATCCTAGCCACACCTAACCTAACCTACATTGTTAATGACTTATATTGCTCATATATGTGAATTATATCATATTGAATCTTATTGAAACTTTCACACTTGCTACCTTCAGTTACTTTACCTCAGGTTACATTTTGTTAGGTTTAATGACTTTTGCAACATTTCTGTGTGCCTGCTCGTTACTTTTCAGTATGCAAAGTATGTTATATTTCAATATGAAAACAATTGGAGGTGGAAAGTCTATGGTAGACAATTACCAATAGCATTTGGGTTTGGAAAAGAGCAAGTGGCTTTGTTAGTTTGCTATTTTAGGTATCCCTGTTATATTTTATGTAACATTTCCATGTATGATTATATGCAGGGGGATCAAACAACTGATGTGAGTAAGACAAACACAGCTTTTCCATACATAATCAACTTCTGCAACTTGACCCAAGTACGTAACAGCACAGGCTATGTGCGCAGTATACGCCGTGTTCAGCAAGCACCTTACCCCCTCATTAAGGTGCAACCTGAAGAATTACAGAGTGTTGTAGCAGGTATTTTAATAGCTACATAGTGGTAGTATCTCTTCTTAACCAGAGCTAATTTTGTAGTTCTTCTTTTGTAGTGCTGTCTTTAGTGATGTGGGCAGTAACTAAATAAGGTTGTACAATGTTTTTGGGAGATGAAGAAAGCCAGGAAATGAACTGCTGTATGGGGCAGTAAACTTCAGGAGTTTCTGTACAAACCTAAAATTATATTTTGCTTGTAATCGCTAATGTGTTTAAATATAGTAAATGTTAACCACCTTAGTTGCTCAGGGATATCCTGTTTATAAGTTTTAGAGAGCCTACCACTTCATTGTAAATGATTCAGTCTTTGTATGTGAACGATGAACAAATGAGTCATGTTAGAAACAAATACATGCCTGTTGCTGTGCATTTTAACTTCCGTGAACAATTATGCATGTAAGGAAATGAAAAATATCTATTAATACATATAGCTGAAACTTGCCTAGCTCATTCTTTTTCAGTGTAGGTTTTTGTTCATATTTTTTAACAAATTTCGTACACACAACCCCATATATTCAGTTGTGCTTGTTTGTTACTGTGACCAGATGATCTGAAGCCCCCAGCTCTCTGATTGCACCTGTTGATCAGAAGTAAATGACTGTATCAATTGAATAAAAAATGATTGTTTGAGCACTCTGAGTGAATGTCCAGCAGAATGGATTAGCATGGAAAACTAGTTTCTTCCCAAAACAAACAGTTCATAATCAAGATCTTCATGGAACAGTTGCTTTAAGTTCCTTCACAATAGCAGCACAGCCAAATGACACTGCCAGTTCTGTGGACAGGCAACTGTCCCTGACAACATTGCTGCTATTTTGGCAGCTTCCATTTGTGAGAGCATGTCCAAATAAATCATTGAATCACTCATAAGTGCTTATTATGGTCATTGTACAGTAACCACTTGTGAAAACAAGCCCTACATATATGTTAATTGGTGTTTGAATGCAACCTTCATCATCTACTAGCTTGTGGCTTTGCTTACTATGTGTTTGTAATATTTCTGTTGCTTCATTTATGACATAGGCCGCAGATCAGTACAGCATCCAGGACCTAAGGGTAGCTCTTGGCACCATCATAAAGGACCTAATGCACAGCTACCGCCAAGTGGTCTGTCAGGAGGCAGTAAGAAATTCAGCAGTACGAGTGGAACTAAGAAAGGCAGTAACAAGAAGGCATCTAAGAACTTATCAAGTAATGGAGATAGTAATGGTAACAGTAATACTGCTGCAGGAAGCATTGCTCGAACCATACTCAGTAACCTTAATATATTTGGTGAGTGCTATGTAGATTTTCAAAACACTGGGTCTTTTTTGAAGAGCTTATAATTGTTTATCTGATCAAGAAGTGCCTGTCCTTTGAGGAACTTGAATTATTATTGTCATGTTGACAGAGGCCTGCAGTTAGACTTTATCTTGGTATCATCCATAATTATGCCTTGTTTAAGTCTTACTACTGATGGACACAGTTTTCACCTGTTCTTAATTTTACACTCTGAAATAAAAGCAAAATATTGCATCACCATGTGTGCATACATTACAGAGTTTATATTTTAGTGGCATTGTAGGTCCCCAAGGATGATATGTTTTTCATGAAACGTTATCTCAGGAAAGTTAATGTTAGCCATTATGTCAACAATCAATTTTTGGTGTGTTTTGCCACTCCTACAGCAGAACTATATGCAAAGTACAGGTTCCCTTTTATGGTGTCTCTGAACACGACACTTTGTGTGTGATGTCCCAGCAGATGCAGAATTCCTGTGCAATACAGCTCTCATGCTCAGGGACATGATAAAAGGAACCTCTTGTAATGTAACAACCCAAAACAGTCATGTCAGCCTATCATTCTCTTATAATGGAGTTCTCATAGCTACAACCTGTATATTCTTTGGCAAAGTAACTGTGGGATGTATGCAGTCTGTAATCTCTGTCTGTCTGCTACTCATGTATTATACTTGAGATTGTTGTGCTGTCTTATTCTAAGATACAGTGTAAAGAGAAGTTCAGTACATAAGATAGGGGATGGTTTGGTTGGAAAATCATGTTCTCCTTTTTCACCTTCTTGTTGTACTCTTTCTTAATCAACAGTAATTTCCATAGAGCAGTAGTAGTCAGCGGATGGTATAAAGAAAACCACAGAAGGTGTATTCAGTAGTTAGGAAGATGGCCTAGAAGTAAATGCTGAGAAAGTTTAAGTATGCATTCACGTTTTGTGGGTCGAATTTAAGGCAAAATCTAAACATAAAGATAGCAATCACTACTGTGTGAAAAAGTGGCAGAGTTAAAATTTTTGGGGTTGACACTGACAAGTTAAAATTATATGTATGAAGGAATTAAGAATAGATTAAATAATGGGGAATTCTTGCTACCACCCAATTCAGAATCTTTTGTCATCCCATAAATTGTCTAAAAATTTAAAGTTTACAATATACGGAGCTGTAAGTCTGTCTAGTGTTTTACATGGATGTGAAACTTGGTACCTGACTTAGTGGGAAGAATGTAGACTGTAAGTGTTTGAGGAAAGGGTGTTAAGGGAAAGAGGAAGGAAGTAGCAGAATGTTTTTGAAATGTGCATATTGAGAAGCTTGATTATTGTACTGCTTGCTGTATATTATAATTAATATATTATTTAGTACTGGTAAGCATTGGGCCACAGATATAATGGTGGTTGACGTGTCTTGAAAATGTAACTGATGAAAATTTTATGCTTTCTTTAACTTGAAATTTGTCAGGTATGATATACCAATGTGGATTATTTTGTGTGTTTCTACAGGTAATAAAGGGAGTAATAACACTAGTAATGCCAGTAGTGGTGGAGTGCCTCCTGCTCCAATGCCAGCACCACGTGTTTTAGTAGCAGCAGTCCCAAAAACAACTGGCACCACAGTAAAACACAGTGGGGCCCGTGATTCTGTGTTAGATGCAGATTCTAGCAGTACCAAGAGTGGTCGCAGGCCTAGTGTTGATACAGTTTCTACGTATCTTAGTCATGAATCCAAGGACAGTGAGTTACGAGCTTCACAGGTAATTTGAATATGCTTTAAAGCTGCACCTCCTCCCCTTAACCGTCATGTGCCTCATACAGGATTTGGGGTTCTCTTGGTGGTGACTGTGAAGTTTACCATCTGTAGGATGTGTCTGTTAGAACTTGCTGACATTTTGGAAGAATGTAGTTTCTCCATCTTTAGGGAAGAAGATAGACACAGGACATTTATCCAGAATGTTTGTAGATTTGTGCCAGACCACACTGTCTCTTTATCTTAGTCATAATTGTCCAACTGGTGTACATAGCATCATCCTGACTGTTAGGGCTATTACTGTAATGATTCATTAATCTCACAGTGCAAAATCTGGTTTGGAAGGTTGGTTTTTATTCAGCTGATTAAGAAATTCACACTTTTTTTTTAATTTTGAGATTCAATCATGTTTACAGAATTGTGACATTGCATCCTCATCTGAGCCAGTTTTAGCCAGACTAAACCTTTACATCCAGTTTATTTATGATCCACATTACCAGCATCTTTATGTCTACTGCCTGTGTCTCCCACATTGTCTTTTATCTTCATGTTATATGATTGGTATTTATATATGCTTTTTTTTATCACTTATGATACAGGCATGCTGGCATTGCCCATGGTTTAGTCTCTGTAACAGTGTTTGATGATTAGACTGGGGCTTGAAATTTTGCGGAGGTGTGTGTTGTCAGTTAGTGATGAATTTTTATGTCACCATTAGAAGCTACACAGTTGTACTTTCATCATATTCCAATTTTTGTATGCTAGAAATTCAAACTCCTGGACTGGAACAGCAGTAAACCTACTTTGTATTATAGGACTAGTTGATATTAAGTTATGAAACACTAATGCTGGTTACCAGGATCAACCATGTGGGAGATACCTTTGAAGACACAGGAATTTTCTTTTGGAAGGTTGCCTACTTGCAGTATGTGATGTCAGAGATTATTTTGGTTAAAATCTACTACAATATACCATTAGAATTATAACTGCGAAACTCTTACATGTATCTCAGACATTTTTATTTGTTCACAGTTCCAACTAACTTTAAGGCATACTTCTTGTGTTGTGTTATAATCTCATTAAGATACTCTGCAATATGTATTCAGTCACTTGATCAAAATTTACAATATCTGATTTTCTCACTTGTACATGTTGCAAGCATTACCATTTTGTGTTACTGTAGTTTGTGTTTTCTTTGTTGTCCACTATATTTTTGTGAATATTCCCTTCAGTAGTACGTATGAATGATAAAAAAAACTGACATTAGAAAGTTCTAGTGGTTTAATGTGTACTGCGCAGTATCATAACAACGTTAGGAAGTTGGGGTGTGTTAGTAATAAATAAGGCTTCCATATATAATCATCTGAATGATGTACAGTTGCAAAGTTGTAATTATAAACTCATGATGCATGTATTGTTGATTTATGATGATAATGTGTTAGAAATTTGCATTAAAAGTGAGAAGTACCACTACAACAACGTGCTATAATAGAACAAAATTTTTCAGCATTAACAGAACAATGAAGGTGGTTCAGTACGGCTGACATTGAATTTTAAATGTATTGACAAAGCTGTAATAAAAGCAGTTGAAAACATTTACTAACTGTACTTTTGAAACTAGACAGTACGAAAGAAAATATCATTTGGTGAGGATTTACAGTGTTCTTTGTCTAGGATTGTGATACATGGAATATACTGTTTAATGGTATCTCTGTGTACAGGGTGACTTGCTGGATTGTAGTGGAAGCAGCGAAGATGTGTTTGAGCCACCACCTCGTGGTGATAACAGTACATCAGGAGGCACAAGGAAACCTATAAGCAAGTGTTACAACATGGCAATGCCACAGCAGTCTGTGTCATGTGGCTCTATTGTGGGAGTTGATGCAGCCAGTGCTGGTATATCACGATTTGTTTTAGTTGTAGCAGCATCCGATATAAACTGTGATTCTCGGTGCCCAATATGCCTCCAAGATATGAATCCAGGTTCTCCCATGGTGGTTGCTCTGACACGTTGCTTACATCAACTTCACTTAGACTGCCTGAATGCCATGTTGTCTAGCCAGCCTGCAACTAACAAGGTAAGTACTGTGAAGGTGAAAGAGAGCTCTTGATGTAATTTGGCACATCTGTGTACAATACTTGCAAATTTAAAATTTAAGAATGTTTCTTTCATTTGTGGATACTTAGTGCACAGATGTTTCTGGAATGACAAGGTGGTTGTATTGTTGCTATTTCATTTGATATGTGATGTTAGCTAACCAAGTACAAGTACTCCCCTTACTTTTTTCTGAAACATCTACAGGTTGTGTATTGTTTAATGTTAATAGAACAGAATAGTATTTGGGTTAAAGCCCTTGTGGGCCCGTTTCACCTAGGCCTTATAACAGTCCCTTTGTGTCCCATACTCTGATACTAGGTTAAAGGAGCCCTGTTCCTTTACCAAAGTTCCAAATGGCCCCTATACTTAGATTTGTAACATCCTTGGGGTCCAAAAAGAAGGAACCCAGATATGCACGTCTGAGTGAGGCCAAGTCCTCACACTCACACAGAACGTGGACTGAGGTTTCCTCTTCAGTACCACACTTCCTACAAGTGGGGTTGCTTCTCAGCCCCATATTGTTTAATGTTAGTGATACAGAATTTAAATTCATTACATGTTTGTATGGCCTTAATTTGGCTATCAGAAGTAATAAGTGAAGTTTATTATGGAATAAATTTTCTTGTTATATTCTTCAAACTGGAAACCTCAAACACAAATGACTTTATGAAAATAAGGTTTCAAACACACTGCTGCCAAAAACTTTCTTACTTTAATGTATATGTAACAAACACTTGGTTAGCAGATGGTAATTGTGAGACCTCCCTGTATTCACCATTGACATTTAAGCATTTGTCCCACAGTGGCACCAAGGCTTGTATTTCGACATGGAAGAAATCGATGTTAAATGTCTGTAGCCAGAAGGAGACAGCTTGCTTCACAGTAGCATCTGTTGTCAATTGCTTGCCAGGCAGATATTTTGTAAGAAGCCCAAAGGGATGGAATTCAATGGGCAAGAGATGGGACTATAAGCATGGCGGTCAATAACCTCCCAGCCATAGTGCTGTAATAAGTCACAATTCTGGTTAGCAGTATGGGGTCTGGCATTGTCACATAAAGTGATAATGGCCTTGGTGTAGCTGCCAGGCCTTTTACAATGAATGGTCTGCTGTCACCTCTTGAGTGTACTGCAGCAATGCTCAGCAGTTACAGTTTTTTTTTTTAAGTTATACACACCGTGCATTACATTCATATTAGGTGTTTTATCCAACCAACCCTTTAATGCACAATTCTGTGAGCTAAGTTACACTTGCTGATAGCTACTCCAACACATTTTGGCGTATAAGGCATCATCATCAGGGAGTCCATCGTATAACTGTTTGATCTTGCAGCATGCCAAGTGGATATAAGATTCTGTAGAATGTGTATATTACATATACAAGAACTGAGTACTTATACACTATCTTGTAAAGCATCTTATGGTGTACGGTTACTTACAGTGAGTGCTTGGATGCTTATTACGTGGCACTCACTGCAAGTAACTATACTGTAAGATGTTTTACAGGGTAGTGTATAATTACAAATTGGCTCTACACTTTCATGTAGTTTGCTAGTGTATAACAAGAGAGTTTTTT
>Ga0123357_10008502_pt1 | contig 12833 bp, 8 predicted proteins | sample TergutEmb28metaG_FD_89873 | JGI IMG/M metagenome (GOLD analysis project Ga0123357, IMG submission 89873) | Embiratermes neotenicus P4 segment gut microbial communities from Petit-Saut dam, French Guiana - Emb289 P4 | ecosystem: Host-associated > Arthropoda: Insects > Digestive system > Gut ... | reverse complement strand
GTACCAGTAATAATTGGAGCCACTGGAATAGTAACAAGAAGCTTAAGGAAAAATTTGGAAACTGTACCAGGAAAACATTCGATAGATTCACTACAAAAGACAGCTATACTTGGAACATCACACGTAATACAGAAAGTGCTGCAATGTGAAGCTTGAAGCCTGAGCAGTGGGGATCACCGCTGGTTCAAGAGAAGTACCAGGAAGAAAAGGCCTGTGACAAGAGACATCCATATCGTATAATAATAATTTTTATGATGATGATAATAATACCCATGACTTGTAGATGACTAAGATGAAATGCATTTAGCATTACCACATTGTAACCTCATGCAGCATTATGTTCAGAAGTCTTAAACTTTATGTGGCATGAAATATGTGATTTCCTTCATGGCCTTTTGTAGTGCTCATGGAATAAATATTTATGAGCAGTTTCCACATACACTTTGAAGTATAAACGTCACATTTGTGTAGAGATGACCGCAGGAAAGCAAAATTGATAAGAGACCATTACATAAAAGAAATGCACATTCCTTTGCCAAAGTCATATACATATATGACTTTGGCAAGGATAGCACTGCAATTATAGAATTTGCACCGTTCAATGTTTCGATCATCAAGTTAGTTGTGCTAGTGTTAGTAGTATTGGTGGTGGTGCTGATGCTAGGTATTTGGAGGAAAAACTGCCTGAATGCTTGATTCCACTTATTAATTCCCCCTCTACCACCAGCACCACCACTGATCTATGCTGAGTAATGGAAGAATATTGTTTTCTAGATGTTACAGTATACTGTAATATGAATGTGTTCCATCATGCTACAAACTTGCCTATTTCTAGATTTATTTTTGAGGAACCCACATTTATATTTGTAAGAAAGAGCAGGGGAGAAGGTGACACCTTAGAACAAAGTTTAGAAAACATTTTCTGAAGCCTATGAAAGACATTTTATTCAATACAAGTGGTATGATGCTGAAAGGGCATAGTATTTAGCATACATGAAATGTGTTTAAATCACAAAATTAAGTCACTCTTTATGTAATTAATATTTATCTCAATACGTCATGTAAAAATCTGCCCATGCTTGGGGTACATTTGAACAGCCATGGGGCACTTCTGAACACAAAATTACTGAAAATAAATGAATGTAAATGAACTTAATGTCCATAAAATCGCACTGTTTTTCTGTCTACATAATTCTTTCCTCAAGAAGTTAATACTACAGTTTTACAGTGTTATAGTGCTTGCAGTCCCACCTGAAGAAACTGGTCATCGAAGTTTCGCCACAGTGTCTTCCCTTTTTATTTCACTCATATTATCTTTAACAGAAAAGGCAAACTGCGTTGTCTCACCGTTGTGTATCCTCCGAGGAGACGACTCTGATCAGACATATCTCAGATTTTGTTTGATCAGGGTGTGGATCTGACTTTGTTGCTTAGAAGGAGTGAGAGAGAGGTGATGGCTATGCAGTGTAACTTTCACAGACTTCAGATGATAGTCTTTAATAGTGAATTGTGGTTACACAAAAAGAGAGAGACTAAGTAAGCACCACTCTGCCGCCGGACTCACCAGATGGTTTCGGGATGTCCTGTCCCAAAGACTGCTAGATCGAGAGTGTCTGTGTAATCCAACGTAAGGTTTAAAGAAAAGTACAAATGATTCACCAGCAGATGACAGGTCTAGCAATTGCTAGTTGACCTAAGTGCTTAAACCTTAACCTTTGCACCTCAGGCCACTCTGTGGTTGTAGTGGGCATATGTGTACAGAATCTTATGACTATGCCCTTGGCCAGTGTGTCGTAAACTCAGAATTACATGAGTAGAAAGAAACATGTAACACAAATCATAATAGGATTACAATAAAACATTAATACCTGCATATTGGCACAACTATGCAACACCATGTCTTGGCATAACCTTCACCTTATACGTGAAAGGTCTTTTCTTCAACTTGCCCAGAGTGGACCACCTTGGTTGTCTTAGTTGAAAACTGAATCAACATAAAATCATCTGCAGTTATTTCTTGAGTTTCGCTTGTCTTGGGTGTTTCTAATATTGTCAGTTTCCACACTGAAATTTTTTAATCAAATTCACTTGAAGAAGAAATTGATTTTTGTAGCATTCTTCTGCTATATTTTATTTCTATAGTTTTTAGCCCCTTTGCAATATTTCTTCTTTACAGCTGCCCTTACAAGTGCTTCTTGTTCAGTGCGATCCTTTATTGGAGAATCAGTTAAAATGTGACTCCACCTTTTTCCTTTGTCTTCTGTCACATCTTGGTCCAGGTTTAGGGAATGGAGGCACATCTTCTAGTGAAAGGCTATCTTTGTTAGCCCCAGAAATTTCTTGTTCTACAGGAGTGCTAGTGGAAGGAACAGGGATCTCTTGATTACGAAGTTCTTTTTCCATAGGCATAACAGATGATGGTTCACAATCCTCAACACTGAAGGCAAGTCTTGAGAATGGCCATATACCAAGCTTGGCAAAAGGTTCTGTTGTATTGTTTGCAGTAAAAGAACCTTGATATGGAGGGGGTGCTTGTAAGTCCTTAGCCCGACCAGGAAGGAAACAAGTTACAGCAACCAAACTCAGGATTTATTCAACATAACCCCCACAAAGCTCAATACACTTCTTAGCCTGTTGCTCTAACTTTTGCAAGCCACTCAGAAAAAATTCATAAGGTTGTCCATCCAACTGGGTCTCCGCGACAGCAATGACCTCTGTGTCAGATGAAAAATGGTGATCTTTCAATTGTTTTTAGATGCATCATCCCTGTTGTATTATAAGCAATTAGGGAGGGGGTAAGGTATGTCAAAACACAACTGTCTTGTATCCTATTTATAATGTTGATGACATGTTTCGGCCACTGTAGGCCATCTTAAGGTCACAAAAAAATATATATAATAGGATACAAGACAGTTGTGTTTTGACATACCCCACCCCTCCCTAATTTTAATTGTTTTTTAAGTCCAGGGAACAGGTGGAAGGAAGTCTGACGGGGCCAGATCCGGAGAATATGGTGGGTGATCAAGTCACTGGAAGCCCAGGTAGGACAGTTTCTTCTGGGTTGCAAGTGCCCGGTGAGCCAGGGCATTGTCGTGCAAGAACAAGACCTGTTTGGTGACCTTTCTGCGGCGTTTTTCCTTTAAAATGTCCTTCAACTGCACCAGCAGAGATGAGTAATACTCTGCATTGATAGTTTGGCCCTTTGGAAGATAATCAATGAGGAGGACGCCGTCTTGATCCCAAAAAATCGAGGCGAGAACTTTTCCAGCGGATTTTTGCACTGGAATTTTTTAGGGCGAGGTGAGCCGCTATGCCGCCACTCCATTGATTGTTGCTTTGTCCCCGGGTCATAGTGATATAACCAGGTTTCGTCCATGGTCACCAATCGCGACAGGAAATCATTTGGATCGCGCCGAAAAAATTCCGAATTTGCTCAGATGACTGGCACCGTTGACGTTTTTGATCAGGCATTTCGGGACCCACTTCACGGAGAGCTTCCGCATGTCCAAATCTTCATGAATGATGGACCCAACCCGCTCACGTGAGATTCTCAGTTGCTCAGCTATTAATTTAGCTGAAATCCGGCGGTCTTGCAAGATTAGCTCGTGAATGTGATCAATAATCGCCGAGGTGGTCACTGTTTTGGGCCGTCCAGGACGAGGCATATCACAGGTGGAAAAATCACCATGTTTAAACTGGGCCACCCAGTTTTTGATGATGGCATACGATGGTGCATGTTCCCCTAATGCTTCTGTCAAAATGGCGTGAATTTCCTTCCGCGTCTTGCCTTGCAGAGAAAAAAAAACTTGACAGCTCGCGTCTCCATGTTGTTGAAATCGCGCTCGTCGCGTGACATGGTTGCTTTCAGCTTATGTAGCAAGAAAAGACTTGCAATTCGGCACATGAACAGACCCCTCTTTCGAACGACACTATCGATTCCGTCCGACATCGGGAAGTAGGTCGACCTAAGGACTTATCAGCAGCCCCTCGTATAGCATTTGTCAATGATGCCAGGTCATGGATTGTTATCACTTTACCGGGATTAGCAGTCATCCAATCATGTTTTGCCACAAGTAACTTTCCTTTAAATGGTCCCATCACATTGGCTGTAATCGATGACAGCAGTGGGGAGGAAGAATTACAAATGTGATACCCATTTTCTGTTGCATAGAGAATGGAATGAAGGGTGCAATGACTTTCATGATTGTCCATTAGTAGAATGATACGATCTTCGGAGCTTCTGGTATGTTTCTTCATATGTTCAAGGACTTTCAAGAATAGAGGTCCTGTGATCCAGTTGCTTTTGAGGACTATTTACCAACCCCAAGCTTCCAGGTGGTGCACCAAACATCAGGGAATCATGAAGTCTTGCTCTTAGAGAGATGAAAACCGGTGGTACATTATTACCAACAGAATTAATGATCATACATACGGTAATCATAGTTCCTCGTTCACCCGAGGCAGCTTGTCCAACCTGTTTTGTCCCATTCTGAGCAATAATATTAGAAGACTGTACAACTGTAAATAGCCTACTCCTGTTTCCTCAATGCTATACACTCTGTCAACAGTAAATTTCCAAGATTAAGTGCAGGCTCATAATTGTCAAAGAATTCCATTATGCTTGATTTATTGAAAGCGGTGAACCTGAACAGGCTTGTATTTTCGGGTTTGCGAAGCGTAAGGTTCTTCTGTCGTTTCTTAAAGACCTGCAAAAAGTAAATTCCTGCAATCTTTATCAGTCCCGCTACTGGGAAATTAGCACTGCAGCCTTTTGCCGTAACCGTATGCCAGCTGACGGATTTGTTTATATGTCATTCCGTAATACACTTTGGAACATTTAATTACGCAGTCCACTAACATCAACTCCTGGTTTTCACTGAAAATTTGCCGACTTTTGTAACGCGAAGTAAACATAATGGGCCGACTGCACTTGTCACCACTGCTCATTTTTTAAATTATGTACTGCAGTGCTGTATGGGCTATTCCGTATCTCAAAACTGCTACTTTTAGAGACAGCCTCATCCCTGTACAACTTTGACGGCTTCTTGGATAACCGCTTCCGGTACATCAGGCTTATTTCTCTTCTTTAAATATGTGCAAACCATTTCTTTGTCCTAAACTACTTATAAGCTCCATTAGTTTTTTTTAACATTGTTCAAATGTGCCCCTTAGCGCAATGTTCAATCTACCCCACGTGCAAACACGAAACATAAAAGGGAATAATTACAGAAGATATACCGATACCACAAGTAAAGGACACATTGATATAATATGACATAATCAAACTTACCTCTACAAAATACAATGCAGACACGAATCGCTTAGAAGTTAAAATTTAAAAAATTACTTTGTGACCAATTCAATGCTTCCCACTTCGCCTCCAGCAGACTAAACACTAAAATGGAGGGAAAGTGGATGTCAGCTGCTGAGCAGGGGTAGAGCAGAAACGGAACCTGAAGGCACACACGCAGAAACTAGATTTGGTTTTCCAGCGAAACGGACGAGTCCGTTTATATCGGCGGGGGTGTCAGTTCAGTCGGCTGGTGGCAGCCAAGGTGTGCAGATCAGCGGTAGTAATGCTGGATAGACTGTGTCTGATACAGTGCACGACTGTGCTGGCTACCCCCTCCATTCGCCTTTTTCCCCTTCACTTCTCCACCCGTGCGTTTCCGTGTGCCATCAGATTCCGTTTCTGCTCTAACACTCTCGAAATACAAAGTAGTGACATATACTTTCAACCCAAGGCAAAATATTTAATTTGTTCACCAGTACCCCTTTCTCCCTTACTGCTAATAGTAACAGTAATACCGTATAGTGTAAGCGGCACATTCCTTTGGAATATCATCTGTGTGCTGCCAGCTATAGGATGCGATTTTCCAGAAGACCAACTGTGAAAACCTCAAACCTAGTGTAAGTGTAGCATTGTTTCAGAGAATCCTGCTACCACCCATAATATGTAGGCAACAGATCTATGAACCATTAATACACTTGTACCAGACTACACAGTTCCATCCCAGTACAGCAATCCTCAGTCACTGCTGTGAGAACCCCAACAATTTTGTCCTGCTTCTTGGTGACGTTTTATGTAAGTGTAAGTTGTATGCAAATCTCTACTCATGGCCAAAAGCAGAAATCAGAAATACATCACATGCAAAAAGCTTCATACATACATCTTGCCATTTACACAAAGTCCACTGCAGCAGCAATACTTCTGGTTTATATTCAGGAGTGCCCAATTTGAACCTTGGCTATGGCACTGATTATTTTTGTGTTTGTACTAGTTCCTTCAGGTAGAACCTAAGCACGCCAAGACCACTTCCTTCAACAGCCTTGTCATTGTGTTGTTCACTTAACATTGTACCATTCAGCACCACAAGCTTCAGTTGCTACCAGCATCATTAAATGGGCCATCATTAACAAAACAAAATTGCATCATTCACTCTGGTGTGTCATATTTCACGCAATAACCCGGGAAGCATGTTCACTGCTTTGAAGCTTGGTGATAGCAGATATGCATCACTCCATTACAGCTTAGCGATACAGTGCCAATCTGTAGTTAGACAGATGGCATCCCTGCTGCAAGAGGAACTCCTACCGTGTAAAGCTGTCTTCTGATGTACAATCACTAGATGTAATTCGGTTAAAATTTGCATGGCACTCTGTAGGTTCTTATGCTGCACAAAATGTAGACAGTATAGGTCAAGTAGTGGGCTGTATTTTATTAATGTACTTATGCATTCTGTACACAGTGATGTTATGTTTCTCCCTGCATTCTGAGAGCAGTGTGCACAATGTTTTCATAGCTGTGCCAATGACCAAGTTTGTGGTGGTAAAGCAAGAAGACTTGGGCATATTTATCTTGACTACCAGATGAACTACTGTCAGGGGAAAATACATTTCTCACCTTAAAAAAATACAGGACTCGGTTAACTTTACTGCACCCAATGAAGATGTTTTCTGAATTAATATCAGGTTTCATTTTTCCACCATATTGCTGAATGACTTAACTGCATATCCTCTTCCCTGCAAGACAATGAACCATACATCCCTCAGATATAGCCCCATACACCAGACCATAGCAATATATTATATAAATATATTGGTTCTACCTCACAGAGAACAGTATTACAGATATCAGTCACTTTTTGTCATTTTGGAAAATAACTGCAGTTTGTGAGAATCATACAGAACACACATACACTGTTCAGGTAAAATACAGAGTTAATGAATGTGCAAACAGATGACAGCCTACATACAAATAACTGCTGTTCTCTAAATGGATAAAAATTTCAAAAGAAAAAACTAAATTGCTTAAGCTTTATATTTACAAATCATTTAAAAATTACACAATAAATTATATCTGTATACCATGTGATACTCACATGTTCATTGCAATGTATCATGGTTCTGTAATTCCCATACCTTTGGCTAGCTGACAGTTCACAATACTCATAAACCATACTTACAATTAAGCATAAATCTACATTATGTTTTTACATTTATGAGTGTCTTACAAACAGTATTAATTTGGAGACAGCTCAGTCATATGGGCCTACATTTCTAGGGAACTGAGACTTAATTCTTGAAAGTGGCAACAAATTTTTCTCTTCTCCACAGCATCCAGTTCAGCTCTGGAGACCACCCAGCCTGATACCTCATGAGTACCAGGGCCTCTTATGCTGAAGGTAATATGGCCAAGGTGTGAAGCTGACCAATGGCCTCAATCTAGTGCTGAGGCTAAAAATGCATGCAGTTGTATCTGCATTACCTCACATATCTTCATGACGTTATCCAGTTATATGGACAACTTCACTTTTACAAGATTTTGCCTAAGGCTGAGCTATGTTGTCACAAAGAAGAAGCTGCAGTGGATTCATTTGGCTGATGTTGGAGTCTTTTGTCTTTAGACCACCAGCAGCTTCATACAAGAAGGATATTCAGGTGTGGTGTTTAAAAAGGTTACTGCTTGTGGTCTGGGGCCTTTGGAGAACAGTGAACAAGCATCTGAATACAAAGAAATACAAAGTTTCAAAGCAGGAACTGTTTTATTAGACACATGAAAAGGGCTTGGTTGGTTGCCAACAGTGACACAGTATAACATTATGGTCATCTGGGATATAATGTCATGTAGTGTGGTAGATGAGAACCATTGCTTTGGAGGAAGATGCTGCATTTACCTTTAGGGTAGAAGGAATGTGACTGAAGCCAGCAGCTGCTGGCAAAATAGTGGTACTTATCTATCAAACTACAGATGCCACATCCCAGAAGCCTATAATGTTAACACTCACTGTTTTGAGAACCCAAAATCTCATGTCTTGACATATGTTTATGCATACATAATGCTGACACACTGAACATACCACATTCCTACACCAGGCACCCAGAGTCTGCAATTTCACAACTTCACTTCACCCTTTATCACCAGCTGATGCCCCTGCTGCTGCAATGAACCAAGAAATGCATTCACAGCACACAGTAATGCTTCTCAGAGATCATTATGTGACCAAGAACTGGATTGAGCTGGTTATAAATGCATATGTCAGCTTGACTGTGTCATCAGAAATGATCTTTCAAAGTCTCTGAAACCACACATTACATAAAGTCAGTAAACAAACTATTTTTAAGCAGACAGTTATGCTGAATGCCAACATTTTACTACTTGCTGCATGTTCTAAATCGTTCTGCAAACTTCTTAAATCAATGTATACAACACTAGCTTTGAAAAGTTAAATTTAAAATACTTGCCACATGCGGTCACACTGTCCTGATCTGAAGAGATGTCACATCAGTCCACCAGGACTACAAAAGCAAGCTGTTGTGTGGACTTTAGGGCACAACTAATCTTCTATACGGAATTTGCTGTCCAGGTTCATAAACTACTAGCATTATACATGTCTATTTACTTACAAAATTTGACCACTTTTACTACAGATTATGCAACTACTACAGAAGGCAATAACAAATATGCTCAGAATTCAAAATATAAAAAATTAGATATCTTTTGCTTTTTATCTGACTTCTGAGAATGTGGGTAGATTTCTTCACACAACACAATATTACTCGCTCAATTCTATGTAATGGGAAATTAATGTGACTGAAAATACACCCAACTTCAAACAATTACAGAATCAGTTAAATTTTAATTACACACAGGCACAATTACTGTATCCCCTGATTTCACACCACCCTACATGTTCACTGTAGTGTCATAGCTAAAAGCTGGATGCCAAGCTACTGGCATAGTTAACTGCCGGTTGCTAAATCCAGGTGGCCTTTGTCCTGCTTGACGTTCAGGTGACCGTGCATCATGATAAATTCTTATAATAAAACCAACCAGATGCACTAATTTCTCAAATCTATTTTTGGAATAAAATTTGACATGTTTTGGACAGTTCCTCTGTCCATCATCAGGAGTTTTTCACTGTACACACAGCAATGGTATATGTCATACAGGCTTGCTGACAGCTTGCGAGCAGGATCAGGATTCCTGATGATGGACAGAGGAACTGTCCAAAACATGCAGAGTTTTATTCCAAAAATAAATTTAAGAAATTAGTGCATCTAGTTGGTTTTATTATAAGAAAGAAAATGTTTGGTTAACCTATGCAGAAAACTCCACAATCTTTGCTAGACTTGAAAGTTAAAATTCAATAAGAACTTGCTCATATTTCAAGATGCATGCTCCACTGTATGCTGAGACACATTTTCAGAATATGCAAGCCCTGCTTAGAGGCTGGAGGCTGGCACTTCAAGAATCACTTATGAAATAAAATATAGTAAACTGCAGGGGAAAAATGGACTTTAAATTCACAACATATGTCACTGTAAAAAATGTGGTAAAAGTACTCCTGTAGTCAAAAACCAAAAGTTGTCAATGTCACAGAGGAGACTGGCAAACTCTTGTGTAAACCTACATAACATACAGTTGGCAATATGAAACATGTTTGCCCCAGTACTCTGTCCAAGCTGTGACCATGGTATAAAGCGCAGTCAGTACACAGATCCATACAGACTGAACTTCATCCCTGGAGCTGGAACCACTAGTGTCACTCACCCACAAAAAGATGCTGTGCTACGCTTGGTACGTGCTGGCAGACACATTGCCACCATGTCCCGTCCAGTTGGTATGAACAAAGTTTCCAGGACTGGCCAGTAATTCATAAGTGTGTGCACCAAAGTAATCTCGCTGGGCCTGTTGAAATAAACAGTTCAAACTGTTACTGATAATCACATGACATGCTCTTATGATTACAAAAAACCGTTTTCATCTGTGTAGTTTCAGATAGCACTGGGCCTAATGCAGTACTACTGCTGTCATGGAACAAAAAGATAAAAGTCCCTGTCCATACCATGGAGGCATGTAAGGGGAGAAGACGTATAGCTCCACTCCTTAACCTTAGCACTAGATGGAGAGTGATCAATTTCATATGCTGCCCACTTTACCCCAGGAAAAAAAACCCCAGTATACATTGAAGAGGTTGGACTACATGTTTTGAACATCAGAAAAATCTCTTACGCTGCCTGGAACTGAACCTTGGATTTTCCAGCCCACAATCACCCTCAATGGTTTGAAACTAAGTACTAACTTGTCTTCACCAGGAAACTGTTGTCATAAAACTGTAAACCTTTACTGGGGAAATTTTCTGTCATAAAACAATGAAGATGAAAAACTACAGAAGTTCAAGATTTGATGCTTTCATCACGAAAGAATGCACAGAAGTGTTGTTGGACAATCAACCACATCAGTATGGAATGCATTTCCAGCATTCTCAACACTGTGCCTACCTCCTTCAGCAGGAACTGATGTGATTACAAGTTTACTCATGTTCCCCAGTTACATAACCTGAACACAAACTCTTATTGACATACCTGGATGAGGTTAGCTGGCAACCGTTCAGAACGATAGCCATCATAAAAGGCAAGTGCTGTGCTGAATGTGGGGAGAGGGATACCAAGCGTGGCACCAGCAGCCACCACTTCACGCCATGACGCTTGGCAGTGCTGTACAGCTTCACTAAAGAATGGGTCCAGCAGCAGGTTTGACAGTTGTGGATTGCGTTCAAACGCTGTCTTGATGTTACCCAGGAAGACACTGCAAACACAAATATACTGTATCAAGGAGTTTTGGTGTCATCAATCAGATTAATTTCTCTACTAAATTTGCATGTAAATATTTACACAGCAACTGTACTTAACATTCATCAGCCAAACAGGCCACCTGTGTCTTTGCGGATAAAGGGGTAAATGATGTCCTGCATGGGTGCTTGCATGGGCACTTAAAAACTAAGATAACCCTGGCTCTTAGCAGCTACATTGGAATTTAAAGGCCAGACAATAAAAGTTCATACTAAAACTTCAGAGTCACAAATATGTATTACAATATACTCTGCTATACCCTGTCCAACTAGTCACATAATTTCTCCTGTTCTAACAGGAAATCATACGACACCGTGTAGCAAGCTTGACTATGTACCACAGCATACAGTCAAACAGCTGCACCTACTCCACAATGGACACATCAAGCAGTAATTATTTTAATACATGAACCGTGCACCTTTTATTATTTTCATTATAACCAACAAATGCATAAATAATATCATAAAAGTATATATCACAACAATGTATAATCTATACATTGTATACTGTATAGATTATACATTGTTGTGATATACACTTTTATGATATTAATTGTGCATTTGTTGGTTATAATTTAAAAAAAAAAGCAGTAAATTATATATCTGTTAGTAATCTCTGTTATATCCACATTATAAGGCACAGATCATAGAACTGTTACATTTCTACACATATTTGACATTTACACTGTTGGTTCATTTCACTTTTACTTATGGGATGTGTGCCACAAACCCTCCTAAAATTTTGGAGAAGACTTTTAACACACAAATCTAAACTCTGTGTACGAAGCTGCCTGGAATAGATACACGAGAGACAAGAATTTCCAGCATGTAAATAGCTTCTATTTGCAATGTCAAACACTACACAAATGTGTCACTTCTAGTTGCAGTCTGAATCTCTGCAGCCCAACTGGCTGAAGCATGACGCAAGGTGTAAGATGATAATGCTGTACATTCAAAGATTCAAAAACCAAGTCATTTGGCTGTGTTCTCTTTAAATTCAATACACACAGTCAACATGAGAACAGTTTGACAGAATGACATCCAAGTGGTTGTGTGGCATTTTGTAAGCCTGCCATCTACACACTAAGTCATCAGCTTTTCATCAAATGCCAATGCAGTGTGCCTCACCTCCGTATTATGCATCCACCACGCCACATGAGTGCAATGCCTCCATAGTTAAGGTTCCAGCCATGTACCTTGGCAGCCTCTCTCAGGAGCATGAAGCCCTGGGCGTATGACACAATCTTGGATGCATAAAGAGCCTAAACAATAAACACAGTTACATCACATAATAATGAACTGTTACTTCGGACCATATACTTGACATTTCAAAGGAAGCCAACCAGGTGCACACTAACTCTTACTATATTTATTTAAACTTCTCTACATATTTCAGGCAACTATGTTCCCATCACCAGTAGAACCCACTGTATCCATGCGACACTGGTATTTTTCACTCAGTATGGGTGGCTGTCTGGTCTGCTGGTTGGGATGAGACTCACATTAACCCTTTGACGCCTAACGACGACTATAGTGGTCGTACCGCACCGCTAACCTCTAAATGTTGCATTTTATATATTTATTCAACAAATATAGCTATGTAGTGGGTCCCTGTCACCACGGCATGGCGCGTCCTCAGGTTGCGGATAGAGGAACGGCCTCCGATAAGGAGGGCAGCTGCGAATAAATTGAATAAGC
>Ga0123357_10008501_pt1 | contig 12838 bp, 13 predicted proteins | sample TergutEmb28metaG_FD_89873 | JGI IMG/M metagenome (GOLD analysis project Ga0123357, IMG submission 89873) | Embiratermes neotenicus P4 segment gut microbial communities from Petit-Saut dam, French Guiana - Emb289 P4 | ecosystem: Host-associated > Arthropoda: Insects > Digestive system > Gut ... | reverse complement strand
GTTGCACAGCAGGCGGTGTTTCAGGAACTGTTCTTCGGATGCTGTTCTGAACGGGAAGCAAACCTATTGGTCGAAACGACGTTACTTGAGCCGAGGTAAGCCCGCCACGGAACAGGCGATTTCACTTCGACCCGTAGACTGATTGTCTATGACGCGTAGTGTGCATCTGATCATCAACCCGAGGGCTGGTCGCGGCCGGGCTCGGAAGGCTTTGCCGTCCGTCTTGGCCGGTTTGCGGACGGGCTGGACGGACATCGACTTGCAGGTGCAGCAGACGTCCAGCCCGACGGACGCCAAGGCCCGCGTCAAGGCGGCCGCCCAGCGGCTGTTGAGCAATGTCGACGAAAAGAACCCGCCGGCGTTGCTCGTCATGGGTGGCGACGGCATGGTCAGCTTGGGGCTGGACGCGGTGGCCGGAACGCCGGTGCGGTTGGGCGTCATACCAGTGGGCACCGGCAATGACTTTGCTCGCGGCACAGGCCTGCCCAACACGGCAGACAAGGCTGTCGCCGCAATTGTCGCCGGGCTGGAGCGGCCGGTCGATCTCATGCAAGTGGAGGGCGCGCTGGTCGGTGGGGCCAGGCGGCGTTGGGTCGGGTCCGTGGTTTCGACGGGCTATGACGCTCTGGTGAACCGCCGCACCAACCGTCGAGTCGTCGACGTCGGGCCGGTGGCATACGGCTTGGATGCGCTGATCGAACTGGCCAAGTTCCAGCCGATGAACTACCGCATGACCATCGACGGCGTGCGGCGGGACGAGGTGGCCATGCTGGTGGCCGTCGGCAACGCGGGCTTCATCGGTGGCGGCATGCACGTCTGCCCCGACGCCAGCCCGACAGACGGTCTGCTCGACCTGACCATCGTCCACCCGGTGGGGCGGGGCACGCTGCTGAGGCTGCTGCCCAGCATGTATGACGGCAGTTTCCGCAAAGACCCGGCCGTCGAGACGCTGCGCGCCCGCCAGGTGACCATCGACGGTGATCGCATGTTCGGTATGGCCGACGGCGAGGAACTCGGCAAAGTGCCGCTGGAATGCACATGCCAGGCCGGTGTCTTGTGGTTGCTGGGGGCCGATGCCTGATATTTCGGCGTTTTGGCAGGGCTACGATTTCCCGCCCGACGACTACCAGGTCGAAGCCTGCGGGCACCTGGCGGACGGGCGCAGCGTGCTGGTGGCCGCCCCAACCGGGGCTGGCAAGACGGTGGTCGGCGAGTGCGCCTGTTGGATGGCATTGCGGGACGGCACCAAATGCTTCTACACCACACCGATCAAGGCGCTGTCGAACCAGAAGTACCACGATTTGGTGGCTCGGCACGGTGCGGACGCCGTCGGGTTGCTGACAGGCGACCAATCGATCAACGCCGAAGCGTCCCTGGTTGTGATGACGACCGAGGTGCTGCGCAACATGCTGTACGCTGGCTCGCCCACACTCAAGGGCCTGGGTTACGTCGTCATGGACGAGGTGCACTACCTGGCCGACCGGTTCCGGGGCGCCGTTTGGGAAGAAGTCATCTTGACGCTGCCGGCGTCGGTGGCGCTGGTGGCGCTTTCGGCGACCGTCAGCAACGCGGAGGAGTTCGGCGAATGGCTCGACCAGGTGCGCGGGGGTGTCGGGGTTGTCGTCTCGGAACGTCGTCCGGTGCCTTTGGAGCAGCATGTGGCGGTTGGCCGCGACCTGGTCGACCTGTTCGACGGCCAAGCCGTCAACCCCAAACTGAAACAGGTGGCCCGCATGCAGTCGCTGGCGCTGCGCACCAGTTACAAGGGACGAAATCACGGGGGTGGGCGCCGGGGTGGCAACTTCGGCGACCCCGGCATGGCGCGGCGCTCCGGGGCAGCCGATCATGCCCACGGGCCGAACCTGACGCCTTCCCGCCGCCAACTGGTGTTGGCCATGCGGCGGGCCGATCTGCTGCCGGCCATCGTTTTCGTCTTTTCCCGGGTGGGCTGCGATGCCGCCGTGCGCCAGTTGATGGGTGACGGCGTGAGCCTGACCTCTGAGTACGAGCGCCAGGCGTTGATGGAGATCGCCGAGGCTCACGGCGTCGCGCTGGCCGACGACGACAAGGACGCCGTCGAGTGGGACGCCTTCACGCGTGCCTTGGGATGCGGCATCGCGGCGCATCACGCCGGCCTGCTGCCCGTCTTCAAAGCGGTTGTCGAAGAGGGGTTCGCGGCCGGACTGTTGAAGGTGGTCTTCGCCACGGAGACGCTGGCCCTGGGCATCAACATGCCGGCCCGCAGCGTGGTGATCGAGAAGCTGGTCAAATACAACGGCGAGACCCACGCCGACATCACGCCGGGGGAGTACACCCAGTTGACCGGCCGAGCCGGGCGTCGCGGTATCGACACACTGGGCCATGCCATCGTCTTGTGGCGGGCCGGCATGAACCCGGCGGCGCTAGCGGGTTTGGCGTCACGGCGCATGTATCCGCTGAGGTCGAGCTTCGCCCCCACCTACAACATGGCGGTCAACCTGGTGGCCACAATGGGCTATGAACGATCACTGGAGTTGCTGCAACGCAGTTTTGCGCAGTTCCAGGCCGATCGGCGAAAAGGTGGACGCACCAACGCCCTGGCGGCGCGGTTCGAGCGCATCTGCGATGTCCTGGTGCAGTTGGGCTACCTGGCCGACGACGCCACCTTGACGGAGCCCGGGCGCCTGCTGACCAGGCTGTATTCCGAGATGGACCTAGTGGTGGCGCAAGCCCTTCGCGGCGGCGTCTTCGACGGGCTGGGTGTGCCGGAGTTGGCGGTGGCGTTGTCTTCCCTGCTGTACGAGGCCCGGCGCGACGGGGCCTCCCGCCCGCCGCGCTGGCTGGATGCGCCGCTGCGCGGGTTGCGTCGCCTCGTCGTCGAGGTGCGCACCGTTGAGCGCGAATGCGGCGTGGAGCCCGGACGCACACTCGACCCCGGCTTCTCCGAGGCCGCCTACGCCTGGGCGGACGGGGCGTCGCTGGCCGAGGTGCTGGACGACTGTGGCCTGCCCGCAGGCGATTTCGTCCGCTGGACGCGCCAGATCATCGACTTGGCTGGGCAAATCGCGACCGCCCCGGGCGTCGCCGCGAATGTCACGGCGACGGCCCTTAGCGTCGTCAAGGCGATGCGACGCGATCTGATCGACGTCGATGCCGCCGACGCCGACGAGTGACGGTATGCTTGCCGCAAAAGGAGGCCAGATGACGCCAATGGAGTTGTCCGGAGCCCTCGGGTGGGTGCTGGTGATCGCCCTCAACCTGGCTCTGACGGCGGTTTATATCTTCGTCCGCCTCCGAAACCGGCGTTGAGTCGCCTGTCGTTACGACGCGGCGGCCTGTTGCAGGTACGGCAGAAGGGCGGCGGCGGTTTGCGCGATTGCGGGGTTGCCGTTCGAGTCGAACAAGCTGCCCCAACTCATGACCTTGCCGTTGACCAGGATCATCGGTGTGCCACTGACGCCGGAGGCTTGGCCATTGACGGTGTCGTTCGTCATCTGGCCGGTGCTCTTGTCGTAGTACAGGGGCGCGTTGCCGCCGAACAAGTAGGTGTTGGGCGGGTTGGGGTTCTGTACTAGGCCGGTGTTGTTCGGTTCGCTGTACATCGTCCAGTCGAAGGTGGCGCGGCGGTCGTAGCAGGTCTGGAAGGTGGTCAGGGCATCGCCCGTCAGACCGGCTGCCGTCGCGAAGTCCGAGCGCAGTTGTTGATCGGTGTAGCCGACGCCCTCCGTGGGCTGGTTGGTGAAGATGGTGTTGTGGTAGGCGACGTACTTGGTGTTGTCGGCGATGTCGACACAGGCGGCGGCGATGGCCGCCAGCGTGGATGACTTGTTGGTGCTCAAACGGTCGAGGAACGTGCGGGTGTGATACCGCAGGATGATGTCGCCGGACGTCGCCAAGTCGGCGAAGGCCGTGTCGTAGCCCTTCTCGAGCATGCCGCAGTACGGGCATTGATAATCGAACTGGACATCGACGATCAGGGCATCTGCCTTAGGCGTGTTCGGCACCTGTATCCACGCCGCCATGGTGACGTCGGTGCTGTTGCCATCCGGCGGGGCCACCTGGGGTGCGTCCAGAGCGCCGCCACCGGGTGTCGGGCTTGAGAGGCTTGATCCAGAGCCGCTGTTCGGCCAGACCCAGTGCCCGATGGCCAACCCGGCTGCCGCCATCACCACGGCGACGGCCACGATGACCGGTAGTACCCATGCAGCCAACCGTTTGGTTGTCGCGCCGAAGGGTCGGCCGGCCTCGGTGGCTTGGCGTGCGGCCACGGCCGCTTGGGCGAAGTTGTCGCCTTGGGCTCCCAGCCAACCGAGCAAAGCCGCGTCGGCCGACGGGTTGGCGGCCACCAGCGGGCGCAACGATGGCTGCGCCGCGGCGATCTGCGTCAGATCGCTCGAAGACGTCGCGGGGTTCTGAGCGGCTTTTGCCGCAGTGATGAAATCTGAAAAGTCGGCCATGGTTTCCTCCTGATAGTCTCAACAACTCTACCGGTATTCTTGTTTCGTGAGTTTGGCCATCCGCATAATCCCTTGTCTAGACGTTGACGCCGGACGCGTCGTCAAAGGCGTCAACTTCCGCGACCTCCGCGACGCTGGCGACCCCGTGGAGTTGGCCGCTCGATATTACGCCGAGGGTGCCGACGAGATCACGTTCTTGGACATCTCGGCATCGTCGCAGCAGCGGGCCACCACCATTGAGGTCGTGACGCGCTGCGCGGAAACAGTCTTCATACCGCTGACCGTCGGCGGGGGTGTGCGAAGCGCGGACGATGTCGACGCCCTACTGCGCGCCGGCGCCGACAAGGTGTCGATCAACACGGCCGCCATCGCTCAACCGTCCGTCATCGATGCCATAGTCAGCCGCTTCGGCAACCAGGTGTTGGTGCTGTCGCTGGACGCCCGACGCGAAGCCGGCCAGCCGTCGGGGTTCGGGGTGACGACGCACGGGGGGCGTCGCCCGGCCGGCCTGGACGCCATCGATTGGGTGCGTCAGGCCGTCGACCGCGGCTGTGGCGAGGTTTTGTTGAACTCGATGGACGCCGACGGCACGACCGCCGGTTTCGACATCGAGATGATCGAAGCGGTGCGGGCGGCAGTCGACGTGCCCCTGATCGCCTCCGGTGGGGCTGGGAAATCCGACGACTTCGTAGCGGCGGCCCAGGCGGGCGCCGATGCCGTGCTGGCCGCGTCCGTCTTCCACTTCGGCACATTGACGATCGGCCAGGTCAAGCGGGCGCTGGCCGACGCCGGCTTCCCTGTCCGCTGAGAGGCCCCGTCCGTCTCAACATTTGATACGGGTGGCCATTTGGCGGGCAGTCCGCTAGCATAGGCACGTGCTCAAATCTTTGGTACTTATCGACTAGCGCTTCGGCAGCCCGAAGCGCTCCCTCGTATGCGATCTCGCAGCGAGGGTTTTTTGTATGCGAACCAGGCCAATTGAGAGAAGGAAGGTAGCCCATGGAAGGCCAAATAATGACCGGCGCCCAGGCGTTGATCGCCTCACTGGAGCAGGCGGGCGTCGACGTACTGTTCGGCATACCGGGCGGGCAGATACTGCCGTCGTTCGACCCCATGTATGACTCGAAGATCCGTCAGATCCTGGTGCGTCACGAGCAGGGTGCCGGGCACGCTGCCGAAGGCTATGCCATCACGACTGGCCGGGTCGGCGTCTGCATAGCCACATCGGGGCCCGGTGCCACCAACCTTGTGACGCCAATATTGGACGCCTACATGGACTCGGTGCCCATTGTCGCCATCACCGGCCAGGTGGCGGGGCCGTCCATCGGCACGGACGCCTTTCAGGAGGCGGACATCCGCAACATCACCACGCCGATCACGAAGCACAACTTCCTGGTGACGCGCACCGAGGACATCCCGCGCGCCATCAAGGAGGCCTTTCACATCGCGTCGACGGGACGCCCGGGCCCCGTTCTGGTCGATATCACCAAGGACGCCCAGAACGGCACCGCGCCCTTCCACTGGCCGAAGTCCGTCGACCTGCCCGGCTACAAGCCGACGACGCGCCCGCACGTCCGCCAGGTTCAGCAGGCAGCCGAGATGATTGCCGCAGCCAAGCGGCCCGTCCTCTACATCGGCGGCGGCGTGGCCAGGGCGGGCGGGGCCGACCAACTGGCCAAGTTCGCCCACCTGACCGGCATTCCGGTGACGACGACGCTGATGGCGCGCGACGTGTTCTCCTCCGATGACCCGTTGGCGCTGGGTATGCCCGGCATGCACGGCACCATCGCGGCTGTCGGGGCGATGCAGAAAGCCGACCTGCTGATCGCCATCGGTACCCGCTTCGACGACCGAGTGACCGGCAAGCTGTCGGCCTTCGCGCCGTTGGCCAAGGTGATCCACGCCGACATCGACCCGGCCGAAATCGGCAAGAACCGGGCGGCCGATCTGCCCATCGTCGGCGACGCCAAGGCCGTTCTAACCGAGCTGGTGTCGCTGTTCGAGACGATGGAACACCCCGATTGGAAACCGTGGCGCGACTATCTGGACAGTCTCAAAGCCCGCTACCCGCTGGGTTGGGACGAGCCGACCGACGGCAAGCTTTCACCTCAGGCGGTCATCAAGCGCATCGGCGAATTGGTCGGTCCGGACGCGATATACGTCACCGGCGTGGGCCAGCACCAGATGTGGGCGGCCCAATTCCTACCGCATGATCAGCCGCGCTCGTGGCTGACTTCGGGTGGGTCGGGCACCATGGGCTACTGCGTGCCAGCGGCCATGGGTGCCAAGGTGGGGCAGCCCGACCGGGTGGTTTTCGGCATCGACGGCGACGGTTGTTTCCAGATGACGAACCAGGAAATCACCACCTGTTCGTTGAACGGCATACCAGTCAAAATTGCCATCATCTCCAACAACACGTTGGGCATGGTGCGACAGTGGCAGACGCTGTTCTACGGGCAGCGGTACTCCAACACCGATCTTCACACCGACGACATTCCAGACTTCGTCAAGATGTCCGAGGCCATGGGCGCGACGGCATTCCGTGTCACCAAGGCGGACGAGATCGACGACGCCATCGCCAAGGCCATGGCCATCAACGACCGTCCTGTGGTCATAGAGTTCAAATGCGCCACCGACGCCCTAGTTTTGCCCATGGTGCCGGCCGGCGCCAGCAACGACGATATCTTGATAGCACCGGGCGTCGGCCCAGATTGGCAGGAGTGATCATGAGTAGCCATACGTTAAGTGTCCTGGTCTCCAATACGCCGGGCGTCTTGGCCCGGGTGGCGGCGCTGTTCGCCCGTCGGGGCTACAACATCGAGTCATTGACAGTCGGCCCGACGCTCGATTCAGAGGTTTCGCGCATGACGGTGGTGGCCGGCGTCGATGACCCGGCCGTCCTCGAGCAGATCGTCAAGCAGTTGAACAAGCTGGTCGAGGTCTACAAGATCATCGAGCTGGAGCCCGGCGCCGTCGACCGTGAGCTGGTGCTGATCAAGGTGCACTGCAACGAGTCGACCAGGTCGGGCATCATCGAGACGGTGGGCCTGTTCCGGGCCCGCACGGTTGACGTCGGTGCCGATTCGATGACCATCGAGGTGACCGGCGCCACCGACAAGGTGCGGGCCCTGGTGCAGCTGTTGTTGCCTTACGGCATCATTGAGTTGGCGACATCCGGCCACGTGGCCTTGTCGCGCGGCGCAAAAACGATTACGGACAAAGGCCGCTCAGCGCTGGCCAAGCACTAATGTTTTAACCTGACCAAAAAAGGAGCACACCCATGGCAACAATGTTTTACGACGACGACGCCGATCTGTCGATTATCCAAGGCCGCAAGGTGGCCGTCATCGGCTACGGCTCGCAGGGCCACGCCCACGCGCTCAACCTGCGCGATTCGGGGGTGGACGTGCGCATCGGCCTCCAGCCGGGAAGCAAGTCGATCACCAAGGCAGAAAATGAAGGCCTTCGCGTCCTGACGCCTCAGGAGGCGGCCGCCGAGGCGGACGTCATCATGATCCTGGCGCCCGACCAGGTGCAGGCGAAGCTGTACGCCGACTCCATCGCGTCCGAACTGAAGCCGGGTGATGCGTTGTTCTTCGCCCACGGGTTCAACATCCGGTTCGGCTACATCAAGGCGCCCGAGGGCGTTGACATCTGCATGGTGGCACCCAAGGGCCCCGGCCATCTGGTGCGCCGCGAGTATGCGGACGGGCGTGGCGTGCCGGTGCTGGTATGCGTCGAGAAGGACGACACGGGCAATGCTTGGCCGTTGGCGATGAGCTACGCCAAGGGCATCGGCGGGCTGCGGGCCGGCGGTTTGAAGAGCACCTTCACCGAGGAGACCGAGACCGATCTGTTCGGCGAGCAGGCCGTGCTTTGCGGCGGCTTGAGCCACTTGATCCGGATGGGTTGGGAGACGCTGGTCGAGGCCGGTTATCAGCCCGAGTCGGCCTATTTCGAGTGCCTGCACGAGATGAAGCTGATCGTCGACCTGGTCTACGAAGGTGGGCTGGCGAAGATGGACTGGTCGATCTCGGACACCGCCGAGTACGGCGACTATGTCTCAGGCCCGCGCGTCATCGGCGAGGGTGTGCGCGACGCCATGCGCGGCGTGCTGAAGGACATCCAGGACGGCAGCTTCGCGGCCCGCTTCATGGCGGATCAGGCGGCCGGCGCTCCCGAGTTCAAGAAGCTGCGCGCCGAAGCCGAGGCCCACCCGATCGAGGCCGTCGGCCACGAGCTACGCGGCCTGATGAGCTTCATAGGCCACAAGGACGACGACTACACGGAAGGCACCGCCGCCCGCTAAGCGGTGAGCGGCAAGCAACCTTCGTTGACGGAAACGCACCCAAGCGTTCATCTTGATGTGTCTTTGTCATGTGTCTTCCTACGTATGGGTGGTGATTTATCCCGCCAGAGGTGGGTTTTGGTGACATTTGCCCACCCAAACGTTGTCCGACCGTCTGAAACCGACCGTCTGAAAGTGACGTTTGGGTGTGGTTTCGTTCCCAGTATTGAGCACGTTCCTGTCAATGGAAGATTCCGTGGTAGAATGTAGCAACGTAGTTACATTGGAGGTGAATGCCGTGGTCATGACGATGACGAGCCGGGAGTTCAACCAGCGTGTCAGCGCTGCCAAGACGGCCGCGCTGTACGGCCCTGTTGTGGTGACGGACCGGGGGCACCCCGAACATGTCTTGCTGACGTATGACGCGTATCTGGGCCTGATGGGCGGCGCCGCGACGTTGGCAGGGGCATTCGCTGCGTTGCCGGACACCGGCGATGTCGACGTGGACTTTCGTCGTTCGCCCGAATTGCCGCGGTCGGCGGTGTTCGACTGATGTGGCTTCTGGACACCTGCGTCATCTCGGAATTGCGCAAGGCGCCATCTGGACGAGCTGATGCAAAGGTACTTCGCTGGGCAGAGGAGCATCCGCTTCAGCAGTCATACGTTAGTGCTGTCACCGTCAAAGAGTTGGTCTATGGCGTGTTGCTGGTTGAGTGCCGGGACCCTGAACAAGGGCGCCGGTTGCGGGACTGGCTGGAGCCGGCATTGAGCCAGTTCTCCGGGCAGATACTGTCGATAAACGAGTCGGTGGCGCGTCGGGCAGCCAGCCTGCACGTTCCCGACCCCGCGCCGGAGGCCGACGCGTACATCGCATCCACCGCGCTGGTTCATGGGTTGTGCCTTGTAACACGAAATGTGGCTGACTTCTCGCGTTTCAAGGCATTGCCAATCGTCAACCCGTGGGACTGACTAATGCTCGCGTCGCCGCCGATATCGACGGTCTTGAAGGTGCGAAGTGACGAGTACATTGCCGCCTTGAACGGGCATAGGTACAGCGACGAGGACGGTGACAACAGGCATGACGCTGTGAACCAATTCGTCCTGACATTTGCAGATGCGGCGAACGATTCGGTCACCCTGGCTGCCAAAGTAAGAGACGATGTCGCCGCAGTTAGGAGAGACTGGAATGAAAAGGCCGGCGGCATTCGGCCAGATTCTGTGGCACATTCCATTCTGGAGATTTTGCCAGAGTCTCCGATCATCACTGCGGCTTCCGTAGAGGTCCAATTCGGTGTGACGAGATTGGCCTCGGCGCGAGCGATTGGGAGGCTGGAAGAGGTCGGGATTCTGCAAAAAATAGAAGGCAAGCACAGGCATGCCAATGCCTATGTCGCCACCGACATCCTGTCTCTGATGGCTGACGCTGAACGGCGCGCTGCCAGTCCAGATATGGACACGGCGCCATCGCACCCGTTGACACTGGTGTGCGACGCATGGATGCCGAACGCCAAGAAGAATTGCGTCCTGAGCAAGGGGCACGCCGGCCCGCACAAGAGTAGCCGCAGGTAGTCAGTGCGGCATTTGCAGGGCGCCGTTGCGCAGTGCCGCTATGACGCCGCCGTCCACCAGCAGGTCTGTGCCTGTGATGAAAGTGGCTTCGGGGCCGAGTAGGAAGCTGGCCGCTGCCGCGATGTCTTCGGGTGTGCCGATTCGTCCCGTCCCCGATGCCGCGATCATGGCGCGCATGAACCTGCCGGAACCTCCGGCTAATTCTTGCTGGCCCATCGGGGTGGAGATGATGCCGGGGCTGATCGAGTTGATGCGCGCGCCGCGCTTGCCCCAGGCGACGCTGGCGGCCTGGACGCGCAACTGATTGGCCCGCTTGGCCAAACCGTAGGCCTGGCCGGGGTCGGCGACAGCAGGCTCGGACGCGAAGTCCAAGCCTGCCAGATCGGCGGTGGGCGTCGCAGCTAGGGCATGCTCTTGCTCGGGCGCCAGCGGCGGTGCCGTCTGCCCGGCCATACTGGCGATGACGACGCCGGCCCCGCCTTGCGCGATCACCTCGCCGAATGCGTCCAGTGATTGCGCGACGCCGACCAAGTCGACGGCCAGGATGGCGCCGACGGGTGCCTGCGTGGGGGACAACCCGGCCGTGTGGGCAACCTGCATGACGGGCCCCAGCCCGGCAGCGGCCGCTGCCAAAGCCGCCAGCGACTCCGGCTTGGAGACATCAACCACCTGGGCGTGGGCGTCGAAGCCATCACCCTTCAGGGTGGTGACGACGTCGTTCAGCGTGGTTTCGTTGAAGTCCGCCAGCAGCACCGTCTTTCCGGTGCCGAGCCGACGGGCGATCGACTGCCCCATACCGCCCACGCCCACTACGACCAGAACGGGTTTGTCTTGTGTTGCCATATTGAACCTCCGTGTCCAACTCGTCACTCCTTTTTGGAGCGCAAGGTTCCAACTTAGCGCATCTCTGCGGTCAGGCTGCCATCTTGGCCTCGGTGAGGGCGCGGTGGCGACGCCGATTCTTGCGCACCACCGCGACTATTGCCGTTACCAGACCGGCGACAATAACCACCGCCACCGCAATGTAGGCCCACTGGGCGCCGTGGGCGAAACCGCCGTCGTAGGCCAGGTCGGGCGGGATGGCGTCGGTGGTCAGGTCTTTCCAGTAGTCCATGTGGGTGGTGAACTGGGTGACGGAAGCCTCATTGAACTCCAGCACCCGCACCCCGTGGAGGTCACCGTTGCCGTAGGAGTAGAAGCCCGTGCCGCCGTCGTACATCAGTTGGATGCCCCCGGTGACGCCCTGGAACGAGTTGCTGTGGTCGTGGCCGAACACCGCCGCCATGACGTCGCCCTGCGACTGCCAAGCGGCGAACTCCGTCTGGTCATTCTCCAACGGGCAAGGCCCTTCACCGAGGACGCCGCCGCTCGTCTTGGTGTCATCGAGCACGTAGTAGTTGCCGGATTGGGTACCGGACCCCTGAATGGCACTGGGCGTCGACTTATCGACGGGCGTCAGCAGGTCATAGATCTGCGGGACGGGAATGTGATGGAAAACCACGGACGGGACGGCCACGCCGCCGTTGGCCGCCTTGATCTTGTCGCTGGTCGTTTTGTACCAGTCGATCTGCCCGGGCAGCATGGTGTCGCCGACGGCCGATAGCGTCGAGCCGCCGGAATCGAAGAACCACAGATTGAGTGCCGGCGCACCGTCAGGGTTATCGATCGCGAGGTTGTAGTTGCCCACCCGGTCGTCTATCGGGTTCGCGCCGCCGAACCCCTGGAACCTCGGCAGGCTTGCGTAGTAATCCCACTGAGCCTGCTTGCCCATCGGCATCGTGGAGTCGTGGTTGCCGAAAACCACGGCAAAGGGAATCTTGCGTTCAATGATCGGCGCCATGAAGGTGTCGATGCTCTTCTTGACGTTGGCGCTGCTGGCCAGCAGTGACGGCGACCAGTCGAAGATGTTGTCGCCGTTAAGCACTACCAGGTCGGGTTGTTCCTTGTCCAGCGCCAGCGTGATCAGTTGGATGGCGTAGGGCGAGACGTTGGCGCCGTCCTGGATGTCCGAGATCGACATGATCTTGAAAGTGCCGTCCGCCTTGAACTGGGCGAGGGCCTGCTCGGGACTGCTGGGTGGCACCTGGGGGGCGCTGCAACCGACGAGCAGAAGGGCGGCCGAAATGGCAAGAACCGGTTTTATGAGCCTACGAAGCATGCTCCTATTGTGGTCGATGTGGCGCCGGATTTACAGGGCTGCCAATATTGCGTCACCGATTTGTGACGTTGTTCGTGCCGCCGTGCCGCGGTTGGCGATGTCGGCGCGGACGGCGTCTTCAAACCGGTGGGCCTCGTCCTTCATGCCCAGATGATCCAACAGCATGGATGCCGACAGGATGGCCGCCGTCGGGTCGGCTTTCTGCTGGCCGGCGATGTCTGGCGCTGACCCGTGGATCGGCTCGAACATTGATGGGTGTTCGCTCGTCGGGTTGATGTTGGCGCTTGCCGCCAGGCCGATGCCACCCGTCACGGCGGCTGCCAGGTCGGTGATGATGTCGCCGAACAGGTTGTCGGTGACGATCACGTCGAAGCGCTGCGGGTCTTG
>Ga0123357_10008500_pt1 | contig 12839 bp, 8 predicted proteins | sample TergutEmb28metaG_FD_89873 | JGI IMG/M metagenome (GOLD analysis project Ga0123357, IMG submission 89873) | Embiratermes neotenicus P4 segment gut microbial communities from Petit-Saut dam, French Guiana - Emb289 P4 | ecosystem: Host-associated > Arthropoda: Insects > Digestive system > Gut ... | reverse complement strand
GGTTAAGGTGCTGTGCTACAAATCGGAAGGTCGCTGGTTCGATTCCAGATGGTGTCATTGGAATTTTTCATTGACATAATCCTTCCGATCGCACTATGGCCCTGGGGTCGACTCAGCCTCTAAGAGAAATGAGTACCAGGAGTATTTCCTGGGGGTTAAAAGGCGGCCGGTGTGTAAGGCTGACAACCTTACCACCATCCTGGGCCATTGTCACGTAATCTGGGAACCTTATCTTCCTGGAACCTTCTGGGCACCTCGGGCCTGTAATGGGACTGATTTACCTTTTTTACCTTACATGTTGTGTCATCTGTGTTACGGTTCAGGTTACACTTCCATAAAACAACACTCGCCTGACAAATGTTTCATAAAGTCTTATTTTACTATTTCGGTGAACCTGTTTAGGACGCATTAGTAAGAACTTATTAAAATCATCATACCTGACTCGATGTGTTGTCGCCATGGTTCATAAGAATCGTATTTTAAAAGACGCGCGTTTGCACATCTCGAATGAAGTACGAGGTGAAGCTGCTTCTGTTATTAATCGAGTTCCAAACAATGAACACGTATTACGTGGAGGCACAACTCCACGCATTCTCAAGGTCAGCGCACATCACACCGAACGGAACGGAAACGAAGAGAATCGGCCAAAGTTTACTGATGTGCCTGTTATAAACACGACAATACGCAGCAATTAAAAAGACCCGACCACCAGGTTCCACCGTAGACTGTATGAGACGACGCGGTACACACGTGCTGAAGAAAAACTAGAAGACATTCTTGACAGATTGGAGCCGTCTCCAAGAAAGTCACTGGCCCTGCTTGCACATCAAACGGACGCGTCAACGTCAGCAGCACAAAATGCAACAAAACTGCTTAATTCGCATCCATGCAATACATCTGTGAATCGAAAAATCTACGACACGGAACGCGGAGCAAGACTGAATTTTGTGAACTGGTACTTTCACGGGGCACATGTAGAAATAGACTCACGCTCGTTTCATCTAGCGGCAAAGCTTGGTTTAACCAGTGAATACATAAATCCTCAGAATAACACTTTTCCCACATTAATCCATAATTTTCCGTTGTATGATACGTAGTGTACGGCACGCTGTAAGTAGTATTACTGAGCCATCTCTTTCCTGACACTATAAAATCACACCGATATACAACACATCTTGACGCCATTTATAACGCTTGTCCGATCACCTATGAGTTTTCTGTCCGCAAGTCCATGCAAAATCTCACACCTCCAACAGTTCTATGCGTTGTTTACAAAGAGTTTCTGGTGACAAAATAACAGGCAGAGGACTGTGCCCTGTTTGATCACCAGACCTGGGCGCGTGCTATTTTTTTTTTATTATTATTATTACTTACGGTGCATCTTAAAGGATAACATTCAGAGAAATAATCCTCGCAATGAAAGAACGCATTCAGAATGCAGTGCTTTTAATTTCACCAGCAGAACTTCGACGCGCAATAAAGTGTCTGTTACACGCGACACTTGTGTACGGGCATACGAAAACCCGTTTCCAACACATTCTTTAAAAGTGGTGAGTAAAAAAAAAAAATTAATAGTAACTGCAGTGCGCTGAATGAAACATGTGGACCGGCTGATGGCAAACCGGAAGAGCGGCGATCGCTCTATGCCTGCCGTCAAGCAAAACAACCTGAGGGTAGCCATGTGCGATGTCACCTTCAAAATATCCATTTCAGGCTAAGAAACCGAACTCCCTCCTGGTACAAGTCCGCGCAACCTCCTAGTTTCTATTACTGGCTGCAGAACACTCGAAGTGACAGGCGTCCTCCAGTAGCATAACATTCATACCAACTATCGTGAAACTCGGTCATAATATTCATTTCTCATTCACGTATTGTACATTCATTGGAATCCATATAGTGTTTAACAAACCTACTGGATATAGAATTTGTCATCAAATATAGAAATACAACACAAAAAATACACGCCATAGTGACAAAGAATCGTTTAAATACAATATGAGGAATGTATACAATTAATTTAAAATCAATACAACAATATCATAATATATGGAAAACATAAATTATAATACAATTATCCAACACAACATGTTTACTAATTTAAAACCTGCTACCCTGGTAGCAGAAATGTTCATACAACTGTAATTTACTGGGACAAATTAAAGTAAAATTATATAACATCAAGATTTTTTAATAAAGGCAATAGTTAGAATTATAAAATAAAACCAATTCCTAGACCTTAGTACTCTTCCAGATTATAAAACGAAGAAAATCACTCAAGGCCGATCTAAGTTGCTTAACACTGTCAGACAACCTTTCACGTCAGAAGGAAGACTGTAAAAAAATTTATGCTAAAATAGTAGGTCCCCTATATATATGTTCAGTTAGATAGTGGTTGGTGAAGGTTGGAGTTATGCCTGACATTGTGAATATCAAAAAGTAACATTGCTCTCCATTATTTACTACAAAAAGTAAGAGTTAAAATATATATTGCGATTTAAATGACATCTCCAATTTTTTAAATAATTCTCTGCAATGGAGGTCACATAAACATGAAAACAAACACGAAATGGGACCTCAAAAGCCTCACTTTGCTGTTTACAAAGTGCGGTAAAAGAGGCCATAATGTGCATAAAATGTGTTTAAGACCAACAACTGCACTTTAATTCTACTGCTGTACTTGTACTGTAGTACGGTCATCAACATGTGGGTGATTTATTTGAGAACAAGAACACAACTACAATTAGCATGTGTCTGAATCACTCAACAGTATTAAAGCATAATTTATGATTAAAATTCACTGTTTATTAACAAAATACGGATTTGCTAGTAGATTTTTTTACTCAACACATTTAAAAGAATTCAACAATGAATTTAACCAGAAATTATATGGTTTCCTAACATTGTCGATTGAGACACAAATTTATTCCTGTTTTCAACGAAATCACCCTGAAGATGCCCACATAAGTGGCCGAAACATGTGGTGACCAACATACAATAAAATTAAAGTGAATTTGTTGGCCTTTAGTACATTTTATGCATCTAATTAATGCAAGCAATATGGAACATATAAAAACGGTCACAATTTCTTTACAATTTTCAGTATACCTACTGTGAATTTATTTCTAAAATTTCATATAAATATTCTTGACCTGAAATAAGACCCCAATAAATCCCAGACAATGATGGCGACGGTCTCTTCACGTCGTGTTACGTTTTACCACTTTATAAACTGGAATTCCACAAATCACAATCCGAATTTTAGAACTTTTAATGTCCTACAAACACTAATAACAATATGGCGCATGCGCGAACTTGTGAGGTGCGTCTGACAGTAGCAACAATTCATGGTGTTACACTGAGGCACGGCAAAACATCTTCGATTAAAACGCAGCCTCTTTTACGATGACTTTCTTTTGCAGAACTAACAACACGGCGAACGTCAATAACTAGTAAACCACAGCAACTATGCAAGTGAAATTACGTACGGAGGTAGATCATAAACATACGTACACTTTAAGAATGCAACATAAATGTGAGGTAGACCGAAATCGAAAAGGCGCACTGTAACACCACTTTTCACAACATCCATTCCGAATGAAAATATGTTACTACCAGAAAAGTTACACTTCACTGCGACATCCAAACGACCTCGGCCTAATGCATTCGGCGTTGCAGCGGCGGAATGCAACAATAGCGCAGCTGCATACACTACAGTGTGGTTGATGAAACTGTGGTACGCGTATCACTACTGGTACGCCAACCATTGCTGACTGGTAAACGGTCTTAATAACAAGTTCAAAATATGAAACAAAAGGAATTGTAAAAACAAATACATTAGCCACATATATCTGCTAGTAAACAGAACTGCTGGCAGCATTATATGATTCACCCCCGCTGTCAGCCAGTCTTTCAAATTTCAGTTCTTTAACTAAACACACACAAAAAAAAAGTGGTACACTGAAACTGCTAAACTTAATTTAGTGGTATGCTACCGAAAAAGCCCGAGAACCCCTGCAATGCTGAACAGGCAAGCTAAAATCAAATAACACACAAATATGGTTACGAGTATCCGGTTGACGGACAAGCAAATCCATCAGCGCCTGTTTCCCACTTTCTGGGCCCCTCATAGGCCACATATGATTATGGTATACCGTCAGGTTCCAGATCGAGGTGAAAATTTCAGACGAAGCAGCTCTGAATGAAAATAAATAAACTAAAGAGATGAAAGAATGAAACAAATTGTAATGGCATATTCCACAAGTTCCAAATCGGAACGGACAGCGATGAATGGTAAGAAGGAAAAATGTTTATGATACATAAAACTCACATGTACACTAACACAGCTTGGACGGAAAGAAAACAAGAACCGGGAAAAAAGAAAAACAAGTCGTTATGACAGGCCATATTGAAAGTCCCACATCGGAACATACGTACGCTCGCACATCCCTTTGAATGGAAGAGAATATAAGAAATTGATTTAAAAAACATGACAATACACAAATGACTAACAAATACGAAAGCATTTCTGCTATTCGTCGGAATGACACTGGTGTTCCTTGCCCAAAAAAGTCGGATTGATCGAAATACGTTGAGTGCATGGCGGAGGGGGTGATGTCACATTTAGAGAAGAAATGTAGGACCTGAACAGAACGATTTCGCTTTCTTCCGTACTCTTTGCACACTGCCAAGACTGCCTCCACCTCCGTCTTCCGGCCATAAACACAAGCTCCTTCCGCATTTTCTAGGACAGGGTCGCGACGACTTACATAACACATATTCGCACTCGCGCACTCGATGGAGCACTGGCCTTACCGCTTCCCCAGATCTGGTCTTCATTTCCCTTGACGAAACGAATCATCGACTCTCTTACACCATCATAATATCCGACCGCAGCAATGCCCGTTCCTGTCCCTCGGTAGGTACGTCACGCTTTCCGGACATGCGTAAAACATAAGAGCAAAAATGAGTTCCAAAAACTGCGAAAACAGTTGAAATACACTCCACACTACGCGATATTTAGGTAGCTACTGGGTCAGACAAGTGGGCATATACCGTCACTTCTCTACTACCCGATGCGCCACGCAAGCGCGACCGCGAATGAGGCGATCTACCACACGATGCACGAGGGGGGTAACCACAATTCTTACGCAAACAAGCGAACCAAAAAAAGACACGGGTCTGCTGTAACTACATTCTGAAAGTCCCACGTTAGTGCAAACATATAGGGTCGAACATAGTCCTGACGGGGGAAAAAAATGAAAATCCAAAGAAAGGGAAGAGAGTAAGAAATAAAAAGACAGAAAATAATAATAAATAGTCCAAACAAATCCGCGGCTGACAGGAGGGTCTACGGGAGCAATGAAAAATCACACAAACTACAAACGCAGCATCCGTCACGTGTGTGCTACTGATGTGAAGCTGCGATGCCAGTAGCAACTTAACTACCCGCGTTTCCATGGAAATCACAATAAAAGTCTCTTATAAAAGCGACCGCATTTCGTAATGCTATAGGGCTCAATTCACATGACAGCAGTCGCATCTCTCGCCGAGAAACCCACAACACGTGTCTACAGCAGACCGGTACATACCGACACGTGGCATTTAAATAAAATATCACGGCTCATTCAGCCACAACACAGGAAGATTAAACACGTGAAAGTACCTAGGTCATCATTAACCAAGACCGAAAACGTGCACGCGTTCTGTACTTATATTCGCTTATGAGTCTGAGTCCAATAGTCCCACTTCTAGGATGCAGTTCTTTGAGAAAACCGAAATATCCTACAATTCTCTGTACTGACCTATAATATTAAATTTCATAAAAATTCAATTGGGCGGTTCTCGAAATGAAATGCGAGGGTCGCCTGGCGCACGGACAAACAGAACGAGCTCCCATAGGCATACATGCAGAATACAATCTTCTTGTTGTGACGCCGTGTAGCCTGGCAGAAATTTATAGACTTTCGGAGAAATATACTGTCTCCATAATCAGGACAGACTCTACCTTGAAGATGTAAGCAGCAGGTTCCTCAAAAAGTCGGTCAATTCCACCAGACTACACGGAATCACATCAAGTTAAGCCAATATACACGTGCAAGTGCATAACAGCATTCCTTATCTTAAACGTATGTTTGAATCCACATTTTGCAAGCGTTTGAACTCTGTTATACTAACAACAAATGTCTGTTACTACGGCACAGACGAACCCTGCCCCATTCAAGCATTTCCGAATTTACTCATAATTATCCCCACATCTCAGTCACTGTTCCAATCTATCTGCTGATACAGCGTTATTAAACAACAAATAACCAGGCCTTTATATATTACATTCAGTAAGCCGCCTATGCTGTAAGTCGTGAGGTTTCTAATTGTGAGGCTTCCATCCGTGATACAGCGTTAGTCAAATTAGATTCACACGTTACCGAACACATTGTTACGTCTCGGGTTAGTCTCTTAAGGCCAGGTTATAGTTTTTCTCCCCAGGAATACGGTCCCGTGACGTGCATTACTGAATTCTCTGCAATGCGTGCTGCATAAGCTTAAGACCTACAGAGTGATTAAGGAGGGACGGGACAGTATCTGCCATTGCGAGGGAAAAAAGTTCGTATGAACACGTGTGTAATTCTGAATGGTTACCGAGATAGAGCTGTTTATATCTACAGATAAAACAGCAGTGAATGGCACTAAAGAAAGATAAATTACTTGCGGTTAGTTTAATTTAATTTTACGTTAATGTTTAAATTACAAATTCGTCACACAGAAAAGTAAAAAATTGTTTCTTTTGGAATAAATATTAAAAAATCCCAATGTCAACCTCAATACACTTGGCAGCTCATGTACGAACAGCGCGTGTTGTTCGTCTTGAGTTGATCTTCACATTTCTGCATGCGGGGAGCAGCATCCAAATGCCAACGAGCAATTGTATCCAACTTCAATTTGAAACTTCGGTGTTCACCCAACCTCACAAACAAAAATCTAACGGAATTAGGCCTGGAGATTCAAACAGCTCTATCTCGGTCATAATTCAGAATTAGACACGTTCACACGAATTTCTCTCCTCACAATGACCGACACTATCACACCGCAAAATATTGACCTTTCCCCCTGAATCACCCTGTATAGGGAAGATTTGGGTTTCTCCGGAGGGGAGTATGAAATAGTGACTACGTAAGCGACTATGAGCTTCCCGAGGACTAGGGGCCAGAGCTGATAAGAATGCCGAGAAATCGAGTGTCGCAGTTCGATGGAAAAGAACGCCTTCCGATATAATCGGAATATCGCTCATGAAACCGCAATTTGTCGTAACCCACACAATTCGTTAAACTGAGATTCCCGCATTACTGGACAGTTGGGTTACAAACATACCTTCTGTCAAAATTTTGTACCCACAAAAAAATCAATTCTCATATTTTCGTAATAGCTTTAAAATGCTTACGTGGTGGATTATTAAGGACGTGTCAAGTTTTTCGTCTCCTGTTAAATCGTGTATCGGCGGGTTACGGCAAATGGCAGCTACACGAACTACATGCTGACTGTCAATACTACTTCTAGAAAAATCAACACAATCCAGAGAAGAAATTTACACTGCAGACCAGAACAAGTGAGACTTGAATGACAACCACAGACATCACACGGATATTGTCCTTGTCCTGCTAGACACCAGGAATGATCTGCATTCGTTTGTCAGCGTTATCGTTACCGGCAGAGGGATCTCTCGCATTGTTTGTTATCTCTTGCGAACGGAATTGCATTTGCGCAACTTGTCACATTTCTTCCCACTGCACCGCTATACTACGCCTACGTGATCAATGATCATCCAATGATAAGAGTTCAATCTCACCAACAGAAAATTCTTTATGATGTCAACCGTGTTATTAATCTATTTAATTCCAAATGATTAAACCAATGAAACTGGGGCCGAAGGGAGAAGTCTAACCGGGAATAATAAACCGTGACGAGGGGTAGGAGGAGGGGGTAACAAATTGATCGTACCCCACATTAACCATTAATAAATAGGTGTCGAAAAGACACGCGCATTTCCGGATATTCTTTCACTTATTTGCAAAACACGATAACAACATATTACATGACACCCTCTCACCCCAATTACAGTAAAACTCCATTTATCCGGACGCTGGTTATCCGGATCGGCTAGGCCCTTCGGGTAAATTTGTCAAGAATTCTACAAAATTAACTTGCCTTGAAATTACCGGTAATCGGATCAAGTACAGTACAGTGTTATGGCTTCTAGAACTTCAAATCGGGAGTGGTCGAGAGGTTTAGGCGCAGGTACTTACTGTAAATAGTAATATCCGAACTTCAGACTGCCAAATTGGCCTATTTTCAAAGAAAAATCCAATTACCCGGATTTTCTGCATATCCCGATGGCTTGCTGTCCTACTTAATCCGGATGAGTGCAGTTCTACTCTATTCTTATACGCCAGTGGCCGACAACCCGAGATGCATGGGTATTCTGTGTGCCACCGCCGGATTTGCTGTTTAACTAACTCTTGAGCACAGTTCTTTTTGAAAAACTAGCAGTTTCTCAGCTTGTCAAGAAATTCCCAAACTTCATGAAACCCAAAGTTCGGTACCGTGCTTACAAAAAAGAGCCATTGTTCCCTATCCTGTGCCAAATTACTCCAATACAACCCCCACATCCCATGTGAGATCCATGTTAATATTATCATCCAGTCTACTCACACGTCGTTCATTCGCCAGGTTTTCGAAACGAAATTTTGTAGGCATATCTCAGCCTCTTGCATGCCTACTACGTGTCATATTTGATGAAGAGCACAAATTAAATAAACTGTTTTAGCAGCCTTCTGTTTCTAGCTCCTAGCTCCGTATATTCTCATCACCCTTGTCGCAGTCAATTCTGATCAACATTCCCGTCCTAACACGGCAGATCAAATTTCACACCCATACAAAATTTACAACAAAAAAAATACACATATGCGCTGCGAACGCAATACAACGAACCACTAGTAACTGTGGCTAACTGCGCATCTTAAAATCTCCGAAAACGCAGCTGTCAACAATAGACCACAGTGAGATTTCAGGCTTTCGCCGCAGTGTAGTAGGGGCCTACGGTCTTGTGGGACGTTACGCTGAGTAGCTGGAAACCAGCACCTGGGAACTGCTTGACCATTGAAGAATGGACCGATGGGCTTACCGAAGTCGGCGACCGGTGACCAACTTACGCCGCTTAACATGCCGGAAGAGCGAAGCCTCAAGGTCCTAGTATCGCCCAATCATACACTGCTCTGTAATTCTTTTGGTTAAAATTGTGATGGTGTTTTGCTGTTCCACCTTTATTTAACAACGCTGTCAATAACTCCACAGCGTGTCGAATGATCAACAAAATGAATAGAGAAATGGCGAGGACTTAAATGGAAGAGGCCGTGACCTAATTCAAGGTTATTATCCCAGCACCCGTCGACAGGAACTGAGAAAAATCACAATAAACCTTATTCAGAGCAGTCAGTTCCCCGGTGGAGGTTCGAACCGGGCACAACTACGAACAGTTCAAGGTGTTCCACGATCAAAATGAGAAGGAAAACGAAAATGTGAACCATTCCTAAGGTCGATGGATTAGTATGTGTAAGGTTTTATAAAAATTATCAGCATTCGAAAAAAATAAAATGTTTTCGTCATTAGTGTAGAAGTTCTAAATAGACAATGAGGCATTTGTAGATACCTGAATGAACTAAAAAGCAAATTACAAGGAGAAGTGACGCCTTGTAAAGTAAATTGTGCAACAATACAATAGTTTTTCGAATCAAATAGCAATTTTATTCACAGCTTTTGAATACCAACGTATGTCACTTCCGAAACTAACGAAATAGTCAACCAAAAAAAGACGAATGTTTGTGAAACTCGCTGCACAAATTCGGTTGTACCTCACACACAGACCTGTCTTTTTCGATAAGGACAGGGCATTGCGCAGACAGACATAAGAAAACTCTAAATCCAATTTACAGCCAGAACTATCGATCTGAGTTGTTGTGACTCTCTGAGAATTCAGACAAAACAGGCAATGTACGTATAACGTTAACAATTAGGCGCGTTCGTGTAACCACTGTTGCCGCGGAAAAAACAGTTAAGAATTACGTATTCTGAGTGTGCGTTTGTAGCCTTAGTTATCCAGCATGCAAAGCGCATGCGTCGTGTTATAGTGGCATCTATGGCCTCTACAACTCTACACTATTTGTCCACAATATCTCACAAACAGCACGACTTTCGGGAAAGTTACTGAATATGTATCTGTTTTGATTTCCTCAAAAACTTTTGTCTGAAACATTTCTCATTCTAAGAAGAATTCAGCGAGATATTATCACAAAGGTACACAGGTCTTCATGTAAAGTGTCCGTTATTTTTGTCATATTTTAACAGAACTCGAATTTTCTGGACAGATTTTCGAGAAATACTCAAATATATAATACCATGAAAATCCGTCCAGTGGGTACAGAGTTGTTCCACCGGAAGGATGGACAGACAGAAGGAAACGAAGCTAACAGTCGCTTTTCGCAATTTTGAGAACGCGCCTAAAAAGGAAAACTGTTGAATGTCTGCGTGCAAACAGACCAGTCCTCGGCAGAAGGCAGCTATCTGTGCAGCGACTTCCTTTTCATGATCAATAAAAGTGGTCTAATGAGATCACAATGCGTGTGTGCGCGCGTGTGTCTTTCAGTTTTTCAAACAACACGTGACCGAATTTCATGAAACATGGTATTAAGATAACGTCACTGGAGGCCACATCAACGCATATATGTGGTGGCTTCAAAATGTTCTCGGAATCGCTTTATTTCTGCGAGATACAAAACAGTGCAATCATTTACGCTAAATTTCCTTCAAAATAATCCCCACGTGCAATTATACACTTCTGCCAGCGACTGTACGCGTTTTGGAAACATGCCTGGAAGCCATTTTGTGAACGCCTTTTCAGCTCTCCGTTGCATTCTTAACGTAAGTAGCATCACAAAAGCGCCATCACTTCAATGCTACTTTCAGTCGAGGGAACAGGTAAAAATCAGCTAAAGCGAAGTCCAGAGAATGTGGAGAATGCTCCGGTATTGTCACAATGCTCTTTGCTAAGAAATCCTTGGCCAAAACCGACCGGTGTGCTGGAGCGTTGTTGTGAGGGAGAAACAAACCGTTGGTTCTCCGTTTTTCGGGGTGTTTCAGTCTGACAGCATCCCCAAGTCGACGAAGGATGTCAATTTCTTTATTCACCGTACCAATTCCTGTAAATTACACCAGCGAAATCCCGGAATACTTTGAAATCACTATGCGTTTTAATTGCCTAGAATAGGTAATAATAGCATGGCGGTACTGGGAACGATATTTAACGCAAGGTTCTGAAATAATGTGTGGTACGAGAGCTCCGAGAAATATGCAACTTTTGCCATGACAAATTCCCTTGCAGAATGTAAAACAAAAAAATCGATGGCTGCATTAAATATATACTTCGCTTTCAGCTTCATGGTAATAACTTGTGAACCATTGAAGCTAACTTAGTAAAATGTGGTTTAGAACTGCATCACAAACATGCCTACAAACTCCATACTTACTTACTTCCTTACTCCATGGTGCAGAGTCCTTCTTCAGAAACTAAATGGTTTGCAGCTAGTCAAGAAATTCCCAGCATTTCACGGAACCCGAAGGTTCATTACCGCACTCACAAGCGTCGTCCGACACCTGTCTCTATCCAGGGCCAGCCCAATCCAGACCAGATACCCACATCTCACCTCCTGGAGATCCATCCTAATATTGTCCGCACATCTACGCCTAGGTCTCCCCAGTGGTCTCCTTCCCTCCGGTTTCCCCACCAAGACCATATACACCCCCCTCTCCTCACCCATACGCGCCACATGCCCAGCACATCTCATTCTTCTCGATTTTATCACCCACACAATATTGGGTAAGGAGTACAAATCATTTAGCTCCTCGTTATGCAATCTCCTCCATTCCCCCGTTACCTCGTCCCACCTAGGTCCAAATAATCTCCTCAACACCACGTTCTCAAACACCCTCAGCTTCCTTTCCTCCCCCCGTGTCAACGACCAAGTTTCACACCCATACAAAACAACCGGCAAAATTATAGTTCTACATATCTTGATCTTTAAATTTTAGATAGCAACCTAGAAGACAAAATATTCTGCACCGAATGATAGCAAGCATTTCCTGACCTCAATCTGCTCTTAATTTCTTCCGCAATAGAATTTTGATCTGTTAAAGTTGTTCCCAAATATTTAAACTCTCCCACCCTTTCGAAGGTACTATTATCAATCCTCACACTGTGAATTCGTCCAGCATTCTGATCTAGAGACATGCCCATGTACTTAGTTTTATCAGCACCCACTTCCAGTCCAATCTCCCTAGTAGCTGCTACTAAAGCTTCTGCATTTTCCTTTAGAGTATAAATGCTTCCTCCCAGTATATTAACTTCATCGGCATAAGCCAGAAGTTCATGTGTACCATTTAGTTTCAAGCCATCCTGGTTTACCCGAACCATCCTAATGGCGTACTCTAAAGCAAAGTTAAAAAGCATTGGTGATAGAGCGTCTCCTTGTTTCAAACCATTCCTAATAGGGAACCTATCAGACACAATCGTGCCTACCCGAACTCTGCTATATATTTCAGTCAGACTCAACTTTATTAACCTTACAAGTTTCCTAGGGACACCAAACTCAATAAGAATCTTATACAAGACCTCCCTCGTAACTGAATCATAAGCTTTCTTGAAGTCTATAAAGAGCTGATGAACTTCTTCATTGTATTCCCATTTTTTCTCAAGTATTTGGCGAATGTAGAATATATGATCAATAGTCGACCTG
>Ga0123357_10008499_pt1 | contig 12840 bp, 9 predicted proteins | sample TergutEmb28metaG_FD_89873 | JGI IMG/M metagenome (GOLD analysis project Ga0123357, IMG submission 89873) | Embiratermes neotenicus P4 segment gut microbial communities from Petit-Saut dam, French Guiana - Emb289 P4 | ecosystem: Host-associated > Arthropoda: Insects > Digestive system > Gut ... | reverse complement strand
TTTGTTCTCTCATACACAAAGGACAAGTGTGCGCGGGGGGGGGGGGTGGGGGGGGGGGGGGGGGGGGGGGGGGGGGGGGGTTCTAGCGGGCTGCACCCCACCAAATCGAAATTTAGAAAACATATTTACAGGCACGATTATATCAAATGTTTTACGTGATGTACGCTTCAGCCGAAATCAGCCCCTGAAATCGGCTGATGGCTAGTACAGTTAAATTTTGAAAAATAAAATAATGCAACTTAGTATGTATTAAAGCACGTAGTTATATTTGTATTACATAAAAGAGGTTACAAACAGCGTCATGTTACAGTTATACTTATGACATGATTTTTATAACATAATTTTCATACTCAAATGTAAATTATACATAGCCTGAGGCTCAGCGTCCTCCCCTCCAATTGAAAGTTCAGGGAGCGCACCTGCCTGTAAGCGGTGTGTACAGACACGAAAGTAGCAATACCTTGTTACAGTTCGGATCAGGATCATTCGCCTTGCTCTCCATTGTTGACAAGGAACAGCAAGTTTGCCTGTGATTTTGTGCCGGTGCAAAGCTTGGCCTGTCACTCCAAAGGTATTGTAATGAATTAACAACGTACTTGTAAAATGGATGCGACGAGGCTACTGCACGCTGGCTGAAAGAAAGCTTGTTCATCAGTTCATTGCACTCACAAATATGCACGATTAAGACATATTAATTTCCTTTTCACTGTATTGTAGGGGAGCCTTTGAACTCCCAATGCAAAAAAGCTCAGCTGGTAGTTCAGTGCACTGGAAAATATGCACGAGTCAGCTGCCTTATTTTATAAAACCAATTGTAATTAGGTGATCGGCCTCATTCTCGTGATTATTTAGTTATATTTACGTATTTGGTCTACGTATGGTACTGTGGAGAAGTTCCGGCATCGGTACTAAAGAAGAAATTTATATTATGTGCACGAGAAATTTGTTACTCCTGCTAATTCAAGGTTAGCTGTGTTGAACGTGTTTAAAAAACTTTTTACATTGATCTCCACACGAGTTGAGCAATTTTGGCTAACTACGGTTTAGGAAAATTACTTTGAAATTAATTCTAAATTTCTGGCGTACATTGGGTTTTACAGAGAAGGACAAGGCAATTATTTGATTCACTGTTATATCCAAATTCCTTTTACCTATTTTGCTGTAAATTAATGGCTGTTTATATATAATATTTTTATTTTTGGGTATTAAATATTTCCTTCTGGTTAATTATTAAATTTTTACTTACATAGTTGACGTACAATTTAACATTCATTGACATATTTTGAGTACCAGATAAGGTGAACCGGGAAGATAGTTGAGAGTATCTTGCATTCTGTTTAACTGTGTGACATAGCAGTTTGTCAGATTCCTACTAACCCAAATTTGGTCAGAATCTGGTTGGTGGCAGCTACCGTAATTGGAGACCAAGAAACCGAGGTTATTAGTCAACGTCTCCCAAATTGTAGTGTCTTCGCGAGCAGGATACGGTTAAGTTTGAATGTCGTTCAGGAGGCACTACAGTATAAAATACTGAGAGTGCATGACAAGACAATGTTTAAGGGATAATTTTGAGCTAACAAGGAGGGAATATCAGAAGACTGGACCTTCATGGTTTGTACTGTTCAACAAAGAGCACTAGAGTGACAAAATAGCGGAAGCAATGGGATTGGCATGCAGCATGTCTATGGAGGATGGTAAATTCATAAAAAGATAACACCTCGTTTGAAAGACCCAGGAGTGCGAGGATAATATGAATCGTTGTGGTAGGAGCACTGCGCAGGCTTGTCTAGTGGGGCGTGGGGGGCTGCCACCTCACATTGTTGAATTTTTTTTCTTTTCCCCCCATGGCGCAGCAGCCCATAGTGGGCCAGGGCCTCCTCATTATCGAGGATTCACGATCACACTCAGACACACCACAACCATTAGGTCCCCTGTGGACGAGTGACCAGCCCGACGCACACCCCTCTACCTGACAACATACCAACACTCACCCGACGTGATTTGAACCCTCAATCCCAGCAAGCGAGCGGCTGCACATCTACAGGCCGCGCGGCCACTGGGATTGGCACACTGTTGAAACGTGTAACATTTGGTGGTACAAAGGCTCTTACACAGGTGTGAGGATTGAACTTCAATAAAACAATGAAAGAAGACTGGAGACAGCGGGGATGAAATTTTCGAAGTCGGTTGCCGCAAATGCCTATGACCGTATACCAAATGAAGAAATAAGAGAAGAACTAAACACAGAAAATGTAAATAAAATTATGGAATGGCTGCTGCGGATGGGGATGATGATGAAGAGGAGGAGTAACAGGGGGAGGATAGTGATTTAGTGAGAAGGGGAATGAGGCGTCGGGCTTTATATAAAGCAGGGAACTTAATACAAAGCTGAGGGACTGAGCAGCAGGAACTGGACTACAGGCTGGACGAAAAGCGTCCCTAGCAAGTCGAGCTGCTTCAGTCTGTTGTGTTCTGCTTGGTACATGAGTCATTAACACCGCTCAAAAGAAGAAAGGCTGACGGACTCTATGTGTATGAAACATTAAAACTGAGTTAGTTTGCAATAATTGGCTTTCGGCTTCTTTGATTCACAGACCGGCGTGTTATGAATGAAACCAATCAAGTGAGGTGAGCAGGGCAATGAAGCTGTAGCTGGCAATACCCGATGTATATACACATATATACTACATAATCAAAGAACTCCGTGCACCATGAAACTCTGATCAATACAGCTCTCAAATCGGTACTGTTTCACACAAGAACAGGTCTACATTGAAATGAAGCCCATATCTCGAGGCTATATAAAGACTGACATGCTGACAGAGTGGTTAAGCATAAACACATAACAAAATCCGTAACATGCCAGCGTTTATTTTATTTGTATCCTAGCTCATATACTCGTTCTTAGAACGGGCCGTTGTTATATCCAACCCAAAAACAAAACCCCCGCACATCTTTTTGTGCAATGTTCAGTGCCGGTTGACATCGAGAGTTAAGTTGCCTTTCACGTAATGCCCGTTGATACTCTACTACACTGAGAGACAGACATGCAAACAGGTGACGTCTGTTACGACGTCGCTGTGCTATTTGAAAGACGATTACTATGAATTCTACTCTCTTCTGGGACGTGACGCCGTGTAGTCTGGTAGAGTGTGCTGGCGGTTGTTAACCTGTTGACAATTTTTACCATGCACATCCAGTACCAAATTAAAATGTCAATATGTTCAGAAATTTCGGATCGATACAGTTCGTGCTCATCTCTTGTCCTTGGTCTACTCAACATGTTAATCATCAGACGGCCCAGGATTTCGTGATGGGATATGACCCACATCATGCAAACCGTCCACAGCCCTGACTTGGGAACCGACGCGCAAAGGTAAAGGTTGATATAAAGACATGAAAGGCTTTGTAAAACATTTTTGCCTAATTCTGCATTTGAAATAGTAGGTGTTGATCAATTTTACTTACAAAATATATTCGTAATGGGAAAGCAGAATTAAGTGGGGTGAGAGTAAAGTGTCAAAGGCACCGTATGCTGGAGCATTGTAAAGTGTCACTGGCACTGTATGCTGGAGCATTAGATTTGCACTTTAATTTTAATGTTTTTCTTACGTGAAGCCGGGACAGCGCAATTGGTATAGTGAATGGGATCTGGGGAGGAAATCCGAGGGATCGTGGTTTTATTCCCGGCAGGGGCTAGAGACTGCTGCGCTGTCCAGAGCGGTCAGACCGGCTTTGGGACCCTCTCAGCCTATCCCACAGGTGCGGCGGAGTCAATCCCTGCAATTAAATCAGCCGCAGCATGAAGCTGCCACACATCCATCAGTGCTGAGGTTACGAATGCGCTGTACTGTAGCTACCTATAGCTGTATCCTTTCATGGTGTGGTGCTTTGATAAGCACAGGGGGAGCTTAATGACTGTTGTGGATTTATATAGATAATTATCTTGACACTTCATTCTCATGTTGTAGAAAACGTACCTACAGAGCTATCAGTATGATACATGCGGTTTCAAGGATACGCGTGAAGAGCAGCAGCTTTACGCTAGATTCTGCTGATACAGTTATCAGTTCAGCAGCGGATCATGGTAAACCTTCAACATGGCGAGCCACTTGGATATAGGATCAAATCCCCGAGGGCACCATACAGCTATTCATCTCTTCGACTTCACAACACGACATGATAACTTTATGTGAAGAGTTTGACATTTTAAAGCCCGCTAACTCTGGCGCTAATTGGCCTTCATGGATAGAGCAAGGCTGTAATAGTGCATGTTTCTTATAAAGGTCAAAGGCAAAGTTATACATTTTCACGCCGGATAATGGAAGTGAAGCGCCACTCATTCTTCAACAAGACTCTAAACTTTACACGCTTTGAAACATTATTTCATAGAATCTCTTGCTGCAGCATGAAACGGGGTGAGGAATATATGCAAATATACACATATTTCATCAACACCCCATATATCTCCGTTACACAGTTTACTCTTGATGAATGTTCGTGGCCACAGCAAATAGACCCGTGCGCCTGGTGTCAGTAGAGTACCACAGTTATTTCCACAGAGAGTACTCGCCTGGACTACCTTAGGCAAAAGCGCAGGTTTCACAGGGATAATGGCGCTGTACTCAGCATTCTGCGTTTCGTCTATTTCCCAGCGGGGTAGCTTGGGGTGGGGTAGGGGTAGGGGGTTGCCGACCGTCATACAGGCCGTTTCAACGCTGTGTTTCTTGCTTGCGTTCTCATTACGTCGCCATTTCTCGCTACCTTCGGCGTGACATCTACATGTACTGTGAAACACAATTTAACAGTTAATGTTCAAAAACTTCATTTCCTTTTCACCCACCCCACACGATTTCTCTTTCGCATAGCTTCAGTGTTTAAATTGTAAAATTCTTTTAACATTACGTGACTTTTTATTTTTAATGTTCTCGTACAAGTACCTCGAGTCACCAGTTGCATGTCTAGTCCTTTAAAGACGAAAACAGTGAAAGTACCTGTCTACCCAGTGCTTCCCGATTTCCAAAACTGCATTCCTTTATGGAAGGTTCCCCACCTTCACCCGTTTGTCCTTCTTGTAAGAGCAACATGTAGGTGGAAAAGAGTATGGAGAACTGACGGAATAGTATTGACTGTGCAAAACCGAGGTAGACGTTGAAAAGCCTGTACCACTGTCACTCTGTCCACCACAAATCTCACACGGACTGGCTCACGATAGAAGCTGAGCCTTTGCTGTGAAGCTGGCGACTAAACACCTGTCACGGAACGGCCTTAAAGACGAAGATGAACCTAATTAACCTATTAACCTTTTAAGGACAAAATTGGATCGTTTGATCTGAAGGCCCAGATCGTACCGCACAGTAAACACACTCCGTCTTGGTTATACAAACCAGTCAGTTAATGCTGCATAGGGAAATAATCGCTGTTTGTTCTGAGATCCACAAATACACACAAATGCACTGTGTGGGCAGAACATAAAATTTGTGAATGCTACACCTGCTGGCACGTAAAACAGCCAGCGGGTCTTAAGGAAGGGGTATTTCAAAACTTCAAATCAATCTCAATGTCAGTACCACATCTGCAAGTACTAACTTTTTTTAATCGAAAACATCCCGTTGTGTTTCAGTACTCACAATAAAACAAGCAGTTTATTCCGTCAAGAACACAACAGTATGTGATATTGGTATCTTACTATGGAAGAACGTTTCTGTCTTTCTTTAGACCATCTTCACGTGTAAAAGATACAATCAATGCGTACTATATCCTATGGGATCCCATACTACTTACAAGGTGTCCGCGAAAGCAGATAAGAATATAAAATTATGTAAAGGTTAAAATGGGATGTGGTATATCTAAAAAACAATGTCTCAGTATTTATAATCAGATAAGGTATTACGATGCACTTTTGAAGACATGTCAAATCGTATGGTCACTCCAGTATTCCAGTAGAAGGTTATTCTAAAAACTATTAGTCACGTAAGCACTGAGGTTCAAGGTGACGTATATACACGCAAATGATCTGAACTATAGTCTACACGTCTGCGTATTTGTACACAGGTGTGCTAAATTATGAAGCTATTAGACACACGTCGAGTTTGTGTATGGTACACGCACGTATTTGGTATTAAACAATTTTCTGTGAATGTCAGACTTACGGATGGTGATTGAAGTATTCAGGTTCTTGTCGGTGTTTGACACCCTCTTCCCGAAGATCCATCATAATATTATTCTCCCACCTATGCCTGGGTATTCCAAGTGGTATATTTCCCTCAGATTTCCCCACTAAAACCCTGTATACAACTCTCCTCTTCCCCATACTTGCTACATGTCCAGTCCACCTCATTTGCCCCCATTTGATCACCCGAACTGTATTGGGTGAGAAGTGCAGATCATTAAGTGCTTCACTATATAGTTGTCTCCACTCCCCTGTTACCTCGTCCCTCTTAGGGCCAAATATTCTCCTCAACATCTTATTCTCAGACACCCTCAGTCTACGTTCGTCCCTCAATGTGAGCGACCAAGTTTCACATCTGTGCACAACAGGTAACATTATAGTTCTGTGTATCTTAATCTTTAAACTTTTGGATAGCAAACTGGAAGACAAAAGATTCTGCACCGAAAGATAGCAAGCATGCCCTGACTTCAGTCTGCTCTTAATTTCTTCCTGAATAAACTCTGATTTGCGAAGGATGTTCCCAAATATTTCAAATCTTCCACCCTCTTATATTATCAGTCTTTACACTGCGACTTCGTCGTGCATCCTAATCTCGAGACATGACCACGTACGTAGTCCTATCGGCAATTACTTCTAGCCCAGTCTCCTTACTAGCAATTACTAAAGATTCTGCATTTTTCTTTATAGTATGTAAGCTTCCTCCCAATATATTAACATTAAGAGAATAAACCAGAGCTGATGTGCACCATTTAATTTCAAGCCATCCTGGTTTGCCTGAACCCTCCTAATGGCGTACTCGAAAGCAAGGTTGTAAAGCAATGGGGATAAAGCATCTCATTGTGTCAAACCATTCCTAATAGGAAACATGCCAGACAAATTCTTGTTCACCCGGGCTCTGCTAGACGTTCAGTCAAACACATTTTTATTAGCCTTACCAGTTTCATGGGGATACCAAACTGAATGAGAATATTGTACAAGACCTCCCACCTAACTGAATCATAAGCTTTCTTGAAGTCTACAAATAGATGATGCACTGCTTCACTGTATTCCCATTTATTCTCAAGTACTTGACGAATGCAGAATATTTCATCAGTAGCCGGCCTGTTGCGTCGAAATCCACACTGATGATCTCCAATGGCAGCCGTATGTTGGACAAAATTTTGTATGTAGTTGGTAAAAGTGCTTTGCCTCTATAAATGCAATCTTTTTATCGCCCTCCTTATACGTAGGTACAATGATCGATTCATTCAACTCCACAGGCAATTCCTCTTCATTGCAAATATAATTAATAAGTTTATGGATCTCAGAGTGAATTGTTCTACCCCCTGCCTTAATTCTGATCGCATTTGATCAATTTTAGCTTTACCTTAGTCATCTCAACCTCACATGCACTAGGCTCAGACAGTAATGCCTCTGCTGAATGTATTTCTGTCTCCCTAACATCATTAAACCCACGTACATTCAATGGATGAGAGAAATAGATCCTCCATCTAGACATAATACTTTCGGTGTCTGTAGCCAAATCACCATTCTTATCTCTACTACATTAGTTCTAGGCTGGTAACCCTAGTTAAAGTCACTGATACCCCTATACAAGTGTCTGATATTTTTTGTCTTATTGTCAGATTCAAGTTCATCAATTTTAGCTCACAGATATTCCTTGTTTTTGTTCCTGAAATGTCTACTAGCTTCGCGTCTTACATTCCTTAGGTTACCTACATTACTTCGGTTCAGATGCTGTAACCACTGCATATCAGCCTGTTTCCTTTCATGTAAAATAATCTAAACATTTTTCATCAAATCATGGTTTATGCTGCTTCAATTCGTAAAGACCTAAACTCTCTTTTAGCTGGGGTTTCGATATTCTCTATAATTTATGCCCTCGCTATCATTTAAGTTCTCCAAAGCTGAAAAGTTGTTTGAGATCGTAATCTGATACTGTTTCCTAACCTCCAGCTCATTTAGCTTCCCAAGATTAAATCTTTCCACATCAAACTTCTGTGTTACTTGTTTACTTACTGCCAAATTCTCCCTAACTTTTGCAACCACAAGATAGTGATCAGTATCACAATCAGCTCCCCTGAAATATCATATATAGAGTATATTATAATTATATTTTCTATTTTTCAATATGTGACCAATCTGGTTTTGAGTCTTCCCATTAGGAAAGGTCCAGGTGTATTTATAAGTATTTCGGTTCGGGAACATCGTACCCTTAACAACTAGATTTTTTGATGTGGCAAAGTTTACCAACACCATTATCATTACTATCCTGACGTACACTCTTATTCCCAATTGTCGGTTTGAAAATATACTGTCTTCCCACTTTTGCATTAGAGTCTCTTAACAGAATTTTCATACAGTACTTGGGAAAAATGATAAAAATACCTGCCCTAATTCCTCATTGAAATTGTTTTTTGAATCATCACTTTTCTCCTGACTTGGTGCATGCATATTCAAAACAATGATATTAAACCAGCGACCTCTCAGAACTATATACGGCATCCTATCGCTAACAAACTCTACTCTCTTAACTGCTGATACTTTTATGTGGTGTACAAAAACACTGTTTACAAATGATGATTTTCGTTTCCTTTTCCATAAGAAAAATATAATCCCCTGCTCCCACCTGCCCCCCTTGTCCTACCTAACCTGCTATGCACCCAATAAATCTAATTTAAATCTTGCTAATTCCCTGGCTGCTGCTGTAAGTGAAATCCGACAGGGTACACCAGCAAGTCATCAGACGGACCACTTGTCATCCACTTTCAGAGTTGGCCCTCAACGGACGCAATTCGGACAGTAAAATACAGAAAATCGTCAAAGTAGCAACAATGTGTGATTGACAACTTCCAGAGGTGCCACTATGAAAAACTGAATAACAAACTGAAAAGGAAGCCATGACTTTCCTAACACATGGGTTCCGACCCGCGGCCCGCCGTCACATTTGTAAGCTATGTGTACTGCAAAGATTGTACAATAGCACATAAGGCTAAGTTTACCACTTATTGTGATTTACACACGTGGTTGGGGACATGGACACCCCATGTCGAAAAGGTTTAAAAATAACTTACTTAAAGGAATGACAATCATAACGCAGCTTATACCTAAACAGCATTTTTAGTCGGATTTTACCACCCAGAACACACAAAACACATACATTACAAACACAAATTGGTTAGCCATGTTTAACTGTCGCAAGTACAGCGGTTGCTATACGAGTATGAACTGCCAAATTTAAAATTTAAAAACTCCACTCTTTGTCCACAGTGTGTCTATACGTGTAACTCATATGATCATCATAATAAATAAATAAATAAATAACTTCTTGGCTTTTCGTAACCCAGACGGCGTACACGGTACGCACTGAATCCGCATAAATACTTCAGGTTAGTCTTATTCTTCAAGGCTACGCTTCTCTTCAAGGAGATCCAGGTTTGATTCCGGGCCAATCCATGTCAGATTACACTGGACAAAAAATTTTAACTGACGTTATGCTTCTGAGGTAATAGTTTGCTCGGCTGTCCCATTCCCATAAAAAAAACAGCAATACTTCGTATATCCCAGTTGGAGACCCATCAACAGAGATACTACCTTCAGGTCACCACAAATATGCCAACCATACTTGCTGTATTCAAGCTTATTCAGCAGCTGATTTAGGTTTTCGTGGGTTTCTTTCATGTGGGCAGCGTGTCCGAATGGAGTGGATGGATGTTGGTTCCCATTATGCAGCAACACCGCCTTTAGACTCAGTTTCAAAGAGTCTATAAATAGTCGCCATTCTTGCGGGTCATGTTTGATTCCGAAGGCATTCATCAGGCCATCTACATCGTAGCAGAACACAAAGTCATCTTCCTTTCTGAAGAAAGGCATCAACTGCTGATGACGACTGCGAAACGAAAAAATTCGGACATTTTTCTCGAGAAGATTCAATTGTTTAAGTCTTGATCCCAGTAGCTCTACTTTGCTCTTGGACAGCTACAGATCGTTCAGTTCGTCCTGTGTGAGAATGTGTGGCTGTGGCGCAGAAGACCTACCGTGGGAGACGTGTGGTTCAGTAGACGTCGGCGGCTCCGGAGAACCCGAGGTCGAATCGCCTTCGTCCTCGTCGTCTGAATCGATGGTAAATTCTTTCGGAGGTTCGGGAAAGGAAATTCCTTCGCCGTGCGGAACTGGACGGAGAGCAGATGGTATATTCGGATACACTGCTGTCCACTTCTTTTTCTTCGTGATGGCTCCAGAAACAGGTGGCACCATACAGAAGTAGCAGTCAGTTGTGTTATTACTTGGCCCCCTCCAAACCATAGGAAGAGCAAACGGCATAGCATGTCTTTTGCCATTCCGCCACTGGGGAAGATGTTGCACATTTACGGCAGTATATGTGCGGGGCCCAGGATTTGTCTTTGTCGCCGATCTTGCATCCGAAAAAGAAATGATACGCCTTTTTTCACTATCTCGGTGATGGATTTTCTTTGCCTTGCAAACGTTACTTCACTGCAAATGTAACAAATGTTATCTGCACTATTAACACATTTACGAGGCATCATTATTGCTGGATTAACATTGCAGGGATCACTTTGTGGTATTTATGACGAAGGAGTAAACGGGTGTGGTGTGCATGATGGGCTGATGCAATATGACGCAATATTTTGAAATCTTTCAACGTATTTCATTTTTAGTGGATATATTTACTTAACGCAAACTTCATTACGGACACAAGCAACAGGCAAAGGGAAGTCGAAAGTAGAAGCGGACTTTTATCGTTACATGTATGATGTACATATTTCTTAAATATATAAAAAACGTTTGCGGATTTCTTAGAAACCGTAGCCAATTTTGCGTTTTCATTGTAATATTCGTGCTCAGCGCCTCGAAATTAATAAGAAATGGCTACTATCACCCCAGAATCATGAAGTCAGTAAAAATTTGTTGTCCAGTGTTAGTGGTGTACAAAGTGGCATTGGGACAGGTTTTTGTCCCAGTACTTTGGTCTTTCCCAGTCAGTATCATTCCACAAATGTTCCATACTCATCTTCATCTTAACACTACTGCTCTCAGACGAACTTGCCGAGCCTGGGAGCTTTCAAGCAAAGCAGTGCACAGCGCTGACAGTATAGCACCTTCACACTGCAGTCTTCAACTGTTAAGGAAGTACGCATTCTTTTTTCTTACAGTGGGGGGAAAAAATTCTGAAAAAAATTCTGAATACAAGCTGACATGTTACTTACTCGTAAAGTTCATGCTTGTGGTAGGCATATGTAGTTACCACTGTTGCATACACCGAAACAGCGTGCAGGAGGCTATTAAAATCATGCACTACGTATTTTTACTCTGTGTTGCAGGGTCTTCAAGAAGTCTGCACCTAACAACAAACTCACAATGTATCTCAGCAGTCGAGATCTGGTGGTGTCACATAATAAGATAGACCGACTGCAGGGAGTCATCCTCGTCGATCCAGACTACCTTCAAGACCGAAAGGTATGCACCTTGCTATAGACTGAACAGCACTAGACAGTAAGTCTGCTGTATTCGTACTTTCCTACACACGTATAACAACCAACTGTGCGGCGATCACCGGACACACAGCGACGCCAAGAGTGGACTGTACGAAAGAATACACAGCCCGTTCATTTACATAAACGATTATTAAAAATACACTGCATTTCTCTGGACTACGAAACGCAGTGCACAGTTACTTTCGAAACACAAGTTCCATGCAGTCAAAATGAGTTAAAAGCATAAAAGAGGTTGTATACATCCTCAAGTAACACGCGATGAGGTATTAGCCTCCACCTTCGGCCAACTTTACACCATATTCCCAGGAAAGATGAGTGGGTTGGTATTAAAACTGCATTTTCTCCTCTGAATTGTGTCCTTAAACAAATGGTAGCGAACTTACAGCCTGGTCAGAGCACTGCCCGGCCCATACATCGGAAAGCCGAGCTAATGCCTAACCGTAACTCAGAATAAATCGATATCTGCATCCCTACGCGTCAAATGTGGTTAAACCCTCACGACTCGGTCTCTGCGGCCTGCTTTGTGATTGTGACATTGGTGTTAGATATTTATGGTGCCGTTTCTATTCGTTAAATCCCCGCCTACGCGCACAATCCAGTAACTAGAAACGTTACCCTACATTATTACTTACTTAAAGACAAAGGAATAGCTGTCCCTGTGTGTGGTGGAACCTTACGTATGGTTGCACGTATTCTCAGCCTTAGCTGGCACACGATGACGTCAACAGCTTCACGCCAGGTCGCTTTACTCATTAGCCAACCATGCCTTCCTGCCAACTCGCGGCCATGAGCGGAATGATCGCCCAGAATTTCCCGAAGACACGACTGCAACAGCTGCTGTGTGTTTCACTGTCATGCCGCAGGATTACACCTCGTGATAGATCATTTGTTGGGGTCGCTCAAGCAACACTTAGCAGGCTGCCGAGTGCCTGTTCGTGACTGGTTGCGACTTACAAGAGACAGATTTCTACTGCGAAAGGATTTAAAACTCGTGCCAGTATCATACAAATGCATCCCTGTGCTGGACGACTGTGTTCTTAAAAATAATGATACGCCAGTGGAATAAATGAAGTGTATATACAGGGTGTAACAGGAGGAACGGACCAGACTTCGGGAGGGTGTTCCTTATGTTAAACTATACCGAAAAACCCC
>Ga0123357_10008498_pt1 | contig 12841 bp, 7 predicted proteins | sample TergutEmb28metaG_FD_89873 | JGI IMG/M metagenome (GOLD analysis project Ga0123357, IMG submission 89873) | Embiratermes neotenicus P4 segment gut microbial communities from Petit-Saut dam, French Guiana - Emb289 P4 | ecosystem: Host-associated > Arthropoda: Insects > Digestive system > Gut ... | reverse complement strand
GCCCAGGATAGAGACAGGTGGCGGACACTTGTGAGTGCAGTAATGAACCTTCGGGTTCCGTGAAATGCGGGGAATTTCTTGACTAGCTGCAAACCAGTTAGCTTCTCAAGAAGGACTCTGCACTATGGAGTAAGTAAGTATGTGTCCATCATCAGGAGAAATAACTGTATCTATGCGACACTTTGTATTTGTCTCTCTGTGTGGACAACATCAACACAGAGAGACCAATACCAAGTGTCGCACAGATACAGTTATTTCTCCTGATGATGGGCACATAGTCGCCTGAAACATGTAGAGAAAATAAATAAACACACTAAGAAAAATTGTGCACCAATTTTGCTTTATTTACAAGATTTCCTGTTTTTTTTGTCGTTTTGTTTGTGATGGTGTCAGTCATAAGAAACATTATGTTTGTAAGAGGTCGATAAGAATACTTTAATAAATAATATATAGATTGTCAGAATTGGATATCCGAAATCCAGCTATAGAATATATTCATAGCAGATGCTCATAGTAGCGAGGTGTTGGTAAAAGTGTTACGGGAACACGATTAACAAAGGCTCGCTCACCAAATATTGGAAGATTTCCAGATATAACTGATACAATGTACCGTTGCGTTAATTATAGCTTGTGCACAGAGATAGAGCTTTGTTTGTGGACGTGGGTAATTCGGGTCGAGTGCAAATGTAGTGATGGAGAACGTAACTCAAAGCGGATAATACAGCACATAAAAATCTTTACCTAAATTGTGTTTCAGTTTGGCTATTCAACTGATCCGCCCAGTCATTCACAATTCGATCCTCTCCACTAATCTCTTGCCCAGTGAAGAGTATTGTGTCCATGACTGCTGTTGTTTTCAGTGCTACTTTTGTTTACAGGAAATGACATGGAAAGCGCTGATAGGGTCTGCTCTTACGTTCCAGATTTGTAAAAAAAAAAAACATTATAAGTCTTATCAGGTTTGGTTTCATTTAAAGGGGCCACCTTGCATTCGTTGATTTTCACATAAACATGTAATTTATGTTGTTGATTGGCACTGAAGAAAGGACATGTGTTTATGAAGACGCTTTAAAGCAAATACATTCTATTAACAAAAAACTGCACAACAAACATCATTTATCCATGTATATATATATATATATATACAGTAGGGTACTCCAACATGTTTCGGGCTATTTTTTGTAGCCATCTTCAGGGAGAATTGATATGCATGATGTGTATATATATATATGTGTGTGTGTGCGTGTGTGTGTGTGTGTGTGTGTTTGTGTGTGTGGAGTTAACGTTTTTATAATGCATTTTACCGTTTACTGCCGACGAATTTAGAATGTACCTCTCTGTATATTGTGTACATCAATGACCTTTCTAGATGGCTATAAGAAATAGCAGAAACACTTTTGGATTTGTCTGTGCTGTATGTGTATAAGAGATGTTATTATTAAATTTGTTAGTAATAAAAACTTATTTAAGTATACTTATTGTACAAAAATGCATAATATCAAAGCTTTCAATGTTTGCAAGAAAGATTATTCAGTAGAAACGCTTAAGTGTTAATAAGTCATAAAAGCAGAGGATTTTTGTTAACTTCTTTGTAAGAAGAGTTGAAGCAAACTCAGACACACAAGGAAGCTTCATCTTAATGATCTGAGTCGTTACATCTAGTCTGAGCGCCTGGTTATTTGATTCCACTACAGAAACACCTACAGTTTAGTGACAGCATGTCCTTTTTATGATATCCACACAGACTATCCCGTAACATTCCCAAGACGGACCATAATATTATAGATATTAGGTTGATGATGATGATGATGACAAAAGTAGTAAGAACATGGTTGTGAGGCTGAAGACACACACGTCATTAGTTACGGCTCATGCTATTTCGACTCCAAAAACATTTAAATCTTAAACACTGTTTTCTACGGGTGTGCTGTTTATCAAAAATGAAGACCGTACAGCGTCGGGGATAAATGAATAAATAAGTACGGAGTACTGGTGGAATGATGCTGATCAGGGGTGTTAAAATATTGGAAGAAAATCCTGTTCCAGTGCCATAATATTACCATAAATTCTGCCTGTAATTGTTTGGGATCGGACCCAGGCTTCTAGAGTGAGAAGTCAATGAGAAACTGGCCGAACCACGGCACACCCTCCCTTCTATAAATATTTTAAAAGATGTAAGATTTTATTAAATAAGAATATTAGTGGGGGAAATGATTAATATGATCACGTTTTCTGTAAGTAGCTTAATGTTAAAGAATTTATTATTTGCAGGGGTGCTGATAAGTCCTTAGCCCGACCAGGAAGGAAACAAGCTAATGTTTCCGCCAGAATGACGTGTATTTTCCTTCGGCGCCTTGCCTTGCAGGAAAAGAAACTTGATGATAGCTCGCGTCTCGATTTTGTTGTAATCGCGCGCGTCTCTGACATGCTTCTGAGCTTGTTCCCTTCCTGGTCGGCCTAAGGAGTTATCAGCACCCCGGTATGTTATGGCTTTTGAGTAACTAAACTAAGTAAACACTGCTCCTTGTCACTTATACACATTGAATATGAGGACTGAAATGTTGGCCAAAATATTGCGATATCTTGAAAAAATGCTGCTTGAAGCCTGTAAAGGAAAGACTGAGGAATGTGAGCAATAGTAGAGACAGGGCAGCCCTAACCTTCCGCAAAATGTTAACTGTGGATTTTCTGTATATAAGCCAACCCCATTACCGTGCAGCTGATCTGACGGACGTGTGATTTTAGGTGAACGACACAAAAACGTACTGAAACAGTTTTTCTAAATTATCTTCTAATCTAAATTCGTTAACTAGATATGACGACGGTCCGTATGAACAGACAAAAACCCCGCCTCATCTTTTCACTTCATTGACTTTGCAAGAGTTGCGCACAAAAATAATAAAATTTTATCTGAATTGTAAGAATGTTTTGCGAGAATAAATATATCTTAAAATCTTACCTTCTTCTCCAAGGTGTTATCATCAAGCTATCACGATTTGTGTGGACAAAATATCTGTCTTTGACCTAGTAATAACTTAGGACAATTTGTTTTCAATTGCGCGCCGGAGATTTTTCGCCGAAATTTTAAGGAAACCCCAACTTTCAATCACATTGAGCCATAATGATGTCCACTTTACTTAGAGCCATAAAGGAAGGGCCTTATGTAAATCTAAAATATTTTACCAAGTTCATTCAAGAGATGGCAAGTGTGTTTCATAAACTACAAAGGGAAGTGTTTGGGGATTTTAGGTACTGCAGTATGGATTATGGGGGTTTCATATTAAGTTACACATGGAGTCTGACTAATATATGAAGGGAAAACAGGTTTAGTTGCTCTACGCTGAGTTAGACCACACCAGAAGCGAAGTGTATGTAAGGAACTAGACGAATGTTTCCATTACGTTACAATTTTCGGTACGTAATGGAAATAAGTATTTAGTTTGCCCATTCTATCAGCTTTATCTCTGTGTAATAATCCCCTGGTACACGCTGCACCGTCAGCACGATTAGCGCCACAACGGACCGGACACTTTGGCGAGAAAGAAAAATTCGCCCATGCCGGCAATCAAACCCACAAATTATGATTTTTCCTTTACAATACCGATTACCTAAGAGAATCACAGGCTACCCTATAGTGCAGGGCACATACTGTTAAAAAAATTTAATCGACAGGTATCCTCGATGCAAGGGGATTCTATGTTATTCGTCTTCCCGTCCAGGAGTGCATCGTCTCTTCCTTGTTGACTGAATTATTTGACTCTAATTTCCCTCTGCTCCTGTTGTATTCAATGTTTGGTTCCAGGGACTATCATTCTTTATCAGTTTTCGATGTACTCAAGGCTTATTCTTTCACGTGGCTATTCTGGACCTTCTTCACGGAAGTTGCGTATAAAAGAGACAATATTTGAGGTTCTGAAATTCACTTGTTTATTTCTTAAGATCTTCTAAGTAATTTTCTATTTTATATAACGAATTTAAATGTTTTGGTTCATACTAACATATGGGTGTAAAATTTGGTCTCTCGCGTTCGTCAGACCATAGGATTAGGGTGTTCGAAATAGGGTGCTGAGGAGATACGTTATTAAATGATAAAATTGGGGAGAATGAAATTGATAAGGCGTGTGGCATGCACTGCAGGGGAAGATAATTGCATATAAAATTTTGGTCGGAAACTCTAAATGGAAGAGAAAACTTCAGAAGCTTAGTTGTAGATGAGAATAAATCATTGAAATAGATTAAAGGTGTGAGGATGGGCGTATGGGCTTATGGACTTGATTAAGCTAGTACGGAACATCGACCAAAAGTGGTTTATTGGGAGCATGATGACGGACCTTCTATTCAGTCAAATGCGGGAATTATCTCGACCAGGTTGTCAACCATTAGCGTCTCAAGAAGGACTCTACACCAAGTAATTATTTATGCATATCTTGAATCAAGGCATAAAATAAACTGTTATGGGGAAATGTGTATCCTCTCGTCTTGTTTAAACTCTAGAACTGCCGATTTTGTTCAAACGAAGCTGTTAATTGTATCCATGTACTTTGGTTTCCTTCTGAGAAATATAATAAATTAGAGGACCCTTTATCAGCCGACACCACTGGAAAGGCTGCCTACAGGATCTTTCTCTGGCTAACACAATGCAATAAAAGGCCTCTTGTAACCTCACCCTCATAACTGTGGACCTACAGTTCAGTCTTCCTCTGAAAATCACAGCTAACTGAATGATCCTTATTCATTCCTCATAGCCCGAAACACATCTATATCATCCTCCTCCGACATGCGTAATAAAATCGTTAAACCATCTTCATGCAACATCGTCCGAAATCTTACCTATAGCTTCTTTCTGCGACAAAGAATTTATTCCATGGCCCATGTTTAACCAAAACCGCCCGAAAGCGTAAGTATAGTATCTTCAGTTCAATCGATAACCCACTCACATCCAACCCGGCCGAAAGCCAATCTATAGCGTCATCCTCCGACAAAAAAATAAAAGATCCATATTTATGTAACGCTGAACTAACGGCCGCCTATGGATTCAATAAATCCTCTCTGGTGGGCAGTCGCTCAAGGTAATTTAAATACACCTAAGTTTCAGAGACTAGGTAAGATTCCATCTTCAGGGTATACTGAAATATGACACAGCACTCAACCTGCCTCGTTTTTTTACTCATACAAGACCTGATTCTTAGCTGGATAATAACCAATAGGCTTCGGTGCGCTGGGAAGAATATTACTGTTTGAGTTCTCGATTCTCTTTGGATGCGTTCCCCAACTTTTGGCACAAGGACTGCCAGGTTCGGCAGACATTACCCACCATCTCTGCTGAAGCTGAACAGCTAACTTTTCGATGAGGATTTTAAGTCCTCATTTCGCATTGCATTAATTTAAGAGCTTTGTCTGATATGACCCCGTGAAATTTTGGTAGACGTTCAGGAGTAATGCATTGCCATCATGTTGACGACAGAATACTGTACACCGAAGACTGTGACAAGAAATGACAATTCTTAATGCCTAATTAGAAACAACTGACCTTTAAACTTCAAGAACCCACGACGTAAATCATCCCCTACACTCACCCAACCCTCAACCACTCACCACTCACTCACCCACGCTTCACCTACATTGCGTTTCACGCATGGCTGACATATTCAGCCTACACTGTGGCACTGAAGCCCCAAGCGGTCACGTGGGACCCTGTGAAATAACGGTCGCACAGGTGGAAAGCATGACACAAAGGCAGACAGACAGACATACACCCGTCTGCGACACACGTTAACTTCTACGCCTTTCACTGGTACATGAGGTTTTGTGTTTGTAGTCCAGCTGGGCTTAGAGGAAGACACAAAATTAGACCTGCTATTTGAAGTAAGGCCATTAATTGCCAAACAAGTGGTTTACACTTTGCTTTGAGAGGCCGTTTGAGCATGAGAAAGCAGTGATTTGGTTTTCTGGTGAAGGATGTAAACTGCATATCCTGTGTGGTGGTTATCTATTTGAGCAGTTCCTTAATAGACCATAGTATAAAATAATACGCAGCTAGTGTCACTGACTAGCCAGCCTTCTGCACAATGGGTACCGATTCTCTTTCCCAGGGGAAAGGAGGGAGGGGCGTGGCGTTGATCACCCACCAGTTTCTAGTGTAGGTTACAGAAAGAGCAACGCTAGGCATTCACTTCCCCTCTGGACTTTCATGACCTGTTCTAGGGTAGAATTTACCTTACATTCACCGTTTAGTCTGAATGACTAGGGACACCAGAGAAATTGTGGTTCGACTGATGATAGGAGGGAGTGTTTTATTTTATTTTTCTAGAAAACGTTTATATCCACTCCGGGCGTATGCATCCACCTATACAACTAGTACAGAGCGTTCTCTTCCTGCAGTAAAGGAGCTGGAGCCTGAACTTGGCTACTTGCCCAATCTAGTAAGGTTTATAAAGCGTAAAACAATAGCTGTTCTCGTCCATGTGCCTTCGTGGCGTATTCATGGACAAAGAATGCAGTGGCCCAGAACCTGCTAAAATAACGATTAGCTTTAACCAGGCTGTTGCCTTCTGAAAGGATTATGTCTCCAAGGCGAAGTCCTTGCAAGAAACAGCTGTCGGTGGGTTAAGGCCAAGAAAAGTTTTCCTTGTAACGTGCCATGCATGTACAAAGGGCAGTACAGCTATGTGTTACTACATTCAATCCCAGCCGCGGCGCTAGATGGTGCTGCGTGGTGAACAGAAATTTCTGGTTGCGTGACCTCCACAAAAAGAGCCCCGATACCCTTTGGAAGAGGCCGATTGGGCTCCACGATTGGGCTGGATAGCTTTTGGAGGAAAGAATATCTATTTCCCCAACCGAGAACCGAACTCCGGACAGTCCACTCCGTAGCAAGTTGAAACAGTAGTATTTACGTAAACCAAAACCAGATGTTCCAGTCTAAATTAGGCTACAGATGTACATCTAGTTAGGTGACTACAACCTGATACAGCAGGAAGACCATATATATACATATGTCCAAAGAATTAACGTACGGTGGATTCTTATCTTCGCGTTTGAAGAGCCCTTATGCGACTCGGTCACCCCTTCTAGAAACATTACAAACCGTCGTAATAATTTCTGCCTTCGTCTTCATCTTCCTACTCGACACCAGGAGTGAAGACTTGAACATTGCTGCAACCTACAGTGTGTTTGGTGACAGACTATTATTTTGGGATCTGCCCGTTCTGAGAGTGGGATTAGCCGACATATGAGAGACTACGACAGGAAAGGATTACTGAACATTGCAGACGATGATTTACTGTATACAGAGAAATATTTTTTGTACAGGAAATTGTGAGAGGGCCGGTATAGCGAAGTCGGTATAGGGACTCGCCAAGATCTGGACGGTCAGGGGATGGAATCCCGGTGTGGGACAAGATTTTCCGCACCTCTCCAGACCGGCCACGTGACCTATCAAACTTCCTGCACACTGTATAATGGTTTTATTCCCCGGGGAGTAAAGCGGTCGGGGCTTGGTGCTGACCACTGTCCCCCATCTAGCGCCGAGGTTAGAGAAAGAGTAGAGGTATACTTCTAATCACCCTGTTGAACTTCATGGCATGTTCTACGGTGAACTTTTGTATGGGAAATCGTGAATTTCTTTGCTAGAAGCAGGAAAAACCTTCTCCTTCCTAAGCCAACGAGTTACAAAGGAACCATTGTTCCTAGACCGCACGGCAGTTACTATCGGCGACCTTATCAGTATTGGAATGTGGTGTTTTTTGTTACTGGAGTTAGGTCTTCTAGTAACTACTGGTGCCTTCACCCTGAGACCCCATTATATGTACGTTTAAATTCCCTTCTTTATTATTGTTATAAGATTCATTTTTATGACGGACAGACAGACGGATGCAAGAGTGAGAGTGCGGATTATTTGTAGCCAAGAAGACGGGAGAGCGAACGGATGTAGAAAACGAAGGAGAAAGTAAGAAATAGAAATAAAGAATGGGAAAATGAACAGGAAAAGAAAAATGAAGAACACAGCCCTGACGTTCCCACGACACAAGTTCTGCGTAGCTGGGAGCAGTTCTAAAACTAGGAGTCATTAGTTAAGGCTTACGTACGCGCGTCCTACTGGGAAAGACGAGCAGCAAATTCTCACGCCGCCCTCGATTCACCCGGCGTCTCTTAGTACTGCTGTGCGGTGCGATTTTAGTCTGCTGCAGTGTCAGTAGAGTAACGGAGTAATTATTTTAAAATTATACATCTTGATCTGTTTTTATGAGCTCAGTTAGTAGATAAATAAAAATCGTTGACACAACTAACTCCAGTACTATTTATTCTAGCAGCAAATTAGACCCTAATGGGTCTAAGTGGTAGCCTGATGAAGACTCATTAGAGTCAAAATATGTTGCTACAATAAAAGTAACGGAGTTAGTTGTGTCAAATGTTTTCATGTATTTATTGACTGACCGCAGAGCAACATTTATATGATTCTTGCCCTAAAAACACTGAAGACTTAAGATTCAGGAATTTACGCGGTAAGTTCACCCTAGAACAGTCAACGAAAGCCCAGAAGGGGAGCAGATGTATAGCTCTACTCTTTCTTCAATCTCGGCGCTAGATGTGGGTGGGTGGTCAACGCCACGCTCCGGTCGCTTTACCCCCGGGAAGGACTCCGTATCCATTGTATAGGAGGCTGGGTGGGCCCCAGGACCAGTCTGGACGGTTGCGGAAAATCTCGCCACATCAGGCCGTCCAGCCCGTAGCATGTCGCTATACCGACTGAGATATCCCGGCCCCCAATTCACGCGGTATCGACTTGTAAACACTAATCGGCGTTTCGAAGGCTTTGTTCCCTTCACTTTCACGTTCATGCAGGTTTTGGTCAACCAGCCTCAGGACCGCGTGCCCTTGAAGCTAAATGTACTACGATTATTTAGGAACGTCTATAGCCAAGTAACTGCTTACCAGCCGACACGATGCAACAACCCAGAAGACTTGAATCCTTAACAACACCAGTGTGAAAATCTCACCTCACAATAAAGAACATTTTTAAATTGGCACACGATCTTAGTGGGTCATCTACATGAAATTTATAATTTAAATTACAAAATTGAATCTATGCATCCCACCCTTTCCTATTAAAACAGAAATTTGTCCACATACAAGCCATAAAAGCATATAAGAAGAAGTGGGAATATAGTTGCAATTATTTTTAATCTGACGTTCAGGTGACCGTGAATCGTGATAAATTCTTATAATAAAACCAACTAGATACACTAAATTCTCAAATTTATTTTTGGAATAAAACTCTACATGTTTCGGACAGTTTCGCTACCCATCATCAGGAGGCTAGCACTGTATACACAGCAATACATATGTGTCATACAAGTTATGCTGACAGCTTGCGAGCTGTCAGCAAACCTGCATGACATATACCATTGCTGTGTGTACAGTGAAAATCTCCTGATGATGGACAGAGGAACTGTCCGAAACATGTAAAGTTTTATTCCAAAAATAAATTTGAGAAATTGGTGCATCTAGTTGGTTTTATTATAAGTATTTTTAATCTCTACCCTACGGGAAGGACCCAAGGTTCTTATAGAATAGGAGACTGCGTGTGCTCCAAAGAAAGTCCGAATTGTCGGAGATGTTGGGATTAGAGCACGGATCGTCTAGGCGCCACCATAGTCACTAAACTGACTGCGCTGCACCTGCTGTTAAAGAAATGTGAATTTTGCTCACACCGTGAATGTACGTACCACATATTGTTCTCAGAAAAAAAAAAAAGAGATTGTTTCTCTGAATTCCATTTTCGGGTTCCTCTTTCCAATGGACAAAGAATACGTTTCTGTTAAAATAGAAACTAAAAGGGCAGATGTCTGCGGCCGATAAATTTTTGGGTTTGGGGTTTGATTCTCCCCGGGTGCACGGAGTTTTACTTCTTGGGAATATTGTGTATTGTTCAGGTAGAGGTCCCTGCGACGGGCCGATACTTTGTCCAGGGGATTCCTACCGATTGTCGTGTCATTCAGTGCGACACAGCGCAACATAAACACTCTTCACCTACAAAGAGCAGGCAGAAGACTTAAGAATAAAAAAATTATATGGACGTCAGGCTTCAGATGTTTTGCAGACAAGACACGCGGAGGAAAATGCGTGTCAAGTGTGTGAAACTACGGGTTTCTCCTCAATTAAAACGTGCTTCATCAGCTTTCATATTCTTCACTGGGGATATTATATATTGACCATTTATGATATACTTCACTTCTTACGTCTGGCCAAAAACTCTAATTTTCTGGAAACTTTTTATAACTGAATTCGTCAGAAATTTGTCGATTTAGAAGCAAGTTTAATCATTTAGCCTCTATATTAGACACATATATGGTAGAAACCAGATTACTTGCCCGTTCTGACACGATGTAAGAATGAAGCCAATATGCATGCACCACGAAGAATTTTGTATAAAAACTTGCAGAGTGACTGAAGTTGTGAAAGTACTCCAAATAGAGTAAACGTTTTTGATGCTGCCTGGTGTTCCCGAAGTAATCCTAGAAGCGACCACGCAGTACAGATTGCAGCTATGTGTAGTGTTTCGGAAGTCAGGCAACAGGCTTCCGGTCCGTGCTTCGTCAAGGGAAGCCACTAAAATGCAATTGGTAGAAAGTAAAATCAAATCAGTAATGCGAGAAGGTTATCGTATAGTAAGAGCAGGTGTAGTGAAAAATACAGGATAAGGCCGAAGAGTAAAATTTCACGTGCTGGTGTTTGAGCATTGTCAGCATGAAACTTTATATCGGAGTTCGGGAATGGGAAATAATGCCAATACTTAATTTCTTACCGTAGAGAATGTGAATACTATAGCACTCTGAGGCTGAGGGGGTGTCGTTTTGAAGGCTTTATGTAAATTCAGCAATAGGACCTAACAATGTCTCCATATTTTTTAACATACAGGTAAAGATTACTACCTGAGGAAATAGAATCCGTCTTCTGACTGGGAATGACATCATGAATAACACTAATACATTAAGATAAAAATTTTGTATCACCCTGTTTATACGCATTAGACGCACACTTTATGAGAATGCTATACAAACAAGATACGGTACGTGAAGAATAAAAAAAAACCAACTAGATGTCACTTGTTATTTTTACTTTACTTCTTAGATACTCAACCTGTTTCGGTCATTAATATGTCAATCTTCAGGAATTTGCGACTGTGTTGTTGAACTACCACATTTGCCGTATTGTTCTTGGATTGCTGTGTGTTGGAGTTAGGGTGCGGTTCGGCTAGGGTGGTATCCGGGCTGCCGGCTGAAGCTGGCAGCCCGGATACCATCCTAGCCGAACCGCACCCTAACTCCAACACACAGCAGTCCAAGAAACATACAGCCAATGTGGTAGTTCAACAACATAGTTGCAAATTCCTGATGATGGACATATTAATGCCCGAAACATGTTGAGTATCTAAGAAGTAAAGTAAAAATAACAAGTGACATCTAGTTGGTTTTTTTTTCAACTCTCACAATGATGCACAGTCCAATAAACATAAGATACGGCACGTAACGTAACTAAACACAAATGTACGATAAGCTTAAAGCTATAAACCTGCACTATGAAAGTAACACGAGAATCGAAGTGACGTCCGACAAGAGAAACTTATACCCGTATAGGCATCCGATTCCCTAGTAAGGGAAGGCAAAAAGAAGCTAAGGAAAGAAAAGTGAAAGAGCTTAACTCTTACGTTACCGGTGCATCAGTTAATGTCGTTACGTAGACACAGACATCACGCCAAACACGACGACAGTTAGGTGCGGGGCGGGGGGTTGATGGTGATTAATGAAGGCTGAAAGGCTTACTTTGAGACATGTCCTAAATTGCGGTCTTAGAACTGAGAGAGATCATGTTATAAGAAATGTGTTCTGGCCGTGATCTGGGTACAGCTGTGTGTATGGGAACTGAAACACAGAAGGTAAGTCTTCCGACATGCAGCTGCTCCCAGCCTTCGCCACGGCGCTGTTTTCAGTTAGACTTGCGCGTCACTGTCTTCGCTAAAAGTAAATATCGCTGCGTGATTCGCATTTACTGTGTTACGTGATCAAGACTGATTCCAAATACACATTTTCGTTTCGCTTTAAGAGATGTTACTGAACATGTTTTGGCACACGACAGCTCAGAATCTTAAAGCAGAATAAGGTCACATCCTCTCACATTTCGACCAATTTATTGGTAAGTTTTCGAGTATGAAACTAATTTAAATACAACAATAAACAACAATTCCAGTTTTACTTCTCATAAATCACACTTATTCTCCATTAAAACTAGGGAAATATTTACTGTTTATTTGGAGAATCATGTAAAACACACAAATAAATGTGTGGGCTGCATACAGAGATCATAAATATTACATGAACTGTTACATATAGATATCAGTGTGCATTATATTTCAAGCACAATACTGTCCGTCCACGCAAGAAGGCTTACGTGAAAGTACAATTACGGTATGGAGCATTTTGAACTTTGGTCCTGAATGGATACCTATAAGGTTTTCTTTCTTTTATTTTATACTATGTACTTTATATAGTTATTGTCGAAAGAAATTAGGTGATGGTCCACATTTCTGCCCTTCTGCTTCATATTTGGTGGGTCACAAGTACAAACTGCCTGTTAAGAGGCTTACATTTGGAATAAATAGGTACAGGTATTTAGTCAATAACACAACAAATATTTCTAATTATGTTTATTAGAGGACGATAACAACTACATGTTTCGGCCTATTCCGGCCATCATCAGGTTTTCATCCGAAAGAGTATTAGTGTTTATAAGATTTATGCGGTTATGTAACGATGGTGAGATCTCATCATCTGTGGTTTTG
>Ga0123357_10008497_pt1 | contig 12841 bp, 7 predicted proteins | sample TergutEmb28metaG_FD_89873 | JGI IMG/M metagenome (GOLD analysis project Ga0123357, IMG submission 89873) | Embiratermes neotenicus P4 segment gut microbial communities from Petit-Saut dam, French Guiana - Emb289 P4 | ecosystem: Host-associated > Arthropoda: Insects > Digestive system > Gut ... | reverse complement strand
CATATCACACCTAACACACACCACTAAACACCAAAATTACACTAATACTAACTTCTCCATTGTTGCAGAACAATACAGCCAATGTGGTAGTTCAACAACATAGTCGCAAAACTCCTGAAGATGGACATATTAATGCACGAAACATGTTGAGCGTCTAAGATCTAAAGTAAATATAACAAGTGACATCTAGTTGGTTTTTTTATTCTTCAACTATCACAATGATGTATGATCCAATAAACATCAGATTAATATTATTCATTGCATGCATTTTGCTTGCCATCATTTATATACACCATCATATGCATACAAATGAAATGTATGCTACACATACACTTCAACAATTCTACATGTCTCCCAGAGGATGGCAATTTACCACTGAAACATCTACAAGGGTTGAAGTTTATGTATAAAATAAAATTCTAATGCATGCATATGTTGGTTTATATAAATTATGAAAGTGGGTATCTTCTTTTAATGGAAAAGTACTTAGTGAGATGTTTTGGAAAAAAGAGCAGAGGACAATATTTGGCACTAAGAGAAAGAGGAGGAGGAGAAAACAGGATAGTAACTAACCTCACACTTTATACTCTTCATCACATATTGTTAAGGAGAAGAAACCGAAGTAGGTACGTTTGGCAGAGCATACAGCAGGCACAATGCATGAATTCCAAACTATGAAGGGAAGAGATCAGTTGGAATACCTAGGTGTAGATGAGGAAAACACTTAAATATATCTTACAGAATCAGGATGTGGGTGTGTGGACTGGATTCATGTGCTTCAGGAAACATTCCAACTGTGGACACTACTGAACATGATAATGAACTTTCAGGTGCAATAAAATTCTGGGAAATTTTTGACTAGCTGAGCATTTATCAGCTTCATGCAGATATCCAGACTGCTTATTTGAAATCTTCATTCTGAAGCTTACTTTGTGCAGCAATGAATGGTAGTAAACATTGTACTTGATAATGTTGCCATTTGGCTCCAGTGGTCTTGTCCAGGCAACCATAATGCTGTCAGATGTCATTGTCAGTGCCTTGATTTGTTTAGGTGGGCCTGGAACTGTAAGCACAAAATAAACATAAGATAAACACCAATGAGTTTCTTAAGGTGGGCCTGAAACTGTCAGCAAAACATATGTACGTATGCAACAAACCTAAATTGTTGCATCATTCACTGGTCACATGTATACATGATTCCACAATTAAGACAAACACAATATATAATGTGTTACACAGAACACATGTAAGTTTACTATTCCTTCTACATGTTTCAGCCATGCTGGGCCAATACCAGAGTGAACAAGTAGAGCACAAAGAAGTTACTTAAGTTTCACCGTGTTGCCTTAAATCAGCTGACACAGTACAGAGCATAATAGTACATCAACATATTGCCAACATCTATACCTAAGTCCAAGTATTTTCAGTTTATATGTTGTTCTGTACCACCTTAGGATGGTGTGATTCTTTGTTATAAAATTGAAGTTCCAATAAAGTAACACTGGTGTCCTCTTTGAGAATAGTGTGGAAGGGGATAAAGCCTTTATTCAAATGTAGTATGTTATTTATTGCTTCTCTAAAGAATGTTACATATTGTTTGCACACCATTGTCATTGGACACTGGAAAATAAGAATTATCTAACCTAGTCTAAATGTAATGGTTTGTATATAATTACAAGGGGTTTAAAAACATAAAGTCTACATATGTAAGTTTTTAGGTTTTCAAAGCAGTGTTACTCAGGTATCCATTCATCTGGTAAGTGATGCCATGCCACTGGGTAACTTGTTTTCAGTTAAAACCACTACATTACCTTCAAAAGTCAGAAACAAATTACCCAGGGATGTAAAATCACACAAGAATGGATATCTTATCTACATGGATGCTGAACAATTCAAAATTATATAATAGCATAACTCACACTAATACAGACTGCTTAATTAAGGCAGATGCTGTGATTGCTATGTTTAAGAAATGTATTAATATGGGTAGATTCCACTAAAAAAAACTAACCTGAAAATGTACATTCAAGTGACAAGATATTAAATTTCAGCATGATAACATAATATATATTACTACATTGTACTCTGCGTGTACAGATGATCATCTTCATGTTTAACAAAATTTATGATGTAGCATACCCTTATGGGCACAGAAAGGATAGATGCAGCTTCTTCAAATGATTACTGGAGACTAACCAGGTAAACTAGTACTGTACAATAAACATCTATCTATATCTATATACTTACATACACAAATTCTCCATGATATTGGCCCAGGGTGGCCTAAACATGCTGGAGGAACAGTGAACTAACTTTTACCCTCTGTAACATACTGTGCACTACCTTGGTCTTTGCTGCAGAATTATAAGTACATACAGGGCAGTTTGATCTAAGGGGCATGGAACTGGAAGCACAATATACATACTGAAAAGAATGCTAAACTCTTTGCACAACAAACAGACACACAAAACACTTTCTTCAGGTGTGCCTAAAATGATAATCAGAAGAAACCTGCACATGGAAGATTCCGTTTAGAGAGACCTGGAACTGTAAGCAAAAGAAAAGTATATATGGAACGGTTTGTTCAGGTGGGCCTGAAACTGTAAGCAGAAAAAACATACCTACGGAACAGAAAAAAAATACGCATGGAACAAAAATATGCACAAATATCTTGAACCTCAATTGTCTGTGTTTCTGTACAAAGAAGACATTTAGCTGCAGTGCTAATCATTTCAGGTAGGAAAAGTCACTGAGATTGAATATATATACATGTGAATCAACAGTGCCCAGAGAAAGATCACCAGAACACACATATGCACCAGGTAATAGTGAAAATAGTACAACTGTTTACACTCAGTATCACTGTACGTGACTCACCATCTTCTTCAGTGGTACAGTGAACTGGACTGGACCGGACTCCTTCACCAGCTGAAGTAAAGGCCAGCACTCGAACACTGTAGTTTGCAAACTTGGCCAGACCATGAAGATTTGTCTCCAGATTTGTTGTCTTCTTTATTTCCACATCAGATGTTGACCCTACAACATTGATAATGTACACAATTTGAAATAATCAAGGCCTTGTTTTATGCCTGTGTGTTTAATGCCTTTCAGCTTTAATACCTCTTGTCAGTTTACACCACTTCTTAATTTATGTCCTCTCACTTTCATTTTAACACCCATAGGCTGATTTATTTCCATATACTTAAGTCCTTTTTACAGGAATATCTTTTTTGATTTACACTTTTTTTTATTTACACCAATTTTTTCAGGAACACAACTAGGGTGTGAAACAAGGTTTTGGTGTATACTGGAAATATGAACTCAGATCTGCACTTTTGGGATTCTACATTGTGTAAAATCCCAAAAGAGCACAGATTTCACATTGCAGCAGAAGTCTGAAAACCTGAATATGAACTTCTTAGGGAAGTAAAGTAAAATCTCCCAGCAACACTCTTGGAAAAATGTAACAAATTAGACTTACTAAGTGAAAAATATCTTAAAAGAGTAAACCTAAAAGCATGTCATTATTTTGTAATTCTGGACTGAAACTGACATTCACATTATTGGAATACTATTCCATACAATAGGCACTCTACATTTTCATGATCAAAGAACATTATGTCTTACCTTCATCAGTGATTGTGAGAAATTATTGAAAAATAACAACTTTTATATAAGCACAGATTTGTTCATCATTTTCCATTTACAGTTATATTGTATGAATACTAATAAGTGAAATGTCACAACATAGGAAATCAATGTGGCTTATAGGTTTGTAATTTCTTAATTACATATTATTTATCCAGAGCTGTCTGTTTGGGGTACTTTTTCAAGAAGACTGGAAGTGAAAATTTGTAGATTCCATAGGCTTTTAATGGTGTGATATGGGACATCAGAGAGCCTTGCAGAAAATGACTACAGTTTTCCAAGCACTCCATGGGCCCGATGCATGGGAAACAGTTGGCAGTTATAAGAACCGCAGTCATTTTTCGTCTGCATCTCAATCCATGAGACAGCCAAGGTAATCCACATGCTGCTGTTCAGATGGATGAAATTATCATGAGCTTGGTGTTATTCCAAGGTGGTGCTGATATTTAATTTCACCAGAAGATTGTACCACATATGACAATTCCTCCCCCTCATCTTCCATCACTATCATTAATCATCCTCATCAGCAGCATTGTCATTATCATAACTACATAACTGTTATCATTGTCAACTTCATCATCTTGCTTATTTGCAATAAATCTACCAATACAGCAATTCAGTCATTCATTAAGAGAAAACAAGAAGCACTGGATAGTGGGCTACAGGCAGTTGGCATATTTTTTCACTTAACAAAGCCATATGATGTTTTAAACCATGATATATTGTTGGAAAAATTTATTTCTTATGGTGTGAGATCAAATATAAACTCAAAGTCTAAATCCTACCTGACAGATCAAAGACAGCTTGTCGAAATAAGTCATAGTGATCACATAATAATATAGAAGAATATTTTTCTACTTATGAGGTATTAAATATGGAGTGCCTTAGGGCTTGGTACTTGGACCTGTTCTGTACTGAATATATATTAATGATCTTCCTTTAAATGTGAATGAGGCAGAGTTGGTTTTGTTTGAGGATGATACTAACTTACTAATCATCGAAAGAGTTGAAATTTTACAGCATAAGGTAAATGAAGTCATGAAGAATTTAGAATATTGGTTTTAAAAAAAAATCTGATCAATGCTGGAAAAATGGCAGAAATGTCATTTCACACAAAACTGAATAGATTTTTCTCTAAGGCCTAAAATCACTTTTAGAAATATGAATATTGTTTACAAAGCAGAATCAAAATTTGTTGTTATTCATACTACAGAAAATTTGAAATTGAATGTTCATGATTGTTCATTAAGTTTAAAATTGGGCAAAGAATCCTTTCTTATTAATCTTTTGGCGCCGGAATTATTTTTTTTATTTTAGCACATTCTGTATATAAAATGTGAATAACACAGGAACCAAATATGTTAGATTTATGAAACAAACTACATTTTGAAGAGGAAAAAACGGAGAGTATATACCATGTTTAAAATATTCAGTACCTATATTTGTTGAATAAATGTATAAAATGCAATGTTTAGAGGTTAGCGGCGCAGTACGACCACTATAATCGTCGTTAGGCATGAAAAGGTTAAATCACCTAAAGAAATTATGAGTTCTTGTATGATAAGAAGTATTTTTTACTCTAAATTTCTATCACTCTTAAGACATGGCACCATTTTTTTCTGGGGCAAATGATGAAAGTATACCAACATTTCAGGTGCAGAATAGGGTTATTTGGATAATGCATGGTGTTAGTACTGGTACATCTTGTAGATAACTGTTTAAGGACTATAACAAGCTTATGCTAACTTCTCTACATGTACTTACTTACTTACTTACTACATGGAGCAGAGTCCTTCATGAGAAGCTAACCAGTTCTCAGCTAGCCAAGAAATTCCCTGAATTTTAAAGAACCCAAAGGTTCATTACCTCATTCACAGTGCCCATCACCTGTCCCTATCCAGAACCCACATGTACTCGAAGTGGTAAGTTTGATAAAAAAAAAGTATAAATTTGCATTGGAGCAAGAGGTACGTGTACATGATAATAATTCAAGGAAAAAATGGATTTACGAGTTTTGCCATGTTACAAGAATCTCTAAAAAAAAAGTGTAATTAACATGGGAATTAGATTGTATAATAAGGTATCTGTGAATGTAAAGAAGCTGAACAAGTATAAACCTTTTTAAAAAACAATTAAAATCTCTGCTGATGAATCATGCATTTTATTCTAGAGATTAATTTTTATCTCACTGATTAGATGACATGCAAGAGAAAGACATTTATAATTAGCCATATTACTATATCACATTATGCTCTAGTATATTATATTTTATGTTATTATATTGTATTTTATTGTTTTAGTTTTGCTGATGCTGTACAATATTGATATTATTAATTGTATTATGTTTAATATACAGCTACATTATGCTTGACACATGTATGGCTGGTTGGATTGAATGAAAAATGGATTGAACTGAAATTGTGAAATAGTCAGCAATAGTTTCTTGGGTCCCTGAGCTACATACTGCTACAGTCAATGTCACAGCTAATATACAAGAGCTAATGATATACAGTAAATATTTAAAAGATCAACAAGATATAGTAGATGTCTTCAATATCTATTTGCCATCTATAATTGATAAAATAAGTAAAAATAATGTAGATAACAAGATTAATTATGAAAATCTCTTATTTTTCATTATTATTTAGAACAAAATTATGTTCATCCCTCCTTATATTTGGTTTTTAAAACTTTTTCAACCAAAGTAATTACATCTATAATTAAATCGCTAAAAACAAAAAATTCTCACGGGTATGATGAGATTTGTATTAAACTATTAAAAATTATTGCCACCTACATATGTTCACCATTAACTTATATCTGTAATAAGTCTATCTTGTCAGGAATTTTCCCTGATCATTTGATGTTCTCAATTTTACAACCTATATCCAGGACAGGAGATAAACTGAAATCTACGAATTATAGACCTATATCATTATTGACTTCTTTCTCAGTTTTTGAAAAAGCTTTGTATATGGGACTAACTGAACATTTTTATAGCAATAAGTTACTAGTGGGAAATCAGTTTGGGTTCAGAAAAGGCATAGCAACTGAAGATGTCATTTTTAAACTAACAAATGAAATTTTAAATGCTTTAAATAATAAAACAATGGTTGGTAGTGTTTTCTGCTTTCTGGAGAAAGCTTTCGATTAATTTATTGCTGTCTAAACTACCTTATTATGAAATAAGTGGAAAAGTTAAATTATTACTAAATTACTGTCTTCAGAATGGACATCAAAGAGTTCAAATCATGAACTTGTATCTTTATTTTAACACAGTCTCAAAATGGGCCAAAGAAATATATATATGGGGTGCTGCAGGGTTCAATTTTTGGCCAACTGTTATTTCCAGTATACATCAATGACTTACCTATGGCCGTAGAACACAAAGCTATTCTTACGTAATTTGCTGATGATACAAACCCAAATAATATTCAATTTCAAGGTGATCTTAATGTAGGTTTTGGACAACTAAGTAAGTGGTTCAAAATAATTTGCTTGCCTTGAATTTAAAAAAAAAAAAACTTATTTCATTCAATTTATTAATAAAAGTACATGCGCTTCTGAAATACAGATTAAGTCCGAAGATAAACAAATCTGTACAGCTATTGAACAAAATTTATAGGGCTATTTGTTCATAATACTCATTCTTGGAAAACCCACATTGAATGTATTAAGCTAAACTAAGCTCAGGTTGTTATGCTATGCAGTCATCAAACCATATGTATCACTAAATAGTCTGAACATTATTTACTATTTCTATTTCCCCTCTATAATGACCTATGGCTTATTGTTCTGGATGCACTCCTCAGAGAGTATAAATATTTTCAGGTTTCAAAAGAAGATTATTAGAACCATGATGGGTTGTAGAGGTAGTGACTCTTGTAGAAAATTGTTCTTTAATTTAGAACTCTTACCACCCTTTTTGCAGTACTTTTTCTCTTCTTTTGTTTCTGATAACAATCAGCAATCAATTTCCGGCCAATTCTGAGATTTATCACATTGACACTAGGCAACATGCTAATTTTCACCCACCTTCTGTGAATTTGACTAAATACCAGAAGGGAGTGAACTGTTTAGGTGTTAATGTGTTTAACCTTTTGACGCCTAACGACAACTATAGTGGTCGTACCGCAATGCTAACCTCTAAATGTTTCATTTTATATATTTATTCAACAAATATAGATACTGAATATTTTAAACATGACACATACTCTCCGTTTTTTCCTCTTCAAAATGCAGTTTGTTTCATAAATCTAATGTATTTGGTTCCTGTAATATTCACATTTTATATACAGAGTGTGTTAAAATTAAAAAATTATTCTGGAGCCAAAAGGTTAATATGTTTCCTTCTTAAATTAAAATAAAATCTGATAATCCCAAGAAATATAAAATGATTTTACAGAAATTTTTATAAGAAAATTCCTTTTATTCTTTGGATGAATGTTACAAACTTCAAAAAAGTTAAATTTAGTTATATATGATCTAAATTGGTATTTTAAAGTTTGGCACATAAAATAGACTCACATTTATGTTTCTTTTTTCTTTAACTACTAATCTGTATTTTAGATCTTGTTTTGTCTATAAAGTAACAACATGAATGTACCAATCTTTAGCTGTTATGCAGTGATCTAGTAAATTATTTTTTGTCCAGTAAGTACTGCATCCTTTTAATTGCTGTTTTTATGTTATTATTTGTTACATTAAAATAATTTATATTATGTTAAATTCTCAAATATCATACTAGGTCTAGTAACTAAAATTGTTGTACACTTATATACTGACTTCACTTCTTGATTTCTTAAGCAAATATGACTATTCCCATATCCATTTGGATTTTTAAATCCTGCAAGGATCCACGGAATTAAAACAAATGATAATGATATGTTATGATATATGAAATGATATGATATCTAACAAAGACAGCCTTGAAGACAGGCATCTGTTTGTGTTTCATAAATTAACAATGCAATAAATAATGCAGCCTAACACAACTGTTATACTCTAAAAGAGTAACCATTCTTTCTATGAAGATGATACATCTTTCAACGCAATCAGGTCATCATGCTTGCAAAACATTTAAAAGGAGGCTAGCTGTATAATTACAATTATCGTTCTATGGAACATTGTCCTCAAACTTTCAAAAAAATGTTATTAAATGCATTAAAATTCATCTTATTATAGCTTAAACAGTACAATAAAATCATACTTATAGTTGTGTTTATGATTTTAAAAACCTGATACTTTTTTACTGGGTTTTAAAGAGTATTTACAATGACATTACAATTTTTAACTTCGCGAATGTATTAAGAATTGTAAAATCTTTTCTTCTCTCAATGTACTACATGTCAAAACGGAACTAGTCTTCTTTTCTCTGTTTAAATTTCAATTCAATTTTATTTCTTTATATTTCCATTGGGGCACGTTTTGACCTTACAAAAATATTATACATAATTATTATTTTAATAATTGTAATGTTTATGTAGTACATACAGTATGATTATATATATGATGATAATCGCCATGATCATCATGATAGATGGTGGTGGTGACAACAGCAAACAAAACAAAAACAAAACTTGATAACAACAAAAATAACGGTATTGACGACAACAACAACAATAATGTTCTAGATAACTTGAATACATCTATTTAAAAGGTGTTTTGTTTACTGCCCTTTTTAAACTTCAGGGACTTAAATTAAAGGATATTTACAAACCAACTACTGATAGAAACCTGACATTAATTTTGATTTCTGTAGATACCTAACAAATTTTGATTCTTTCCAATTTATTTGGTTGATATTATTCTTACTACCAAAGCTCTCAGTATCTTCCATTGTCTACCTTTACCTTTCTGTGACTTGTAACTTACAGATTTTGCAAACAGTCCTGTTTTCAATAAAAACCTGTTTTTGATGAATGGAAATCCAAGAAATTGCTAGTGCACTTATTTTTCCTAAATGAAGCAGAAATTCATTAGCAGTGTTGTAGAAAGTAACTAACTGGATATACAGTGTTTGAGTTTTGTATTTTGTCTGGATAATAAACCAATATTGATTAACTAAAAAAATGGGATGATGTTACCTGAAGAAGATTGGTTCCTGTATGGTTTGCAGTAGTTTCCTGACAAACACAAACTGTAACGAATAAACTTAGAATTTTGCTGCTTTGGTAAACTGAGCAGGAACAAATTAAACATTATTTGGGCGAATAACAAAAGACTCATTCAGCTGCCCATGATCGAGTTCTAAGCATATAACACAAGTAGACACATTTTAGAGCTTTCTTTGAGATACGAGACAGGCCCAAAAATAACCGGAATTATTTTTCTTAAAATGGTTTATTAGGTTTTATGCTATTACAACTCTGGTCTCCTTCAAAGTATTCTCATTTTAACTTGATAGACTTGCACCAACATTCTTCCCACTGCTGAAAACATTTCTGGAACTCTTCCATGCTGGTATTGTTGAAGGCCTCCAGCGTTTTCTTTTTCACTTTGCTGACATCAGCAAAACGTTTCCCTTTCATCTGGCATTTTGTATGAGGGAACAGGAAAAAGTAGCATGGCGCAAGGTCGGGTGAATAGGGAGGATGAGGAGGATCGTCATGTTGTTTTTTTACCAAAAACTGCTGCACACTCAAAGCCGTGTGGGAAAGGGCATTGTCGCGGTGAAGGAACCAATCACCGCTGCTGCACATTTCTGGTCATTTTTCCCGTACACTATGGCGTAATCATTTCAACGCCTTCAAATAACATTATTGATTCACACCTTGTCCAGGAGGAACAAATTCCTTGTGCACAATTCCGTTAGTATAAAAAATCTAATCAACATAATCTTAACATTTGATCGAACCTGTCTAGCCTTCTTTGCTTTTGGAGAATTAGGAGTTTTCCATTGTCTCGATGCTGTTTTTTTCCGGGTCATAACTGTAACACCAAATCTCATCTCCGGTCACAACTTTAGAAAGAATCTGTGGGTCATTTCCAACTTGTTCCCTTAAATCGTAACAAATATTCAAACGACTGTTTTTTTGATCCTCTGTCAACAACCGAGGAACGAATTTTGCGGCAACATGGTTCATATTCAAATCTTCCATTAACATTTGCTGACATGAACTCCAAAACAAATCAGTTATCTTGGATATCTTAACAATGGTGCGACGACGATCTGCATTGATTGTATTGTGAACTTTTTCAAGATTTTCATCACTTCGGCGGGTTGAAAGTCGGCCAGAACTTGGCTGGTCCTCACATGACATTTAACCCCCTTTGAAACGTGAATACCGCTTGTACACTTGAGTCTTACTTAAAGCTTCTTCCTTAAAAGCTTCTTGCAGCATTAAAACAGTTTCAGCAGCTGATTTCCCTAACAGAAAACAAAAGTTCATGCACACTCTTTGTTCTTTATTATTAGCCATCATAAAAATCGCTGAACTTCCTAGCAGACACTTAAAAAAAAACCACAACAACAGTCAACGCAGATTGATGCCACGTGGCAGACTGCTAGAGTATTGCGTTTACTCGCGACATGTAGCAGCGCATCGCACAACTACTTCTAGTTCACGCCCCACATTTAAATTCCAGTTATTTTTGGGTCCTTCCTCATATATCTCAGTCAGTGTTTACAGAACTTCCACAAAGCTGGTGACTTAACTAATTTTACTTATTTAAATCATTCTAGAAATTCCTCAGTTAAAGATCCTATCATCTTTAGGGCATAGCATAAAATTGAATACAATTAGTTTCTTTGTTATTAGCACAGTTCTTATGGGTGACATGAACACATAGCAATTTAGATGCCAGTGTTTAACCTTCATGTAATATTAGTAGGCTGTCTGCTTCTCACCTCCAAGAAGATTTACATGTCTGTACAGAACTTTGTAGCCCTCAATTACTCCATTACGGTGTTCAGGTGGTGGGGGGTCCCACCTTACACGCACACTCTGCGGCGACACTGCAGAGCAACGCAAGTCTTGTGGCGCCATGTCTGGAACTAGAATTTGAATGATGACAGTCACCCATGAAGACAAATGAAATGCCAGATGCTTAGTTTATAATTGGAAATGTGATTTTCCATTGTATAAAATTTACTCCAGTTAAGAAAGTAACAAGTCATCTCAGTTTATTACAACTACAATGTCAATGAAGTTTTAGTTAAAAATCACAGCTGGGTTTACTATTTTCCACAATACTTCTTATTTTGGACCCTTAAATTAAATTTAACTTAACAAGGTGAAGAAAGTACTTCACTTTTTCTGTTCTGTAAATTATAAATTCCTAAATTTTATTTTAAACTGTATGTTTTGAGTGCAATTCAGAAGATACCTGAATACAGTAAAAATATTAGTTGTATTGTTTATGCTGTAACAGCAAGTGATATTTACTTTTCCAAACCTTTCTCTGAATGTACAGAATGCAAGGCATGCATAGCAGGCACACCATTATTGAAACTACAGAACAACCTACAAGCACACACATACATCATTTTTCTCATCTATGCAAACAATCTATCACCTTCAAGGGGCAATAACTACAATAGCCAAACTTTCATTTGTCAAACACCGATAAGAACGTGAATATTTCAATCACCATCCAAAATTCTAACACACACAAAGGAAATTGTTTAATACCAAATACATGTGTGTACTATACACCAATAAACTCAACATGTGTCTAACAGTTTCATAATTTAGCACATCTGTGTACAAATAAACAGAAGTGTAGACTATAGTTCAAATCTGCATGTATAGATCACCTTGAACCTGTGTGCTTATATGACTAAAGATTTTAGAATAACTTTCTACTGGAGTATTGGAGTGAACATATGATTTGATATATCTTCAACAGTGCAACATAATACCTTCTTATCTGATTATAAATACTCATACATTATTTTTTATATATACTTCATTCCATTTTAACTTTTCAAATCCATATTCTTAACTGCTTTCACATACACCTTGTAAGTAATATGGGATCCCACAGTACTTAGATAACGATCGAATTCTTAGAACATATAAATGTATATTATTCTTATACTTATACTTATACTCATACTTATACTTATTCTAACTAGCATGTAGCTCCCAGCTGAATTGTTCTCACCAGAACATACCAACAGCATGAATGGTAATAAATGTCAATTTGTATTATTTATATAATGTGATCCATACACTTAAAATGTCTCACT
>Ga0123357_10008496_pt1 | contig 12842 bp, 5 predicted proteins | sample TergutEmb28metaG_FD_89873 | JGI IMG/M metagenome (GOLD analysis project Ga0123357, IMG submission 89873) | Embiratermes neotenicus P4 segment gut microbial communities from Petit-Saut dam, French Guiana - Emb289 P4 | ecosystem: Host-associated > Arthropoda: Insects > Digestive system > Gut ... | reverse complement strand
TGTGTATGTGTGTGTGTGTGTGTACCCATGCATGCCTGCCCTAATACACAGGTCTACTAAACTATAGACTGTAGTTTTTTCGTACCTGACATGTACGTAATGCAGCTTCAGGCGACGATATGAATTACTTCATGTACAACGGTTATCATTTTGTGCAAAATTGCACAACTTGTGTGAAACTGTACCCTGCAGAATTAGATCAGTAATCTCTACAATTATTAACATGAAATTTATGTTATACAGATGGCAGCAGTTTTGGGGAAGTATCCTGAACTTATTCTCGGATTTTTTTTAATGATGCTTATAGCGTTCAACTTCAGCGCGAGTTCCTTGCAGAACACCTGTTCTGCCCTTCAGAGTGCCAGAAGCACTAGATAACATACAGTATGATTCTAACAGTCTTTTCTTGACTACGTCATCCAATTTCACACAGACTTGAACTGTTGGGTGGATAGCAAGCATTCCCAGTAATGCTAAACAGGTATTTCAATTCGATACTCATCGTCGTGCATGCAGTGTGGCTGTTAACAGTAGTTTTCGACTATGCCATGATTCAGCGGATGATGTAATGTATACAGAAGCAGGAATTCCGGAGACAAACTCGGTACTTTAAGGTAGGATATATGGGACACTGAATTGTAGTAGGCGAGGCAGGACAGTAGACTTCGAAGCTATAGGGTTAAAATTACAGGGTTTCGCACTACCATTGCGTTATAAAGACCGTCTTTTCTGTTGCATGTTTACGTGTCGGCACATGGCACATTTATTTGTTTGAGGAACAAGAGTCTAGCCCACGGAAATCACGAAGTTTCCAAGACAAAATAAGCACGTTTCGATTATTCCGATTGCTTGCCAAGAACGGCAGAATCAAACTACAATTACATTCGTAGTGAAATTAAGGACAGTTAAATTGGAGATTCATTTCTTAACATGGATCTGAGAATAATTTATCTTTGTCTTCCGGATAGGCCTACGATGGAAATATACATAAGTACACCCATACCTATTGTTTTTTTTTATGGGTGCGATTTTTGGCACTTCATCCTAAAGAAAGGCGCTGTTTGACAGAAGAACGTTATGGGGCGTATTTTGCTGTCTGCGTGCACTTCTTTTCGCCGCCTATTGCCCTGATCCTTATCATTAACTCCCTCCTAAATTGGAGGTTAGGCCATGGGCAGACCTATTGCCCCCATACATGTGAAACATTAAAGGCCGATTCACACATAGCATCATGCCGTTCCCCTGCCATGCCATGCCGTTGATTCACACAAGCCATGCCGCGCCCCTGCCGTGCTCCGATAGTGTTGTGTCTTCGTGAAAGTCCGCGTGGTAGCCGGAAATATCCGAACTGCTAGTCCAACAGTTTAACAGGTCGTCTTTTTTGTAGTGTGCTGCTACCACTCTTTTCCTCGTCCATGACAAACGTTTGGTTTCACACTGGCCATCTACATCTAAGATTGGTATTCTTCTGTTAACAACCTTCGTGGAACTCCGCGTGGTAGCCGGAAGAAGCCCAACGCGGACAGGTAGCCCACAGGCCGTCTCTCGACGGGCGTGCTGTGCCGTGGCCTTCAGAAGAACGACATGGTCAAAGCATGGCATAGCATGGCAAGTGTGAATCAGACACGGCCCACTGTGTAAATCAAATGGGAAAGACTCATTCTAAACCCTTAGCGGCCTGGCATGGCAGGGGAACGGCATGGGCACGGCATGCTATGTGTGAATCGGCCTTAAGGCTACTTTGAAGTGACCGAAATGACTGAGCGAAAGTGGAAAAACAAGATAAAACTCTCAGAAACAACGTCTGGTTACAAAGGCATCTTATGCACGATTGGAGAATAAATGTTCCTGTTTTGAAAATGTATATTTCTGCCCTCGGAGAAGCCAGCTTAGCTTGGCGGGTATAGTGACAAGTCTGGACAGCAGACGAATCGTGGTTCGATCCAGGTAGGGGCAAGAGTTACTTTCTACCCCAAACATTCACACCTATTCTGGGGGCCACCAAGTATCCTACTTAAGGGGTACCAGGGTTAAAGCGGTCGTGGTCTGAAGCTGGAAACTCACCAGTGCCTCATGCTATGTTAAGAATAAGTAGAGTTATATCTCCAGTTCGTCACCGACATCAGCAGCATGAGTACGGGTTTCGTTATCTCTAGAAGTTGACTTGAATATATATATATATTTCCTTATTCGTGGCTACGCGTTATGGAATAGTCCTTCAGAATCGTGATACGCACCACAACAGACAGGGTGTCTATGCATTTAAGTTCGGTCTTCGCGACATTTTGCTTCTTCTATCGATATTATATCGATAAACACGAAGCAACGTATCGCCCATGTCTACCTTCGGGCGTGCTGTGCTAAAAAAAGCAACAAGGTAGACAACATCTGATTGAATATTTTAAAGTAGCAGTTAGTACAATATGGTTATATGCACTTGGTATTTTATGTTTTATTTTGCGCCGTGCATTGTAATATAATTATAAAACATAAACCAACAAAATGCACTTTTTGAAACTAACATTTTATTTTTACGATGTCTTCTACATGTTTCGAACCCGAGGGTTCATCTTCAGGAAGACGAACACACTCTTCCACCTACAAGACTGCCTACACCGTTGCATGTAAAACGTAATATACCATACCTACCTGTACGTACAACCGTCTAACTGAAGATGAACCCTCGGGTTCGAAACATATAGAAGACATCATAAAAATTAAAATATTAGCTTAGAAAAGGTGCATTTTATTGTTTTATATTGTATAATGCATTCGGTAGTTTTTACAGTATAATTTAAGACTAGTGAATTTCTTAGGAAATGTGACCCATTCTTTCGCATAACCTTAATAATGCCCTTTTCCACCTTGCTGTAACTACTTTAATAAAAAGTACCGTGTGATGGGCTCTGAAGAAGTGCAACTTGCGATAATTTCTACCAGGATGCATCGCGTCACACACCAGAAAACAAAATTTTTCATACCTACTACCGTAAAATCCTCGAGTCTCACAAAATTGTTTTCCTAATTTCCTGCTTGTTGTGCGTACATTAATGTCGAAAATACGAGTGTATGGGCCGTAGCGAAATTACCCATTCGTCACTAGGACAAGAGTTTGGGTCCGTCCTTCCGAGTAACGTATCATGTAATAGCTAACTGTTCTGCATTTCAAGTATTCACGAGATGTCCGTCACGAGTCTTTCAGCTGTAATAGTGTGAAGAGCGTATACTGTAAGGCTTCACCTTGGTCCTTGCAGTTATTCCTGCTGGTTCAGTGGCCCGTGCTGTGTAGGCTGGACCGTGTGGCAGTAAATCGCCAAGACCTCATTGCTGTATTCCAGTACTTTTCAGGGATTTGGGTGCTAACGAACGCGAGTACATTTGTTTACATAATCTTCAATTCTTTTCTTGTGTTTGATATAAAGTTTACCTATAACTTTCGAATATTTTCAAAGATTTTTGTTCGACGTGACATAACCTGCCAGTGTTTAGACCAATGAAGATTTAATGAAATCTGACTTCTTTTACGATAGTAAATAGACCATATTTTGGGGACTGCTAAAGAAGTATTTATGTTACAGAAAAAGTCTTCAAGAACATTTCTGTCACGTTTCCATATAGTATACGATATGTGTCACGCATTATTTACATGCCTACTGACTTGCTGAAGCAATAACCAGGTAGGAAATGTCCGCAGAACGTAACGCTTCCGGCGCGTTCATTCTGCCAGTTTACTAAATTTTAAACTCATAAACCACTTTCAAGAGAAACACTGAAGATGCGAGTAAATGAAATGCGCCTTTTCACTTTTACACAACACATGCTATAATATTTCTTTGTATCTTAACAACAGATTTATAACCGATCATAATTGATGTATTATACGCATCAAAACTTCTTATTCCATATATCCTACTTACATTGTAAATGGAGAGACTTAAAATCGATCATGATCTATGTCATGTTTAGATCGTTAGAGATGTCTTCGGGCTCAGCCTGTATTTATCAGAGAAAAGTGTATTCCAGACATAAAAACCAGCCACGGCAAGATAATATAAATGCACGTAGGACTTCATATGAAGTGTCCGTTATTTTTGTGCGGTTTTAAACAAAACTGGAATATGTCGACAAATGTAAGTAAAAATCCCCCCCCAAAAAAATTCCACGGGCGTCCGTCCGGCAATGAGTCGCGCTCTTGGATGCGGGTAGACTGACAGACGAAAGGACGAACACGAGGAAGCTGATAGTAGCTTGGCGTAACTGCTTTGCGAACTGGCCTAAAAACGACGACGTTGCGCCTCTGAAAATACTGTGACTGCTATCATCTCCCTGCGGTTTGTTCTGCCCCTAAGCTAGTGATCTGGCTTTGCAAGGTCGGATGCGAAGCGATACATACTTACATACATATATACATACATACCTACATACATACATACAATGTGTAAAGAACCCGACCTGAAGCAAGAATGTATAGATTCAGGCAAGTAGTAGCTGGTGACTTACTGTGAAATTCGTGCTGTTTATACAGCGGGCAGGCTGCATTCATGCGTGAAAGGCACTTGTAATGGCACTCCACGTGCACGCGTTTGACCGTTTTTAAAATAAATTTTATAAGTGGAGGAAGTTCATTGAGAATACTGAAGCTGCCACCAGTTTCTTAAAATTTTTGAGAGAGATTACATTTGTTGCCTATTGTACCTTTAAGAACTTAGATTTTGAAGTATTTTGAATTATACTTCTTGTACTGTTTGACCCTTAAAAATGAGATCGATACCTTGTCTTGAAACGTCGGTAACTAACTACCAACCAACTCTGAATAACATCCTAGAAGAATGGAGGTCTCTTGAAATATGTTGCTTGAATCATTTTAAACATTAATGATATTTGTGGGGGTTCTTCCCAATAACTACATTCTAGACATGCAGTGCGCGTCGCTGTAACAGACTGGTCTAATTTAGCGATGCGCTTTTCTTCCAAAAGTTGACAGTCAGCTGTTCAAGAAATTCCGTGTTTTAGTTTAAACCGAATGTTTACCGTCATTTTCATAGAAGCCCGCCACTGGACTACACTCTCATTCATTGTAATCCAGACTCCGCCTTCACATATGTGTATGTAAGTTACCATCAGTATTTTCTTCCCACCTATGCCCATGTCTCAGGTCATTCCAGTTATACCGATCTAAATTCTAAATGCATTTCTCATTACTCCTACACACGGTACAGGATCAGTCTTTACTTGATTTTGAGACACGTATGCGTTCCTTAACTTTCGGCTCGTCCTGCATGAAGGTTCGTAAAGCGAAAAAGTTCTTCTCCTTTTTACTGTATAATTTATGGAGAAAATATAGCAGCAAATACCGAGTTACGTTACTTGCTTCGTGTATTGTGTTCTGGTAATGGGAGTCACGAGATGCCTATCTTTGGCCCCCGAGCCTTGCATTCCAAATATTATAGCGGCAGACCAACAATTTTGTGCCAATAAGGAAGATCTTACAGATGACTTCAGATCGTGAGTTTGATGCAGCCAGAACAAAGGTGTTTCGGGCCATCACGTTACTTGAGTTGCCAAAGACAGGAGGTGTCGTCGCGATCCCTTCAGGTGATTTTTCGGATGGTACAACACTAACGATTTGTATTCTCTACTATACTTTCGTATAGTCATGTAAATCTGTTGATTATTCAAAGCATTATCCCTTCTTTCTTTCTTCGATGTTGACTTCTGTCTACCTGCTTATTGTAGGTGTGGAGGTTGTTGTTGCACTTGATCACACTCAGACACACAAACTCGGAAGGACAACTCTGAACGAGGGATCGGCCCTTCGCAGAGACCTCTACCTGACAACAACCCCAAGAGACAGACATCCATGTCCTCGGCGAGATTCGAACCCACATTGACCACAAGCGAGAGGCCGCAGACCCACGCCTTAGACCACGCGGTTACTCGGATCGGCTTTATTCATTCTTTCAGCCCTGTTTAGAGTACGCGATGTTTCTAATGTTTATATTTATTCATTTGTATGGGTAGGTTTATATTTGTTTTATTGGTGGCAGCCTTATGATCCAACATGGAAGCGATTCTTTCTGATATCGTGTGCGAATTATCAAGCTGGTTTTACTCTCAAAGTGTCCAGATTCTATTCTGACCGCTCCAACTAATATCTAGAAATAAAAATAATAAAAATATTCATGTAACCTATACCGGTCACCGAAGGGGATATTTGTGGTTCCAAAAACATCGTTTGTATTAAATATTTATCTTAGACTATGAAGGTGTCAGACATAACTCAGCTGTACTGAATGTGCTATTGTAAATCTTATGTTTATTGGACCGTGCATCATCTTGATAGTTGAATAAAGAGAGACCAACTTGAATTCACTTGCTTTATTATTTCATTATTTAATGCTCAACATGTTTCGGATGTTAATACATCCATCCTTAGGAGCTTGCGACCACCCCAGCCAAATCACAACGTAACACCAACACACATCGAACCAGAGCAATACAACCCATGAAATAACTCAACAAATAAGTCGCAAGCTTCTAAGGATGGATGTATTAACACCCAAAACATGTTGAGCATTAAATAATGAAATAATAAAACAAATGACTTCAAGTTGGTCTCTCTTTATTCAACTAGTACTATTGTAACATTATGGGGTACTTGTAATATTATTATAGTAAATACGATATAGCGAATAGGGATTGTAGCTCTTAGTATGTGTATGCAAAATTCGTGTGGAATTTAAAAGAGCCTGGAAGAAAGTTAATAAGCATTATGACTGATTTTGAAAAGAAAATGACAGTTTTCACATTCTGCATCATCCTGCTGTTCTGAACAATTCATGATAATACGAACCGTCCATAGAACCTTTCATTCCCCGTCCTTATTTCTGCTACACTATTTCGTTACCATCGTCATTTTCAAGGCCAAAACTATTCCTGCACTATCGCTACAGATTTTACATTATAACAAATAATAATGGTCAAGAGATTTAAAAAATTACGTAAAATTGTCGTTCAAAATACTTTGAATACTGACAGAAACAACATGAAAGTACTTTTACGTCCTGTTCTCCTCTAATACTTCAAAAACATTCTTTTAACGTTCTTAGGTGTCTTCTGGTAAGAGTCGTAAGAGTCGTTTTGAGATCGGGATGAATACGAAGCTCGTGTTGAATGACACTAACAGGTGAAAGTGGAAGTATTCGGAGAAAAACCTGTCCCAGTGCTGCTTCTTCCACCACATTATCAGGTGTAAATCTCTGTTATATATTTACATTCAATTCTGCCCGCACAGAGATCAGTCTGTAACCATTAGAAAGAGCAATCAACGAATGCTGTATAGGGGAGGAATGTATGTTTGTCACAATCAAACGGCACCTTGCAAAGCCTAGTCGGAATTATACGTAACTCCGGACTTAACATTATAAGCCTCGTATATTTTTCCACACACATTGTGTATGTATTCATGTATGTACTAAAAACAGTACTTTTCTTAGTGGTAGACCTAATTACATAATGGGTGCCTTACATGCATTTTCTTTCATATTAAATATTTGAATTTCTACTACGTTTATTTGACCAGACCACGCAAAAGGTCTCTCTGAAAGTAAATGGTTTTTATTTAGGTCTGGCGCATTAATAATAATACTTTTTTTGAACTTGTGTAATTTTGATGGCTTTGTTCCATCACTTGTACAGGCCCAAACTTATTAGTACGTCATTTATGTAGCAATATGACAATTCTCATACTTATTTTTAAGTTTCATCTAGCTTACAACTTCTTGATTTACTTTGCTGTCTCGATATGTGTGTTACATTCCCTCTTTTTTGGTCCGTTAACGAGTATGTGGTGTACCGGCCCAGCAAGAATGTTATACACCAAAGGGAGCATAAAGCAACTACAGGGCAATGCCAGCAAATAGAGTATGCTCTCAGGACAAGATTAACTGAATAGGCACCATAAGAAAATAAAGTAGAAGCGTTTCAGCAAACGTGGACTCTACTAACAAGTGCAATTAAATTGCGGATACATAAATAAGTTTAAGTTACAAAAACAACACACAGTATAGAGCAATGAAAGTAAGTCTGTCAAATGAATCGGGATAAAATCAAATAAAGAAAACAGCAGAAGTCTCCATATTCAAGACGACCTAAAAATCAAAATACTGTTACTATATAAACAATTACTGATCATAACAGATCGGTCGACATAAATTGAGTAATCAAGTAATCAAGTACACAACAAGCACCAAGTTGTTTGAACATTAATATAGGAGTCTTAATAAAAGCCATTTATTTTCATAGAAAGCCTAAGCATGAATGGATCAAATGGACACAGCAAAACTACAAATGCGATTAGAGAAAATGCATGTACGTCACCCGAAAAGTAATTGGAGTTAACGTAAGAAATAATTTGTTCAGACCTATATATTTGTTAATTACCTCAAGGATGGATTATAAATAAATTTGTTAAAAATGAATACACCTAACTTAATTTTTAAAGCCTAGCGTCTACTTTGCTTACCGCTAGGTTTAATGTTTAAAAATTTTACATGGTGCTCATACTGCGTTTATGTTTTTTTGTTGTATGGATGTCAGAACAAACAGTGACGTTTGTCTTACGCAACATTAATAGACTGGTTTCGCATAACCGATGTGGAAATTGTTTACTACGCGGTACGGACTGAGGCCTTAAAACAATTTTCTTCTTTGAAGTTTTAGTATGGGTTTAGTGGCGGGTCCTGTTGAAAAATGAACTGTGACTTCCATAAGAGAAGAGGAAGTAATTTAATCAGTTACTCGACTATCAGCTTCTCTGCTACCTGGATTTAGAGAATATGTTTTACTTAACTAAAATTCAGGTAGTTTATAGAATGTAAGAGGAACTCTGGGAATACTCAGAAAGTCGTGTGGCTCTTTGCAATAGTTGAATTAATTGACAAAAAGTGCGATATTGAGCAGAGGGCAACACAGTTTTTGCAACTTGTTCCTCTGTTTCTAATAAATGAGGTCGGTACCAAAGCACCTAAGGCATCAGTTCAGAGCCATCAGCAGAGTTCCTCCCATTCGCAGCTGGGAGCAATAACCTTTCTTGGCACATGGTTAGTGGGGCTTATGCCTAGGTGGTGCCTTGTCGAGGGGGCGTGAGTATTGAAATGTGAACATGAAACGCGACTCCATCAAAACGAGTTTTCGGTTTTAATGAATTCATGAGGCAGTTAGTAACAATAAGAATGAATTACAGGTTACAGTGTTTGTCAGCAGATATCAATGGAGCTATGGTCATAGGTAGGACCTACAGCAAGATTAGGCCCATGTGCAGTGTATGATACAGCGTGTCGTGGAAATGTGGTGTGAAATTTCAGACAGAAACGGTGACGGTACAGTACAACTGTAACTAGCAATTTGCAAGTACGTGTGTAACCATGGAGTGTGTCTGTACCGATTACACCATCTGAAGCGGAATATATTGACGACAGGAAAAATACGACAGTTGGTTGAGATACACAAATGTTCATGTGCGTTTGTTGAAGGAAAAAAGGGATCTTTAGATCTGTGGCTATATAGGGTATACCAGAAGATTTGGTTTTATTAATCAGCACATAACTGCTAATCACAACTACGCATTTATTATGTAAGAATAAGCTACGGGCATACGTTTCGGTCCTGACTGTCCATCATCAGGCTCTACATACAAATGTTAGGCAAGAAAGTAGAAGTATAAAAACCGCACACACACACACACACACACATACATATATATATATATTGTGTATTTTTATTTCTTTAAAATTTATCAGTTGTATTTAAATTCCTTTTAAGTAGCTTAGCTTATTAAAGTTGTAATTAAAAAAATTACGTATTCGAATTTTTTTTAAACCACAATATATTAAAATTATTTCAAAGAAGCTTAAGGCTACTTAAGTTCTAGGTTCTCAAAATTAAAATAGTATAAATAATAAGTTATTCTGTTTCTTTAAACACTTTGCGGACGCTTGTAGGGTATATTTCTTTTCCTTTCACTAGATTTTCCAGTATGGCATATCGACGTTTCTAGTTTAAGATTTTCAAATAATGCTTGTATTTCTGTTTTTGTTTTAGTCTTCTCCTTCAAACTTTATTATACGCTATTTACGTTTTTACGTTTTTGTAGAAAGGGTGAGGTTAATGTGGTCTTCACTGTCCTGTACCTTCTTGTGGTTGGTACACGCATCAAGTTAAAACCTACTTAGAACGTACAAACTAAGCTCTAAATTACTATGTTTTAGAAGTAAGCCCGAAGCCCCCGTAACGTAGAGTTCTACTGATTATATTAATTTTAATGCGCTACAAAATAGAAACGTCGATAAAGTCGATGAGTGTAGTTGCGATATAGCATCGTCAGAACATTGTAGCACAATAAAACTCTCCACCCCAGGTCCGACTGCACTGTGAATGACAACACGTTAGTATAGCGGTAACACCGCGGACTTATGTATGTGTATTCGTGAGATGCCTGTTATAATATCAGCCCAGTCGTGGACGTCCTGACCCAGGTTTCTGATGGGTTTTCTCAGTCACCCCGAACCTGATAGTACTGCGAATAGGGCACGGTCTCTTCCTTCCAAATTCTTTTCATTTCGTCATTTATCATTCATTCATCGTACCAGCGGACGCTGTTTAGTCCGTACTGACTGCGTCACAAATCTAACCACAGAAGAAAAGACATTTCACATGAAACCTCTTCCCACGTTATGAGTAGTCTCTAATTATCGGCCGGTCAGTGGCCGGTCTCTCACCCTGAAGTCCCGGGTTCAATCCCAGGCCACTCCGGGTGAGATTTGTGGTAGACACAGTAGCAGTGGGACAGGTTTTGGTTACAGAATTGCGGTTTTAGTCTGTCAGTGTCATTCTACATATATTCCATAAGCACCGATTCGTCTGTCACCTACGGAACGGTCTCTGTTCTTACCAAGTGACAATGCCTTTAAAGGGCGCCATATAGTCACTGGTTTGGCATTTAGGCTGTGCGCAAAGGACGCTTAACAATATTCTCTTAATACCAAATACAAAATTATGTATTGCTGTTTAGTATTACTTACTTACTTATTCCATGGAGCAGAGTTCTTGAGAAGCTGATCGGTTCTCAGCTAGTCAAGAAATTCCCCGCATTTTATGGAGCCCGAAGTTTCATTACCGCGTTTGAAAGTGCCCGCCACCTGTCCCTGTCCCTAGCGAAATCAATCCAGTCCATGCCCCCGCCTCTCATCCCACTTCCTGAAGATCAGTTTAGTATTAAGACCTGTAAAATCTCCTTAAGTTAAAGGTAAAAGCCTGGTATTAATCTTCCGCCACTTTGCTGCTGTAACATCATGACACTCTTCCAGGATCCACCACATAGCATACAAATAAATACTGCAGGACCAGTTATAAGGTGATGTTGTGTTAATCTTTGTGACACTTCCAGTTCTCTTAAAATAGTAAGACTTACTCCGTGTCGTCATGTACAGTTTTCGAGATCGCCCTAAGTGCGTTTGATTATTACTTTTCTTTGCATAAAAGCACTCTGAGAGTACTGTCCCATAACATGTGTCTGCCAAACGTCCTTTCATGCAGGAGCCCCTAAAATTATTTTTCATATTCCAAGGAACCCCATACGCATAAAAACGTTCACAGGCCAGAAAAGGCTGATAGCGGGAGAGCGCAATTCAGATGCTGCTAGATTATTGTCAAGAAGATGTATTTGCAAGGACTGCTATGCATGTAAGCGACCTTACATTGAAAGAAACAAGGCGAGGAATTTTCCTGTCTTTGAGGGATGTTTCGAATTTTCCCATTTTTTTTTCAGAATTTCAAAATTCTAACGATGTTCGGCAGAACCCATATTGGGAAACACAGCTCTAACTACATAGTATCTTCTTGCACCTAGAAGAATATTCCCCCGTCAGGAGCTCATTAGCCATAATCACTTCATTCAACTTGCAGAAACTTTGTAAGTGCAGTTAATTCTCAAGAAGTTAAAGTTCCATAAAACGTGACATTTAAAGTTCTCTATATAAATGTTGGTTTTCTGAGATACAAGACCGCTCAGTTGTCTACAAATGCCAAGGTTGCAGAGAAACCGTCTACCTCCATCTTCTCGTTTTTTCTCTTTTTATGCTCCTTTCTTCTCTTTAGTGTTCTGATTCCCACAACTCTGAATTCAGATTGTGTAAGAAACATTTGAATACAGTTGGATCTCCCTCCCCCAACAGATTACGCCTACAAGTCCAGTGAAGCGACCTTTTCAAATATTCTTACGGATCATAGGTTAAATGCGTTGCTGCTGTCTGAACAAACTGCAATCCGGATATATCATTCTTAAACTTTAGTTATTGTCGTAAGGCGTGTTTACTTCCCAGCCAAGTATGATAAGTATGAAGCGAATGTGCAGGTTTCGAACGGCGGCCTCCTTTTGCAGTTTTTATAGTTGTTTACAAATAACATCTAACTTGCATATCGAAATTTGGACTTCTTGCGTTTTTATACGCTCATATATGCGGCCTTTTCTGTTTTCATTTATCTTCTACATTCTTGCCCATTCTGTTCTCTTTCAAACTGAAGTGCATTAATTCATTTTTTTATAAAGAGAGCCAACTACTTGCACTTTTATTATGTCTTTTCTAAAATACTTCACATAGAATACCTTAAAAACACATAACCGCAATTAAAATTAAAATTATTCACTCCTACATGTTTCGGTCACCATGTGACCATCATCAGGGAGTCTTTTTAAAAAATATTTCCTAAATGAAGTTGCTAAAATCTATTACTTGTTCGTGATGTGGCGGCATGTGTGTGTATGCTTAAGTTACTCCTGTTGC
>Ga0123357_10008494_pt1 | contig 12843 bp, 9 predicted proteins | sample TergutEmb28metaG_FD_89873 | JGI IMG/M metagenome (GOLD analysis project Ga0123357, IMG submission 89873) | Embiratermes neotenicus P4 segment gut microbial communities from Petit-Saut dam, French Guiana - Emb289 P4 | ecosystem: Host-associated > Arthropoda: Insects > Digestive system > Gut ... | reverse complement strand
AGTGCAGTGGGTACCAGTCTCTTCCGCACCCACCACACCCTCCCACACCCCCCTCCCGGGTAAAGCGTCCGAGACGGGCAGTTGACCAATCAGTTCCATCTCATGGCTTGCAAAAGATTTATCTGGCATGCTGTGATTCAGGAAATGCTTATATATTGCCGGTCTTGCTTTCTTTAAGTTAGGTTATATTAAGTAACCGGTTTGAATTTGTGAATGAATTTATTTCCTTTTAGTCAATGGTTACTGGCCAGGTCAGCATGGCCGCCCGGTCCGATGTACATTCGGTCAACTATAGCACGAACTCTACTATCGTGGTTTACGAATATTTCCACTAGGGGCAAAGGTAGATGACTTTTGTCTGTATATCTTTTGTACTGTGCAAGTAGGGCTTTGTGACGCGCCGAACTCTCGTCCAAGAAGTCATAACCGAATATGTAAAAACAAGTTCCATAAAGTGGGAAAACTTGAAGCCGTGGGCCACAATGAACTGCATGACCGTAAAAAAAGACATTTTTGGAGATTTTTGTGTCAATTTTTTTATGGTACGTAACCATCTAATTAATTTTTAGCATCATAGGCCTTCAGTAATTGGTTACAAAACACAAGACATTGGTAAAATATAAATAAATAAATAAATAAATAAAAACTTATAATGGGATCTCTTTTACGCAATTTGAGACAGGAGACTCTGAAGAAATGCTTTATAAAAATATTAAAATTTTTAATATAGGCATAAAATTTGACAAGTACGGATCAAAATAAACTAAAATATTTGAGTCGTGACGGGAGATAATGCTTCCTAATTACGTCCCTGTTGTACTCCTTCTTCCTTCATTGCCCCCGGAATATGTTATTTAAACAGTGTACTGCATTAATTAATAAAAGTGTTGTTATATTAGTTGTTATTGTTCATTTATATTTCTTAAATATACGTTTCAATGTGTACACACGAAACTATGGCTGTAGATTTATGCGCTGCGAGAACGCATTCCTCTACTTTACACATACAGGGTTATTCAAAATGATTGTCGCGGTACAATCGCCCAGCGGCAATTCCGCACCAAATTCGGGAAACAACCACCATCTGACAATTCCATTCGAAGGTCGTATGCACAGTTTCAAGAGACAGAGTGCATGTGTATCCCGGAACTGAAGGTACGAATCAGAGTCGCCATTGAAACCATCACCGCTGACATGCGGAACGAACTCGATTATCGTGTTGATGTTTGTAGAATCACAAAGGGTGCACATATAGAGCACCTGTAAATTATGTAACAAAAACTTAGAGTGTTGTTCTATTAAACAAAAAACACATATACTCCTATCTCAAGTATATTGTGTATGACAATTTGCTAAAAGCCCGACAATCATTTTGAATAACCCTGTATATGTTTGGGAAATTTCGGCTTGAATTATGTGAGGCCTTTAGGAACTCATTCGTCGCATAAAGATACCTCATTCTTTATAACCGAAGACTAAGGATTCTGAAAAATAAATTATTCCGTGTCAAAATATATATTCGCGTCGGAATGTAGGTAGCTTATTCTACTGAATCACGAGAAAATGAATTACGAATAAGAACGTGGGCATTGTGTTTACTTGTTGTAACTCATGGACCAAAACAAGACAAAGATATTTCGAATGGTCCCATTTATGCTCATTACATTCAGATTAGAGTGCATTCTGTATTATTCAGAAATTTTCGTGTCGTCTGAAAGACACAAATTTGAAACATATTTTATTCCCTACTCTGAGCGAAATAGAATAAAAATAACTTGTCTTGAACCTAGGCTTTCTTAACATTTTATATGTTAAGGTTTTGCCAGTAATATCAGAGTCACACAGGTATAACAGTTTTATTGAACACAAAAAAATACAAAATCATTTCCTATGAAGTGTGTTTTTTCATATACTAAAATATTCTTCACAGAGAACTTCTCTGTTTCTTGATATTAAACGTTAATTTATTCATCATTACAGGTCACTGAATAAGACAAGTTGATTTAGTGCGGTGTTTTGCTTTTTTTTAACTTGGTACAAGTGGAGATAAATTTTGAATGGAAGGTAGGGACGATCGATCAGCTTCCAGAACACATTTGAAGACCATGGCATCGATCAAAATTTCTCATATTTTGATACGTACAACTATGTATGATTGTTGTTTCTTCCCAGAAACACTGCTGTATTTCTTTAGTCTGATATCACAATTGAGGTTTAAATATTTATTAACTGAAACGGAAAGCTGCAGAACCCTGCAGTTAAGGGTGTGTTGTTGTTAATGAGCAGAATGATTAGTGGCGAAGAAAAGAGTACATGAGTGTTTATTCTTTGGGCCGAAACCGTAACAGCAGTCAGACCACTTGAGACTAATGCAACACGTTTAAATAAGTGACGCCCACTGAGACCGTTTCATTTCAAACTAATGAGCCATTTATCCTCTCGAACTGGCCCAAACAAGAACAGCATTACAAACATAATAAATAATTATTCTCCGTTTAGTGAGACAACTTGCATCATTCTCAGAGGCAAGAACGAGATGCAGATTTTAAATGGTGTTCTGTCTCCAAGGTATGCAGTTGTATGTTTAAAGTTACATATTTGAAGTCCTGAATATAGTTAAAGTTAGAAGTACAGTGAAATTTTACAGCATAACAGAGTCTTAAATTACAGAGGAGGAGTAGAATTATAGCTGTACTCTTTACTCAGCACGAGAAGTCAATGTGTTCCCAACGCCACATCCCTTCCATTTAACCTACGGGCAGAAGTTTGAGAATCATCGAAAACGAGGCTGGGTGAGAGTCAGTGCCAGTTGGACGAGCGCGGATGATATCTCTTTCACTGGGGTTCGAAACACGAAAGGTAGCAAGCTGCAGTATATGTAACACGTACTTTACCAACAATAAACTTCTGGAAAGTATTTATTGCGGTATTTCAACCAGATGATCTACTTACACATTTCGGTTTAGTTTGAATTTATGTACAATTACGTTAGGTATTCTCTAAACACTTGCCGCTAATTTTACTGAGATTGAATGGAAGCTCTGGCAGAAATGTGCTTGCGTGACTCCTTCGAAAGTTAACGTCACTCTCATGAAGGGAGATATAACATTATGGTTGCCAATCTTAAATAAATTTGCGAAAATTAGGCAGAAATGTGCCTTGCAGTCACATCAAGGAAGTTTGTCCAAGATGCGTGAGCATACCTTTAAGGAAAAATACTTTAGTGACATATGTTTTGTGGATGGGTATTATTACAAAACAAACTGACGAGGTAGTGTGGAATATGTATGGAAGTCACATAGTAATAAAAATAATAACAATAATAATAATAACAATAAAACAAGAACATATACAAGCTCACGATGCACATGTCTTATACAGTCATTTTGAATTCTGATATTAATAGCTGTTGACGATAACAAAATAGTGTGGAGAACGTGGAAATGTGGTGCTGGAGAAGTGTAGAGAAGAGCAGTTGGAACGATCGTGTGAGAAATGAAGTATTACAGAGGGTCATGGAGGAGAAGAATATAACGCTAATAATAAAGAGAAAGAAGGCTATCTAGATTTGTCAAATTTGGTGCAGGAACTGATTTCTAACACAAGTTATTAAAAGGAAGATAGAGGGTAGGATAGAAGTGACAGGAAGAGGAGGAAGACAACTTAAGCAGCTACTGAATAACCTTAATGAAAAGAGAGGGTACTGGAAATTGGAAGAAGAAGTGCTAGATCACGCTCTGTGGAGAACACGCTTTAGAAGAGTGTAAAAAAAGTCTCGTCAGACATTACAGAATGAAAAAATGAATGAACGAATGAATGAATATCATTTAGTCTGAGAAATAATATTATAAAGAAAATAATGTCTGAGATCTGACGTTGACGCGATGGTGAGTATTGAAATTACTGTCTTCTTGAGGTAAGACCGTGTAGTCTGGTAGAATGACTCTAACAGACGAATGTACTGTACTAACTTGTCTCGGTAATCTTAGTAATTGACCAACTTAACGCACAAGTTCTTGTTTTATAATAAGTTTATTATATGCCTCTACATGTTTCGAGCACTGTTGTGCTCATCATCAGGAGGTCAAAATTGTATTATACGCCATCTGTTATCATCACACCTGTAGGTGGCCGTCCAATGCACAGGTTGGGAGAGGACTGCAGTCCTCTCTCAACCTATGCACCGGACGGACACATGATACCAGATGCTGTATAATACAATTTTGACCTCCTGATGATGAGTACATATTGCTCGAAACATGTAGAGGAATGTAATAAACTTATTATAAACAAGAATTTGTGCATTAATTTGGTCAGTTACTGAGATTATACTGAGATGCAAGGTCAGCGAAACATCAGAACTTTGTCTCGGTGTAGAAGGGTCACTATCTCATGAGCTAACCTCACTGGTCTACATAAGCGAAAAAGAATTTTAAATTTTCTTATATTTTCTAATAATAAAATTACTTATATCTTGAACAAATTGTTTAATAAGTTTTTTCTTTAATGTGTGTACCATTCAATTCGTACAGATTATTTACCTGACCAACACATGCACTGGCATTTGTTGGTCTGGATAATAATCTGGTTAATACAAATGTAATTTTATATTGCACTGTGTATGCAAATACCGGATGTAGGCCTCTCGTACACCAAGAGTTAGCATTTGAAGCCTGAAATAAGACAATGATGAAAAAATATTATGAAATTTGTGAAGTTTATATTTTAAGAGATTTATTTCGAATCGGCAGCCAAAGCAGCAAAGCCTGCTTCGCCAGAAGTTCTGCTGTAAAAGACTATAGAATACAAACACGTCAGCCAAGTCTGTTGAACCCTCTGCTGCGAAGATACGCAACCCCTCATTCTGATTTCAACATTTCATATGAACCGCGTTATAAATTATTCTGTTTTTCTCTATGAAATAGGGAGCAGTATATTTTAATGCTTAAGTTCTCTCAATAAATAATGCATCAAGTAGCGCGAGTAGCCTACAGCGTGACTCGGTATTCAACTGTAACATCCTGTTGGTTATAGGAGGTGAAGTTCTCAGAAAATATAATGCCTACCTCTTGTGTAACACTGTAATCCGAGAGAATGTTGGCCTTCTGCCTTCTGGTGGATAACAATTCTAGCTGTAAATCTCTTTTTGTAATATATGTTTAACTCTAGGTTAGGTATAAGAAGATGTTACATTGTAGATGAAGATGTTTGGATCTTATTATTTCCCACCAACACATCCCTTTTTAATTTCGTTAGTAGGAACTCCACCTGGCCGCACGTAGCTTCTTATCTAGTCCAATAAAATATTACCTATACAAGTGTCACTACCTTATCTGACAGTGGGAATCTACTGGTCTTTGTCGGCCTCTGGGATTACAGCGTTATGCATGCGTCAATTTCTGTCACCAGTATTGCTGACCAAGCCATGCCTCAAGATACGGCTGCAGAGAGTAGGAACTTTGATGAAGAATGTTCTTAAAACCTATCTTTTAGCATAAATACATTTTGGTATAAGAGGCGTAATATAGATTTTCGGATGGGTTAGTTCACTCACATTCCACTGTAGATATTAAGTTGAATAATACTGGACTATTGCCGGTCCCAGTGGCCGCGAGATCTAAGGCGTAGGTCTGCGGCCGCTCGTCCTCTGAGATCGTGGGTTTCGAATCCCACCGGCGGCATGGATGTTTGTTGTGAGTGTTGTGTGTTGTCAGGTGGAGGTCTCTGCGGCGAGCTGATCACTCGTCCAGAGGAGTCCTACCGACTGTGATGCGTCGTTGTGTGTGATTTAGAAACCTCAAGAATGAGGAGGTCATGGCCCGCGTTGGGTCGGAACGCCACAGAAAAAAAATACTAGACTATTACGAATATCTAAATCTTGCAATAGGATTTAAACGGTCTCCTTGTGATACAGTCGGTCTGAATTTGTAACGTAACTCAGACATCGCAAATCCACAGAACTGCCAAGTTAACTGCTCCGAACCCACAGCAAATGGAAGTAAGTTATCAACCTTAGCACCTGACTAACCTGCTGCACTAGAAGAACCATTTGGGGAAGGTAAATGTGCTCTTGTTAATTAGAGGCGGGTTACTTTGGCCGGTGTTTCAGACCAAGAACTACCGCAGTCTGTTTCAAGCCATAAACCCTTCGACCAACTTCCCTGCACACAATACAAGGAGCCATTTCCACAGCTTTGATGACTTCTTATACGTATCACTTACTTTCTTTTTTGCTATAGAAACTGGTGTTCTCTTTCAATCGTAAAGGGAACTTTTCGCAGTAGGTTCTTTAATGAAAGTTGAGAGGAGATGTTACATTATGCGCTTAATTGAGTGCGTTGTAAGTGGTGATCTTTAGGAACGTTTTTGGGATGCCTGAAAAAAAAAAAGTACAACCATTTCAAGCTGATAGACATGTTGAAGATTTAAAGAAGTTGTCATCCAAGAAAAAGACTTAATGGCTTTTGGGTGGTCCAGTACTTTTAGTATTCCGGATGAATTTTTTTCTAATAAATACTTTCTAATTCTCTGAAGTTCCAATTAAATTCAAGTCAATTAAAGTACCCTTATCAGATATCGTAGAACTTGTATATGTAGACAACGCTGCAGGATTTATTCCCTTGAAACTATACGCCCATTACTTCATTACTTTTCGTCAAACCCTTTTTTTTTATTTTACGTTTTGGAATGCAATCTATCGTTAGTTCAAGACAAGCAATGAAAACCAAAGTACTTGAAGCATTTCGAATTCATTGAAGACTGAGATGCTGTGTACTGTATGTATACTTGACCTTAGTGTAGGATCAGGGAACAGGGTAGCAAGATATGTAGCAAGGGGTGGTTAATGTACAGCATTAAACTTATTAAAAATGACACGTTATAGAATAATACATTCCGTGCCTCACAGAGTGTATACAAAGGGCTAGTGCAGATATAAAGGTGAGAATTTCGTACAAATTCTGCAAACACTAATTTAAAATAGCCTAAGAGTACGAAAAATAGTGATTCTCATAGACGTGTATTTTAATATTAAAACTAAGCAGTTAATATTTGAACAATAAAAGACCAACTTCATGTCACTTTTTATTTTATTTCATTTCTTATGTGCTCAACGTGTTTCGAACATTAATATATCCATCATCAGCAGCTTGCGACTATTATGTTGAATTACCACATTGGTCGTATTGGTCTTGGTTCGATGTGTGTTGGAGTTTCGGTGTGGTTGGGTTGGAGTGGTATCCGTGTAGCAGGCTGAGCCTACAACACGGATACCACTCCAAACCAACCACACCGAAACTCTAACACACATCGAACCAAGAACAATACGACCAATGTGGTAATTCAACAGAATATTCACAAGCTGCTGATGATGGATATATTAATGTTCGAAACATGTTGAGCACATAAGAAATGAAATAAAATAACAAGTGGCATCAAGTTAGTCTTTTATTCTTCAACTATTCGCAATGATGCACGGTCCAATAAACATAAGATAAGCAGTTAATAATTCAGAGTCTTAAACACGTATAGTGATTAGTTTTCTAGTTCTGTTGGCTTTCGTTTCAATTTGTCAAACATGTTTTTTAAGTGGAATAAAACATAATTAACCAATTTAAAGACAGAAACGTGATGATAATTTTAAAGTCGCTTTAAAAAGAATTATAGCAAGGCGTGGGCGCAGTTTTAAAGAACTGAAAATGTTAAACTGGCCTGGGTTAAATACCAACTTTTACTAACAAACACAAAAATAAATTGATTAGCTGTAATTAAATTAATATTTTCAGACATCTCCAGGAAATGTCGTGTGTCAGATTTGCTTGAAAAACCTGACTGCGTCTGACTTGCTTATAGTGTAGAAAATTGATGCAGTAACTTACTGCACTGTACTGTACTTTACTGTACTGTACTGTACTGTACTGTATTGTACTGTATTGTACTACAAAGTACTTTTAGCATGCGAAATCGAGGTGCCGATGTTTGCTGAGGCAATACACAAAGAGCCGGAAGGTCGCGGGTTCGATTTCCGGTGGTGTCATTAGAGTTTTTTCTTTGACTTAGTCCTTCCGGCTGCACTGTGGCTCTGGAGTTGACTCAGACTGTAACAGAAATGAATAGTAATTTATGCTGCCATGTCTGTATCTGTAAATTATCGTGGTGAAACTGTATGGCAGAAAGTTGCTTAATTACTGAAGCGGTTATACGCCACGTGAATTTAGTGTGGTGTTAATATGCACAAATTGTCAAGCGATGGAATGCGCGCGCTTAGTATTTTACATTATTTATAATTAACCTTTGTCAAAAGATAAGGTTCCTCTTGAGAACTACGTGGTCGGACAATAAAGTTCGCGAACTAATCGCGGTAAAACTGCTACATACCTCATTGCTGAATACCACCGTGGTCGCCTTCTAAGTACTCTCCTCGGGAAGCTATGTACCGATGCCAGCGCCTAGTCCACCCTTAAAAACAATTTTGGAACTGGTTTTGTGGAATGGCCTTCAGAGCTGCCGTTGTATTATTCTTGATGTCATCAATGTCATCAAAATGCCTTCCTTTCAATATTTCCTTTATCTTCGGGAACAGAAAAAAGTCACTGGGGGTTAGATCTGGTGAATAGGCAGGATGTTCCAACACAGTTACTTGTTTAGTAGCTAAAAACTCCCTCACAGACATTATTGCACACACCTTCCTCATGTCAAGATCTTCAGTTAAGATTTTCCTAACTGTTTCTCTGTCGATGTTCGCTTGCTCTGCTATGCTTCTGACAGTCAGCCGACGATTTTCACGCACAATTTGACGAATTTTTGCAATGCTTTCTTCAAATCTGCTTGTTGCTGACCATCCTGATCTCTCTTCCTCAGTGACACTTTCTCTTCCCTCAGAAAAACGTTTCACCCACTTGTAAACAGCTGTTTTCTTCGTAGCATTATCCTCGTAAACTTGCACTTGTATTTCTCTGATTTCGTTTCCACTCATTCCAAGAGTTTAACAAGAAATTTAATGTTCGTTCGCTGCTCTAATTCTAACTCCGACATTCTCGCGGCGGCACACCAAAACACACGCAGACAGTAATAGATGCCACTCAGAAAGAAACTGCCATAGATCAACAACAACACAGCTGTGAAACGCTGATATGTCAACCTCATCATACTACAGGATGCGGCAGAAAGAACACCCCGATTTAGCAGGGTCATAGCTTCGGATCAGAAGCACGTACAGTGGTGGGAGCATGTTGCCGAATAGGGGTGTATGTGCCGTTTTCAATGTATACCATGGTGTGGTTGACAGAGCATTGTGCCTTTATTGTTGAGGAGTTTATTAAAAAAAATGGCGGGTCGCCGGTAGCAACACAGCGTGCATTTCGCATCCGCTTTGCGCTTGGTCGACGGGAGGTTGTTCCTGATAAGAAAACGATTTACCGTTGGATGTCAAACTTTAGACAAACAGGACAAACTTTGGAAGCTCTGAAGGAGGCGATACGACAGGAAGTTGCTGCCATTACACCTGAAATGGTTCTCAAGGTCATGGACAACTACAGAGAGGGTACATCAGCTTTTTAATATTCAAGGCCGCCACTTGAGTGATAAGTTGTTCAAAACACATTGACGCACAACGGCATTCTATGTTCTTTCTAGAAATAGAAAAATATTTGTCACATCTTCTTTGGTTTTGAAGTTATTTGCTTCTCAAATAGGGGAGTTCTTTCTGCCGCATCCTGTATACTAAGGCTTTTGTCCAGTGCTGCCACGGCAAGCACACGGTGGCGAGTTCGCGAACGTAATTGCCCGACCACGTACGCTCTTCTGGGTTATTTCGCAGCGAGTAGTGTAAGTTTCTTGCCGACGTTTCGGGACAATCTATCGGCCCCGTCCTCGGGTTTCAAGAAAGGATTTTTTAACACCGAGAATAGGACGGATAAGTTGTCCCGATACTACGGTAAGGAATTACTACTACTCGCTGCGTATTAACGCAGAAGAGTACAGTTCTCAGCTATTTCTAGGAGGAAGCCTAAAATCACTCCAATTTCCTCTTATGTAGAAGAAAGTAACTTTCAATTAGAAAACATTTAAGTTAAACACTGTCGTACTTCATCGCTGCCGACCAATATAAGACTGTACCTTACATTAACTCACTAAATTTTCACACTAAATTAAGTTAAGTATACCCTGGAGCTGAATTTATGGAAGTAGGAGCCAGGCGTGTAATCAGAACGTACTCCTTGATTGTATGCTAGCGTAGGTAAATGCCGATCGGGCGATGAGGTGTAAGTTGAATCAGATTAAAGGTAAGGCGTAATTGTATATCTTATACCTTTTTTAAGTACGTAGCTACACTAATCTCACTTTATTCTAACAGTGCGTTATAACTTTCTCATAGCCTGATTATTATGGTATTATTACCATAAACCTTGTTATCCGTATAAAAAACAAGACAGTCCATGAGGCACGTTCGTGCTAACGTTGTTGCAGTGAAAAATTTTAAGTATTACATATTCTGAGTATATATTTTTAGCCTTAGGTATCCAACATGCAATGTGAATGTACCATAATGATGTCTGTGACCTGTCCGACCCTAGAATATTTTTCCACGTTTATCATAAACGGCACGACTTAAAAAAAAAGTATTGATCGCAAAATATGTTTTGATTATCTCTACAACTTTTGCCTGAAACATTTCTTATTCTAAGAAGAACTGAGCGAGATATGTTCATAAAGCTACAGAGTGGCCCAAAAAAATGTACACTCTTTATTCATTTTTCATGTCAAATGTGTATACATTTTTTGGGCCACTCTGTTTATATATATCTTCATGAAAATACCCGTTATCTTTGTCAGATATTAATGAGACTTGAACAATTTCGACGGATATGGGAAAAATACTCAGATATCAGCTGTCATGAAAATCTGTTCATTGGGGGCAGAGTTGTTCTATGCGAACAGACAGTAGTAGACAGACAGAGAGAGGCAGACGACGGACAGATATGACGAAGTTAATGGTCACTTTTTGCAAGTTTGCGAAGCCACCTAAAAGTTACAATACTATGCACGAGGAGAAGTGTAAAACAATGAAATTTCTCCATATTTTATTAAGAAAATTTTACTGGCAACGTTAAAAGAGATAGTAAAAATTACACTTTTTTTTAGAACGCCATATTTCATAGTGGTTTCTTTCAATGTAAAACTTTAACTCTGGCATACAACTAAAATACTTTATGATCCAACAGATGCACAAATATATAATTCGTAGATACAATTATAATTGTTTTAATATATTTAAATAATTTGAAATTGCTCCAACATGTTTCGGATTACAAGGGATCCATCATCAGGGAGCTCCATACAGTGCTTGGCTAAAATTACAACAGTGGTTCTCTCATGTCCGTTGATTTGGACGTAGTCGATGTTATGTTTTATGTGTTAAATATTTTTAAATAGTTTATAATATTTCTAATTTTATCTACGAATTATATATTTGTGCATCTGTTGGATAATAAAGTGTTTTAATCGTCACTGATGCAAGGTACAAACATGAAGATCTGGCATACAACGTTCAATCTTCGACCTAAGTGGGCATTATTACTTGAAATTAATACTCTGACGGCAATAAATACTAAGATAAATGGCTCGTGGGATGTGACGCCGTGTAGCATGGTACATCTAAAAAGTTCCCCAGGAACAGTCTTCTTTATCCGTTCTGAAGATGGCGGCAGAAGTTTCTTCTGAAATATCTGTAAGTTTTTACACACATTATGTGTGTCCACATCCCAAAAACAAAACCTTCTTAAAAATCAAGTACATTATTCATACATAAAATAGAAACATAACAAAGAAGAATAGCATTATAGATAAAATTTTGGATGTGTGACATGTCTTAAGTTGCTGCATTTGAGATTATCATGGCTGTGGTGATTAACAATCCAGTCCTGTGAGATACGACAGTGTAGGTCGGTGTAGAGGTAATAATATTGCAGAAGAGATTTCTGCCTCCATCTCCGGATTACGCCTGCCCTACACTGAAGATTAATCTTAGTTCCCCACAGAGCACCTTATAATTACGAAAGGAGGAAATACCTAGTTAAAGTCAACTTTAACAAACGCAGTTACTTATTACTAGAGGTAGAGAAGCACTTTATTAAAATTCTCCATGATTGTTTTAATTTTTTTTGAACTGTTATCGTAAAAGTGATTAATTTAATTCATATTTTGTCTATCAATTTTGCGTAAGAATTCTAATGAACAAAAACACTTTTGTATTCTTTTTTACTGTCAGCAAGAGATTGTGAATAATATTTGCGGATACTGCAGAAACTGCGGTAGGTCACACTCAGGTAAACTAATAACAAATTCTGAACTAAGAAAATTATCCGTTGTGTTTGTGATGATGTCACTTGACAAACACAATGCAATTATTGGCACGGTTGTTACAGATTAGTATGTGACGTAGGTTGTTAGTTTCTCTAATATTAACTGCACGTTACGAAATATTTATTTTGGTAAAATCTGTTAAATTTTATATTGCATGATTTTTTTTTGTTACTATCGCATGTAAAAACAACTAAACTTAATACAGGATGCGGCAGAAATAACTCCCACATTTTGAAGGGCAATAAAAATCAAACCAAATAAGGTACACAAAAAATTCTTTTATTTATAAAACGCACATATAATGCAGTTTTGTAAACACTTTTAAACCTAACATTGCTCAAGTGGCGGCCGTTATTTATGACACAATGTTGAAGCCGTTCACGGAAGTTGTCCATGGCTTTGCGGGTCATCGCGGGCGGAATGGCGGCGACTTCTTGTCGTATTGCCTCCTTTAATTGTTCAATAGTTCCAGGGCGACGT
>Ga0123357_10008493_pt1 | contig 12844 bp, 10 predicted proteins | sample TergutEmb28metaG_FD_89873 | JGI IMG/M metagenome (GOLD analysis project Ga0123357, IMG submission 89873) | Embiratermes neotenicus P4 segment gut microbial communities from Petit-Saut dam, French Guiana - Emb289 P4 | ecosystem: Host-associated > Arthropoda: Insects > Digestive system > Gut ... | reverse complement strand
TTTGAAATATACTAAGCTAAAAAAAAAATTTATATGTTTTTTTTTTAAATGGGATACTCACAAAAAAAAAAAAAAATGCATGACATAAAACACAAATTTGACTCAGTTCGTCCATGTTTTTAAATTTGTAACAGGAGCTACCAAAAGCATCACTAAATATACCAGAAATATTTAATTTCATTGGTGATGAATATGATTCTTTCAGTGATTCACTAGACAGCCTTTGGTGCAAGTTACTCAACACACCAAAGCACACTAAAACCAAACTTGCTCCAGAAGTTTTAATGTAAACAGCCTATACCACATTTTATAATATAATGCTTTGTAGGTATAACCAAATGCTCGTAAGTGATTCTATGAGTATACTGTAACATATTCACATAAAAATACTTCAAAAGGGATTAAAAACGGCAGGGAGTAAATGTCAGTTTGGTCTTGTTTGTAGTTGTATTATTCTGGAAGTGTACCCTTATGTACCATGACAGATGAGATGCAAACAGATTGGTGTTGCTTTCTTATAAGTACAGTCATGTATACTGTTTATCTACCTACATGTAACTATGACTCCTGTAGCAGAACCCAAAGTTTAAACACTGTTAATGCTGCAGTCTGCCACTGGACATGATCCTGATCCAGTTAAATTTCAGTGTAAATCATGAAACATAACTGTTTCTGTTTCTCACATACAGTACTTTATCATTTTTAGATCGGAACATTCTTAACTGCATGTTGCAATTCCTGGCTCTAAAACTTCCATCTGTATGATTAGTAATTTTAGTCATGTTTCAAGGGACTGATAACACTTAAATTCTTAGTCCTACACCAACATCTGCCAGCATGATGTCAATATCATGCCTCACTACTGTTACCTGCAGATGACATTTTTGAAACTGTCAGGTCCGGCTGCTTTTTCTTGGGCGCTTCTTTGAGAGATGCTCGAACCTGCACAAACAATGCAGACTGTTTTGCAACAAGTTACTTAAATACCTCAAAATATCACATTAGAGAGGCATGCTATACCATGACTGGGCGGAGACGCAAATTCCTCCTGACGGGAAGCAACCATCTGGGAGACCTATGCATGGATGGGAAGATACTACGAAAATGGATCTTACAGAAACAGGGTGTAGGGGGTGTTGACAGAATGTATCATATCTTGGCAAGTTTCATGCAAAGTACAATTTATATTTGGCAGGTAAAAGTTTTAGTTTTGACATACCAGTACCTAAGGTTATAAAAATTAATTTAGCAATTAGGGAGATAATATATAAAGACTGACATGTGGCTAGGATCTCTCCATTACCCATTCATTTCATGCAAAGAACATATAATGCTTGTTCCCATCAGTACAAAGGCTGTCACATTCAGCCCAGTTCATTTGTTAATGATATATGTATATACGTAAATCATGTAAGCCTTACACTGTATGTGCTTTCTTGGAAATGTGGTAGTTACTGAGCTGGCCAAGAAACTGCCTGTTCTTATTCATTATCATGTTCACTAAACACTTTACTGGTCCCAGATGAGTCCAATTCAAACCTCCACATCCAATTTCATTATTCTCATATGTACAAATTTATCAAGTTCTGCATGCAACAGGACAGAAGTAAGAAGACATGTCATTCATTTTATGTATGTGAAGTGAGGCAAAGCTACAAACACACTGTGAAATCAGGAGAGGATAAAGCAGGGTTTTATGAAACAGAACAAGTAACTGCAGTTACAGCACTAGTAATGACAAATATTTATGCGATGATGAATGTATAGCTAGTGTATTACCACATGGAAACCACTCAACAAACAAATTTTGAAAATCAACAGCAAAAGATTAAATTAAAGATTTCCAAAACTGTTTAACACATCAATAATTCACTTTACTTACCAACTATTCAATAAGTTCTGTCCAAATGACAGAGATAAAAGGTAAAGTGTTCCAATGCTAAAGAAAATGATGGGTGTGAACACAAGACTATGTGTAGTCTTCAGACATCAATACTAAGTGGAAATGAGGGGATAGCTTCAAACAGGAGTTGGACTAGTCTCCACATTCAGTCTAGATGTGGTAAGAAAGAGCAAAAATGTGCACCTGGCAAAAATTGGAGCTCAGTCATCAAGTGTGAAGCTGTTGCCTCAATTCAACATTTCTCCAATTGGTGTATGTATTTTATTTAAGGGTACATTCAGTGTGGGTTAACATGGAAGATATTTAATGTTTCCATCACCTCACCTGTTCCAGTTCATTCCGCAACTGCTGCAGCTCCTCCTTCTGTGCATCCAACTGTGTTGCAAACTGTTCCTTTTCATACCTCAGTGTCGCAATGGTTCCATCTTTAGAGATTTCAACTTTCTTCAGAGATTCCTGCAAAAACACATAATTGTAAGAAATGTCCAGTCTCTGAGCAACACTGAACCACAAGAGACATGAAGCGAAGCCAGAGGTTAAGAGCTGAGGAATGACCTCATAAAGATAAACTTGGCTTCAGAAATATCTAAAAGTTAATACAGGCTGAGAAGAAATGTACACACAAGTCCTCCACAGTGTGATTCCTTGCTAATAAAAAATATTACACAACATATGTCCTGAAACTTTTAGTTTTTGAGATACATTTCACCATCAAATTGTCAAACCATGGGCACCTCATTGCTACACACAGAATAGACGTGAAGGAAAATCAACTGAAAAGCAAAAGGGCTTTTTAAAGTAATGGCATGGATCCAATTAGCTGTCATGCAGTACTTCCATGACCCAGGCTTGGGGTAGTCCCAATTCATGGGCAATACTGTGTGAAATTCTCCACAGCTGCAATTATGGCATCTTCATTGGCTGGTGCTTGTACAGTCCTTGGGTGATGTGTCTTCACAAGTGCCAAAGATGTCACACTTCATGTCTCACACAGATATGGATGTAACTGTCAAAACACATTAGCTTCTAAATGATGTTGATCAGGATAATTTAGTGCAAATTACCATGCACCAGCACCAGCTTGACTTTTACAGGCACCAAGGGTTAAGAACATGTTACAGCATTCACTGTGTTTATTCCATAACCATTCAATCACACAACTGAACCCTGCTGTACTTTACGTGTCAGAAGACAACAGAAAATATCAAAATGAATCTCAGGGAAAATAGATTATGAGATATCGGGAAATTTGGACAAACAGAACTTACCATACCCCTACCTAACTTACCACAAGTATGATGTGTGAGTGCATACGGTGTGCTGTGATATATGATGAAACATGATGCCGTTTATGTACCAAGACTGTTGGTCATGCTTGTTTGGAGGCCATAGTTAAAGAAAGTCAGGTGGTGTGACTATGGCCAATACAAGCACAATGAGTTGTACAGCAAGTGTGTGCAAAACAGACCACACACATGCCAAAAACTGACCCAGTATGACAGTGTTCCTTGAACAATTTAATATAGTACCACTAAAAAAAGCAAGATGGCTGGGCTTGGAGAAACATACGCCCGATCCTATAATTGTTAAGGACTGACAGCAGAGTGGATGAAGGAAAGACTGCTTCATCATGTGCCCAGCTGTTCCCACCTTTGTTGCTCATTCCCCCAAGAAATTGACATAAATAGCATCTGCACTGCTCAGTGTGTCACAGTCAACAATGCAAGACACACAAAGAAGGACCTACATTTAAAGCCATATTCCTAACATTAACAAATGAAAAATCAGATATTAACATTAATTGACAGAGTGAGACAAGCCATGCACAGCAGGAAAATTTCCCACATATCACGTCGTGCCTGAAGGTTCTCTTCAGTGATGGGTGCACAGTTTATTGCAGTACCAGTATCAGAAATGTTGTGTTACATGCTAAGGAGAATTTACTTTGCATGGTGGACCTCAAACACAAACCACCACATACAACATGGGCCAGTATGAGAGCAACTCATTTGATTTGCCCCTGTTATTTTTATGTACATCTGTTAACACTACCTCTTATGCAGACATGTTAGAGATGTGGCTAATTCCACAGCTTAGACAGACAAGTCATGGGAACTGCGTGGCTGCAGCATGATGGAGCACCTGCACATTTTGTCCTCACTGTGTCTGACACTCTGAATGAACATCTTTCAAGCCACTGGAATGAATGTGGTTCAGCAACATTTCCCACACTGATTTTACCATGCCAGACAACTCTGTATGGGGCATTAAAAAGGAACAAGTGGCTGGACACCATTCTCTTTGTAGGTTGTACAAGGCTGTGGAACAGGTATTTGCTGCCATTATGACATACATGATTTGAAGCATGTCGCACAGAGTGTGGCAACATACCTGATTGTATTTTGAACATTATGGTGCGCACATATATCAGATCCACTTGATGTACTGTGGCTTACCAGCTGATAAGTGAAGTAGGATTATCACAGCATGTTGTTTGGTTGGTGGGGGTACAGTACCTCCATTTTTCTCAACACAGAATATGAGGTTTTACAGGGGGTTAAGCAGCTGCAGGCATGATGCTGACCATTCACATATAATGAAAAGGTTAAGAATGAGCAGAGCCACACCTCCACTCCCTCAGATGCCTTATGGGTGCACAGGTACAACTTTATGTTCCTACCTTAATGCATACATTCCTCTCAAACACTGGTACCCACCTACTAGACTACAAGGTGTCATAACACAGAAGACCATAATATGTGAGGATACGAAATGGTTTCATCTAGCAGTGTGTTTTTCCTTCAGGATCTATTAACAGGGAAAGTTTAGTTACAATGCAAGGCAGCCACTGTCATTTTCCTACTATTCTCTTCAGGTAAAAGGAAGAAACCTGTTCAAATACTCGATCTCCAACTGAAAACTAAAAACACAGCAAGCTGAACAGCTGCTGCCAGTCCTATCACCACATGTGCACTGCACTGCATCATCCAACATGTGAATCATACAGTCCAGTGTAATCTGTTACAGCCACATGCAGCAGTGTAACATGTACTTCTTTTGTTTGTGAGTGCACAATAGAGTTTAAAACAGAGAATTTTCTAAGAAACTGTATAAAAAGTGCCAGAGAAAATTTGCAAAATGGTTTCCCCATATTTCAATTTCTTAGAGATAAACAATGCATCAAATGATGAACAAATTTCAAATAATGTTCATTGTTAAATAGGAACAACAGCAAACATGACATGTTCTTTCAGAAGAAACAATGAAATGTGAACTCAGACACGCAGCAAGTTTAATGGCCACTAGAGGACTCACACACCGTCAGTCCAGTCACTGTGTGTACAGTACACTGCATCATTGGATCTCTTCCTTCACACTCCAGTTTCAACTGCTGTCTGTAACAGATGGGTGAAGCAGAGTGTAATGCACATTTCTTTGGTTTGTGAGGATACAAAACAGTTTATTATATAGGATTTTCATTGTGGAAGCCTATATAATGAATAAACCATATGAAAATGGTCATACAAAATTTAGAGTACAGTTTCCTGGTGTTTCATTTCCTTCAAAATCGACAATACATCGAATGGTTAACAAATGTGAAACAATAGGTTCATTTTTGAACAAGATGCAACAACAAACATAATAATAATAATAATTTACTGCAATTGGGTTGTTACCCGGTGGCAGTGGTTATTTTACATCAAAACATGAAATTGGTTACTACTAAATTTAAGTCAGGAGGGCTACATAAGAAGCATGTAGTGGCAACTTGGAATCTTGGGAACCATCTCAGCATTTGCTTTTCGGCACAGGGAAACCAAGAAAAACCTGTGTCGAGATGGCCAAACCTGTGTCGAGAGGATGTGTTCTTTCAGAACATTTGATGATACTGGAGTGTGACTGGAAGCACTTCCCATTGAGTTCCTGAAGACAGTTAGCACAGGAAACTAGTGTGTCAAAGTCATCTGTACATGCATCCACAGCCACACAATTACTTCACTTGAAACCAACAAACTTACAGTCGTGCAAAAACTCCAAGAGGCAAGATGTGATATTACAGTATGTTTCTGTAACTGGTTCTGTGAAGCAGTCTGTAGTGGTGAAGTTGATCCTTTGCTAAATTACATTACAAATGGGCATGGTTTTACCTAAACAGCCACATATTACTCAAAATAGCAGTTACTGGTCAGCAAATGATCCCAGACTAATATACAACTTCCTGTTACACATTTTTAAAGTTGGGGTCTGGTGTACCACTAGTGTGACAAGAATAATTAAACCTATATTCTTTTTGGACACAATGAATTCAGAAAGTTGCAATGGACAAATTTTCCCACTGGTTTTTCAAAATGTGATTAGGAGAGGGACTACATGTTCTTCCAGTAGGGTGGTGTAACTAACCATACAGCATGTAATTCAATGGTTGACTTACACAACATGTTTAGGACCAAATAAGTCTGGTGTGCCATGCCTGTTCATCCAATCCAACCCCATGTGACTATCATCTGTGTGGAAGTTTGAAAGACAATGTACGTGAAAGCAATCCATACACACAGGACAAATGTAAAGAAATCATCAGGCTCACAGCATTGGCAATATCTAGACAAGAACTTTAAATAATATTTAATAATCTCTTCACCAGGTGTCAACCATGTCTGAGAGTTGAAGGAGGTCATTTCTAACACCTACTTTAACATGCAGGAAGTTATACTACATAATATGAGAAAATGTAAGGCCATTAAGCTTGCCATACATCTGAGTTGGTTTTAAATTGAACTCCTTGTTGTAAATGATGTTCCTTAAACTGTCAACATAAACTGATTTGGTGTAGCAATGGAAACATGCCACTGGTTCTTGCCCACAGGTAATATCATGTCACGCTTTTTATAGAATTTTTTTTTTAAATATGTGACAAAACAATGAAATAAATGCAAAATGATATGGGGACGGGATATATGGAAAAGGAAGCACAAAATAACAGGGAGTGGTAATTGGGGAAAGAAGAAATTAAGCCCTTGAAAAGGCACTGGTTCATTATTATCCTTGGTCCTACTCTCACCTTCTGTCTGTACTGATTTTCCCATTTCAGCTTAATCTTCTACTGTAAAGATAAATGCAGCAGGTTCCTCAGAGATGTTGGTAAATTTCTAACAGTCTACATGGGTCACAGCCCAAAATTTTTCTATCACAGAAGCTTTAGTCTCCGAATGATGGAACCAAGATGAGCATAACAATTTATGCAAATATACAAGCATTATATCCCATTACGTACCTTGACTTCGCACATTTCTCGACTAGTCTGACTGTGACCACTGAATGTTTTTCTTGTTTCCTAACCCATACCAATATGAAAACTCATACATACCAGTTCTGTTTTGCATGAACTAGCTGACTTCTGGGTATTGTCTTGTTCCTTCTTTATCTCTCTCAACTTGTCGTCCTTCGCTTCCAGCTGCTTCTTCGTTTCATCGTTGTCTGTTCGTTGCTGCTCCAGATTGACTCTCACCTGGGCCAGCTCCTCCTCTAGAACTTTCACCCTCCCTTCCACAGATAGTCGCTGATGGACACATAAATCTTGTTCTTCGGAGCTGAAAACAAATTAGTGATTTTCTCAGGCGATTCCAGGTTCAAAACACTCTAACTACAATAATTAATATAAAATCTCACCTGATTTTTAACTGTTCGCCCAAGTCCGCTATCTGTTTTATCAAATCGTAGTTCTGAGTAGACAGTGTCCACCAATTGAAGGTTAATAGAACACACACCACAAGTAGACCTGCAACCAGGAACGGTGGAGAACGTCCATAACTCCCCCTCATATTGTCCAAAGACATTTCCAGTTTTTGGGGCCTTGATTTTACAACCAGACGAGGTGACACGCAACAAAACAAACGTTACGCCCAATAGGATTTTTCATTGATCGACCAATCACAGCAACGACAGCATAGCGGCCCACTATGCCATGTGACTCACTCCTGCCAATACGGAAATACAAAAATTGTGGTTTGTTTATTGGTCAGTGGTTTCTCGCATGGCGGTGTGGAAGCGGTGGGAGTTGGCGTTTGTAATATTCATGTTGTTTAAATATAAGCATTAATTGAGACAAGAAACTAGTTTAGCTTTGACTATAATTCAATTATGTACCTAAACTGCTTGTCTTTACCTCTGTATGTGCGTGTTGTCTGTTTTTAACTCCGGTCGTGCACCCACCGTTTGGAGCACACCGACCATGGCGCTGAAATTTGAAGGAAAGATTATATGAGGAATTTTGAAGGTAAGAAACCCGACACTTGCTGTCCACTTATCTGCCATTCACACTCGTTAATACGTACTTTATTGCCATTTTTACGATATTATTTAGTGAGTGACTGACTCCATTGAGCAGAGTCCTTGAGAAAGTATCTGGTTTTCAGCTAGTCAAGAAATTCCTCGCATTTTTTGGACCCCGAAGGCTCATTACCGCGTTTAGAAGTGTCCGCCACCACCTGTCCCTATACTGAGCCAGATCAAACCAGTACATACCCCCCATCCCACTTCCTGAAGATGCCTCTTAATATTATCCTCCTATCTACGCCAGGGTCTTCGATGTGGTCTGTTTCCCAACCAAAACACTGTATGCACGTGCTACATGTACAGCCTACTTAATTCTTCTCGATTTGATCATCCAAATAATATATGGTGAAGAGTACAGATCATTTAGCTCTTCATTATGTAGTTTACTCCACTCCCTTGTTACCTCGTCCCTCGTAGGCCCAAACATTCTCCTCAGCACCCTATTCTCAGACACCCTCAGCCTTCCTTCCTCCCTCAATGTGAGCGACCAAGTTTCACACCCATACAAAACAACAGGCAAAATTATAGTTCTATATATTTAAATCTTTATATTTTTGGATACCAAACTGTAAGACAAAAGATTCTGCACTGATTGATAGTAAGCATTCCCTGACTTAGTCTGTTCTTAATTTCTTTCTGAAAAGAATTTTTATTCATCAAGGATGTTCCTAAATGTTCAAACTGTTCCACACTTCAATGGAACTATTATCAATCTTTATATTGTGACTGCATCCTGCATTCTGATCTCGAGATGTAACCATGTACTTAGTTTTATCAGCATTTATTTCTAGTCCAGTCTTCTTACTAGCAACTACTAAAGCTCCTGCATTTTTCTTTATGGTATGTGCACGTCTGTTCCATTTATTAGTATCATCAGCATAAACCAGAAGCTGATGTGTACCATTTAATTTCAAGCAATCCTGGTTTACCTGAACCCTCCTAATGGCATGCTGTACAACAGAGTTGAAAAGCATTGGTGTTAGAGCATCTCCTTATTTCAAACCATTTGTAATAAGAAACGTATCAGACAAATGTTTACCTACTTGGACTCTGCTGTAGGTTTCATTCAGACACATTTTTATCAACCTTACCAGTTTCATGGTGATACCAGACTCAATGTGAATATTATAACAACCTCCTTCCTGACTGAATCATAGACTTCGTTTAAGTTAATAAAAATAGTTGATGCATTGCTTCATTGTATTCCCAATATTTATGAAGTATTTGACAAATGCAGAATATGGGATCAGTAGTTAACCTGTTATGTCAAAATTCAAATTGTTGATCCCCAGTAATTTCCTCTGTAGTATTTGGTGAAAATTTAAAAATTTGTGAACATATTACAATATATGCCTGTTGTTTGGCACTCTTACTGTTGAGGAATTCTGTCTTCTGGGGCATGACAGCATGTAGTTTGCTGGGAATGTACTATTGTTTCAGAGGAACTAGGGTCCTCCATTTACAGGGTAGAAGAGAAGATTTATTTTATGGTTAAACAGTTGTATTATACTGTTCACACATTTCACATTTTATTTAGCTAGGAGCTTTTCTGCCACATTGGTGTTATCATGGTGGTTATTAGTATGAAACTTTTTTACACCGAGGGATTCTGCAAACATTCTTTGTACTGGCTCTGCCTCTGTCATCTGGTAAGATAGGGAAGAAGAACCTACTCCACTGGGGCAGTTAGAGATGCAGATTTCCCTGCTTCTTATTTGAGGATGGTGACAAAGCCAGTCTCTTAAACATACTGTTTTAGAATGTACTTTAATAAGTAGGAAAGCCATAATAATAATCAGAATACACCACTGTCATTACATTTCAGAGTGATATAATGTAATGAAAGTGAGAATACAGGAACAGAATAAGGGTATGACTACTGATATGGTAACAGGGACAGGGCAGGGGTGTCTGTTGTCAGGGTAACAGGGACAGGGCAAGAGTGTGATTGTGGATGTGGTAATATGCATTGGGCAAGGGTGTGCATACTGACATGGTAACAGGGACAGGGCAAGGGTGTGCCTATTGACATGGTGAGAAGGACAGGACAAGGGTGTGCCTATTGACAGGGTAATGGAAAGAGGGCAAGAGCTTGGTTATTTGTGTTGTAAAAGGGCAGGGCAGGTGCATGTCTATTGACAGGGTAACAGGGATAGGGCAATAGTGTGACTATTGATGTGGTAACATGCGTACTGACACGGTAACAGGGACAGGGCAAGGGTGTACCTATTGACATGGTGACAGGGGCATGGCAAGGGTGTGCCTATTGACACGGTATTAGGAACAGCAAGGATGCACCTATTAACAGAGCAGGGACTGGGCAAGAGTATGCCATTTAACATGATAACACAGAGAGTGATAAACCTATGGGGATTTTATTTATATTAATTTATGTATATTGTTTAAACTATATTAATCTTTCGGTACATAAAATAATAAGGTATGTTACATCAGCTTTCCATAAGGGGTAGTGATGCCTAATACTATAGCCTGTCCTACCCAACTGTATTCCTCACATTCTTGTTGTATACCCTGTTCCCACAAATGAGGCAATGACAACCGGGTCAGAGAGGTACAGCTGTTTCATCAGGAATGGAGAAAATGCCATCCCAAAACATGCCTGTCCAGAGGCTAAAGGTAGCATTCCTACTACTGGACTTACCTTGCTTTGGGCTTATGACCCATTCAAGGGAAATTCAAACTACTGGCAAGTCTCATAAGAAGAAGCCAGATGCATTGTTCCCAATATATGACTTGGAAATGAGAAAGGTACTATGATTTAAATGTGTAACTTGGAATGGTAGAGGGTTAGAAGAAAAGAAAGAAGAATTAAACAAAACTTTAAATGAAAGTAATATCAAAATTTCAGCAATTACAGAAAGTAAAAAGAAATTGCAAGGTACTGAAGAAACTGAAAATTATATGGTTATTTACAATGGAGCTAACAGGTACACCAGAGGCCAGCTGGGAGTAACGATTTGGACCAATACATCAATATTAAATAAAATAGAATATTATAAATTTTGGAATGACAGAATTATAGAAAGAAGACTAAAAATAAAAGAAGTTTTTCCACGCTAACATGAAATGCAAGGTAGACAGAATTCCTGTAATCTGGCACCCACAGGTCCGGACAAGTTCTGGATTATCAGACAGTACCCATACTGACTTAAGTTCTTATAAGTAATTTTTTGTTACTACTTTGAGAAAATGTGCACTGTCATTTATTTTCATTTCATCATAAAATGACTCAGTTTTTTCAATTATCAGACCCAGTCATGGGTTTTCCTTCAGAACCATTGCTATGAATGTCTTATGCAACAACTTGTCCACTTGTTCTAATTTAGGTTCTGTCAGTGTCTTTTGCTTGCAAATGTCCTTCACATTTTCACTTTATGCCATAAATGATAGTAATTGGTTCTTTTGTTCCATTATATCATTGACTGTTGATGATTCAATGTTGTATGAAGTCACCTCTTTTTGGCTTTTGCCATTTTCAAGCCTCCTAATTATTTAAAGTTTTTGAGGAATCATTAAAGTTACGTGTTTCCTCTTGGCAGCAGTACCTTATTTACCTATCTGTGGATTTTTTGAAGTCATTGTAATAGCTGATGGGCTCAGTAAGGTCCATAACCCAAGATAATGTCATGGAGTCAGTACACACACCAGAAGGTACAGATGTAAGAACTTCCAGTCTTGGGACTCCTGTCCTCCACTGCTGAACTGTTATGAGTGCTGGATTATCAGGTGCTGGACCAAAGAAATTCTACTGTATTTTGTACAAAAAAAGCATATTTCCGTACATAATGAGAGATAAGATTAAAACTGTAAATGATTCATAATGTGTAAGGAAAGCAGGTGTAACTGACATGAATGTAACAACAAATTCCCACACACTCGTGTCATATTTATTCATTTGTCTGTGAGGCTGGTTTTGCTGTTAGGTGTAGAGATGTGTTTGAAGAATAATGGTATTTGATGAGTTAATGTTAACAGGTATCTTGTTACACATTCTTATCTTTCACTGGTCCTGCCTTGTGTGGTCTGTTGTGTGTCAGAAGCCCCTCAAAAGACATCAAGCCGGGCAATCCTTCAAGTTTTCCTTGATTGCCAGATGGCAAACTAATGCTTTTTGTTTGACTTTTGGCTCACAGACTGACAGTCCTCACAGAGGTGTTTTGTGGTGTTCCTCATTTCCTCCAGGGTGATGTATGTTAAAGTAGGTTATAAACAATTCCTATCATTGTGTTCTTATATATAGAGTTAATATGATCCTACCATTCATTGCTGTATAATTTCTGCAGCTGATAGAATGTCATTAAATCAAGGTACAAGAATTTACAGAGGAGGCTAGGATGCACTAATCATATGACAGGTTGTTAGCCATAACTGCTAGAAGCATGTGTATATATACAGGGTAATTCAGGAGGAATCTGCACTACTTTGGGATATGATAGTATCAGTGATTCTAAGCAAAAAAGTTCGTACGAACATGGGTCCGATTTTGAACGGTTACGGAGTTATGACCGCTTGAAACTTGGAATAGAAGGTAATGATTATTGACAATGAACGGAAGAAAATAATAAACCAGCATAATACATGATACAT
>Ga0123357_10008487_pt1 | contig 12847 bp, 8 predicted proteins | sample TergutEmb28metaG_FD_89873 | JGI IMG/M metagenome (GOLD analysis project Ga0123357, IMG submission 89873) | Embiratermes neotenicus P4 segment gut microbial communities from Petit-Saut dam, French Guiana - Emb289 P4 | ecosystem: Host-associated > Arthropoda: Insects > Digestive system > Gut ... | reverse complement strand
AACGCCCAATGATGCTACCAACAAAACGGTAACCTGGACAAGCAGCTCCACCGCCATAGCCACCGTCACTGCCGCCGGTAAAGTGACTGCCGTATCCGAAGGTACAACCATCATCACCGCCAAGGCGGGCGACCAAACCGCTACCTGCGCCGTTACGGTTAATCCCAAAGTCGTTGCCGTCACCGGCATCAGTTTAGATTCATTATCGCTCCGGCTCGATGTCGGTAAGGAATACACGCTTATTGCTACGGTAACACCCGACAACGCTACCGACAAAACGGTAACTTGGACAAGCGACGCTACCGACGTAGCCACCGTTTCGGTCGACGGTAAAGTAACCGCCGTATCTTCCGGCTTGGCCACCATTACCGCCAAAGCAGGCGATAAAACCGCTACCTGCGCCGTTACGGTTCCGGTTTCCGTTGATGCCAAAGGTCTGACCCCCGATATTCATGCGATCATTCCCAACAATATGCTTAATGCAATTATAGGTATGGGAATGCCGATTTATGGAGGCGATAATCCGCCTGCAAACCTTGAAGGGACTTATCTTGTTTCACCTGAAGTGATGGTAGCTAACAATGCAACGAATGATTTCCCGATTGGTACTGAATTCTCTGGAATTTATTTAACTTTTGCCAATCAAAACAATAGTAACCAAACCATTTCCGTAACTACTTATGAGGAAAGTGATAAAGGTCCTGTTTCCGGTGAAGGACTGAAAGCTTATTTGGTAGGCTCGGATAACAAGTTTACTGTTTTTGTTCCGATAAACAAAGTACAAACAGAAACCGGTCATAGCTATAATACGGTAGGCATTTATTCCGGTATAATTGCCACCGGCGGAATTCAAAATTGCTATTACACAACATGTATGGTTTCAGGCGGCGGCACTGAATGGGGACTGATGCCTGATGGACGTATCCGGATTTTTAAGGATAAAGATGGCTTTTCGGAAAAAACCGAAATTACGCGATCATCTAAAATTACTATTCACGGAACGGGCATCTATCCGGATGCTTGCGAAATAGAAAAGTAGGGCGCAAAACAGGGTGATGAATACAGGATTCAAAACGGGCAAAATAATAGGGTGCCTGCTACTGCTTTTTTTCGTAAAAAGCATAGCGGCGCAGGAAAATGGGTTGAAGACGGAGTATAGCTACCGGCGATATACCATCAACGATGGATTGCCGGATCTAATAACAACCTCCGTATTTCAAGACAGCAAAGGGTTCATCTGGGTTGGTACTATCCAGGGATTTGCCCGTTTTGACGGACAAGTATTTAAGGCTTTTAATTCAAAGGGACTATCCATTATAGGTTTTACCGAATGCAACAATCATATAATGGTTTTAGGAAATATTTCATCATTTAGAGTGGATGAGAATGATTCGGTAAAACAGATTAAAATGGTATACTCGGTTGCGGATGAATATCGTTGGACTAATTCAAAAACGTTACCTGAAGGATATGCCGTTTACCGGATAAATAAGGAATATGGTGTTTATTCGGTTACCGATACCGGTTTGGTAAAAGTATGGCATCACGAGTTGCTCAACCAAATCGATGAAGAGAGTAATATTTATTGGGACAAGCCCAATCAACGTTTTTTTATTCCTACCGATGAGCATGGGACGTATGTCGTTCGCGAAAACGGTACGGTAGAAAAGCATTTCAATATCAACGCTATTACCTGCTTCGTTCCTTACGGAAACAGTATATGGGCTGTGGGCTATAAGGGCTTATATGAGTATAAGGATGGCGAGTTGAAACAAATGCTCGACTATCCGTTTTTTAATGGAGTCTCTCCGTTTATTCAACTGTTGGAAGATTCGGAGCATAATTTGCTTATTAGAACAAGTTCCTGTCTGTTCCGGTATAACAGTGGTCAATTGGAAATTATTACCGACAAACTGGTTTCATCACGCGGTATGTTTGTAGACAAAGAGGGGAATATCTGGGTAGCTGACGCTAATGGTCTGCTTAATTTCTACAAACTGAATTTCAAAAATTACACGTTGCTCCCGGAGGGAAGTTTGAGTCAATCCACAGTAGTAGACAATCGAAACAGGATATGGTTGCCGGCTCTTGATGGACGGATTTTCCGTGTGGAAAACGGAAAAGAAGAAATCGTTAAGTATCCTCCATCGCCCGACGGATATTCTTTTTTTAATAGAGGATCCATCGCTTATGAGCATTTATTATATTTGGCGGGAGGAGCAAGCATGCTGAAGTATGATTGCAACAAGAATGTATTTCAATGGCTGCCTGGTGTTTCACCTTATTCGATACAAGATATCTCCGTTTTACCTTGTGGCGGTTTGATTGCCTTGAACAGTACTTCCGAGGCTGTGATGTATAGCTCTTCGGGAGCAATAAAGCGCATCTACGAACTGGGAGCAATGAAGCAAAGTGTTTTTACTTCATTAGTGGATAAACAGGGAAATATCCTGCTTGGCGGCATAGAAGGAGTTACGGTTATCAACGGCGATAGTATCCGCTACCTTTTTAGTGGAGCGTTGAAATCGTGCATGAGCATGAGTTACGACAAAGACGGCAAACTGTGGCTGATATGTGGCAACCGGCTGGTATCGATGGAAAACGACAGCGCAAAAGTGGAGCATGTTTTCCCGAAAAACTTATGCAATCTGTACATTACCCGCAGTGGAATCATGATGGTAACGACCGACAACGAGCTGTATCTGGCGCCCGACACCCATCGGCTCGACTTTATCCGTTACGACCGGAATAACGGCTACAACGATGCATTTGCAATAAGGGCAAGCAATGTTGCCGAAGACAGGGACGGAAACATTTTAATATCTACTATCGAAAAAGTGGTAAGTTTTAATCCCGACAAACTGCTCGATAAAGTGCAGCCGCCTAAAATGTATATTCAAGATTTTTCAACATCCGTCAACAATATCCAATGGAAAACCTCTAATAGAGATTGGCGGCAATTAGACTATCAGCAAAATAATATTCGTTTCAATTACATCGGATTATCCTACTCTTCAGCGCAAAACGTCCGCTACCGTTACCGCCTGCGCGGTTTTCAAAACGACTGGAGCGAACCGGTAACGCAGCGCGAAGTGACCTTCAACAACCTGCCGCCGGGCGATTACGTTTTCGAGATTTACGCCGATGCGGGAACCGACGAATCGCGCAGCGAAACCCAATCGTTTGCTTTCTCCATACGGCCTGCTTTCTGGCAAACCGGTTGGTTTCTGGCAGGCTGCATCGCTTTCCTGATGTTGGCAAGCGCCGGCGTAGCGCTTTATATTCAGCGCCGGAAAAATAAAGTGCTGCTGGAAAAACTTCGGGCGGAGAAAGAACTCAACGAGTTGCGCATCAGCAGTATCCGCTTGAAAGCCATCCCGCATTTCAATGCCAACGTGCTGGCTGCCATCGAATACTACATCGCCAACCGCACGAAGGAGGAAGCCATGCGTATCCTGGGTATTTATTCCGAATTTACGCTCAAAACCCTGAGCGATGTGGACAAAGCGGCGCGCTCCCTCTCCGAAGAGCTGGCTTATGTGAAGATGTATCTGGACTTGGAAAAGATACGCTTTCTCGACAAGTTCGACTTTCAAATCAACGTAGAGGCCAGTGTGGAAAAAGACACAAAGCTACCCAACATGATCCTCCATACGTATTGCGAAAATGCGGTCAAGCACGGATTGATGCCCTTGAAAACGGGCGGCTTGCTTTCGATCAACGTGTCGCAACACGACCGGGTGGTGTTCGTAAGCGTGGAAGACAATGGGGTAGGGCGAGCTTTCGCTGCACAAAACCCGCATCTGCACAGCACAAAACAGGGGCTATTCATCCTCAACCGGCAAATTGAAATCTACAACAGTTTCAACCGCGAGAAAATACACAGTCAAGCCGAAGACTTGTTTGAATCAGGGAAACCCAAAGGCACGCGCTTCACGGTGGAAGTGCCGCTGGATTTTGAATATATGAACTGAATGGATTGAATTATTCACATAAAAAAGTAAAATATTAATTTTTTATGTATCTTTCTTCGATAAATTTTGAAAGACATTTTTATTCGTTCGTGTGTAATTGATAAATTTTATGTATCTTTGTAGATAGTTTATATAAAGATACGAAAAATGTTACGAGCGGTTTATACTCCTAAAGATATTAATATAGAAAATTGGATTAAATGATTTTTTATTCCATCCATCCATCCTTTAATCCGGGCAGCGTTCTGCTTTATTTACTGCTGTCCGTTGTCTTGTTGCTTGATTGCTCGCCGTTGGCTGCTCAGCCGCTGGTAACTTCCGAATACAATTACCGCCGTTACGGCATTCCCGACGGCCTGCCTACCGAAATGGTCGAATGTGTCTTTCAGGACTCGCGGGGTTTCTTGTGGTTCGGGACAGAACACGGCGTCGCTTGTTTCGATGGATATACATTCAAAACCTATTTGGCAAACAAGACCTTGCCCATTAATAAAATTGAGGAAAACGAACGGGGTGAAATCGTTATCTATGGTTATCACTTTATTTATTTGCTTAACCCCCAATCCGGTGAATTACGCCTGGTTATTAATAACGATAACCTGAACTATTGCGTAGATAAATCGCCCGGACTACCCCAAGGGTACAGTCTGTATACCAAGCGGGATGTGAAACAACTGGCGCTTTTCCGCTTCGAAAACGACACCTTAGTCGAATGCTTCAGCCATCCGGCGCTTGCCGGAATGGGATTTGGGCAAAGCATGTATTACGACACGGATGCGCAATTGTTTTATATTCCGGCACAGAACAAAAAGATTCACGTAGTGGGCGCCGACGGCAAGGAACGGACTGTTATGAACAACATTTCCGTATGCCGTTTCCTCAAGTACGAGGGTGAGTTGTTTGCTATCGGTTACGACGGAATATGGACTGTGACGCCTTCGGAAGCAAAGTTGCGCTTCCAATTCCCGAAATCCATGGATGTGCCGGCAATCAACAGCGATGAAGATCTTTATGCCGCTATCGACGCCGACGGCAACTTCATCCTGCGCGACAGCAAAAGTGTCCGCCGTTTCCGCAACAACCGTTTTGAAATGATTATAGACAACGTCAATATTCCGCGTTCGTTGTTGTTCGACCGGGAAGGAAATCTTTGGTTTACTTCGCGGCAAGGCATTTACAACTTTTTCAAATTAGATGGGATGACTTACAAAGTGAATGCACAGAATGCAGACATCGTCAGCTCCATTGTGCCGGTGGAATCGGGTGAATTGTATTTCGCCACGGGCAATGGAAAACTCATTCATTATAAAGACAATACGTTCACAGCCGTATCCTATCCCGCGTTACCGGACGGAACCAGTTTTTCCAACCGATCCATTAAAATCGGCGATGCAATCTATTTTTCTTCCTATCAAGATATTTTGAAATACAAAGACGGAAAGTTCCGCTGGCTCAACATTCCCCCGGATATATATCATGTAGCGTCGTGCCGGTTGAACGACAATGAATTTGCTATGGGAGGGTGGAATACGGTTTTTATATTAGACAACGACGGAAAACTGCTGCGCAGCATTTCGCACACCGGTATCGGGCGGCCGACGATTTATACCGTGCAGGCCGACGACCAAAGCCGTTTGTGGATTGGCGGACACAAGGGCATTTGCCGGATCGGCGCTACCGACAGCCTTTACTTTTTCAACGAAAACACTATGAACGGCGAGGCGTCTGATAAGGATTTGTCCGGACGGATATGGATTGCCAGCGAAAGTCATATTTATTACGTTGACGGCGATACAATCCGTTTGTTTATGGAATTTCCAAACACGATTATCGGCAACATAACCTGCACGCACGATCACCTGATGGTAGTTTCCGACAATACCGGCGTAAAAATAATCGACACTGAAACCAAGCAGGTGTCGAATTACAACTTCACCAATGGATATTCATGCGGCGAACCTTCGTGGAATACCATGACGGAAGATTTTGACGGGAATATCTGGATGGGAACGCAAGGACCGAATGTATTGAAATTTAATCCTTCACAATTGCTCCACCGTTCATACAAGCTGGCGCTCCATCTGACGGCTTCTCAATTTTCGGAGAACAATATAGACAGGCACGATATGGAGATGGGCGCACAATTAAGGAATAATCAATGCAATGTGCGATTTTCATTTGTTGGGCTGTGTTATTCCAATCCCGAAATGGTACGCTACCATTACCGCCTGCGCGGTTTTCAAAACGACTGGAGCAAACCGGTAACGCCGCGTGAAGTCACTTTCAATAACTTGCTGCCGGGCAACTATGTGTTCGAGATTTATGCCGATGCGGGAACCGACGAATCACGTAGCGAAACCCAATCGTTTGCTTTCTCCATTCAACCTGCGTTTTGGCAAGCCTGGTGGTTTTTGATAGGCAGCATCGCTTTCCTGATGCTGGCAAGCGCAGGGATTGCGTTGTATATCCAACGCATGAAGAATAAATCCCTGCTGGAAAAACTCCGAGCGGAAAAAGAACTCAACGAGTTGCGCATCAGCAGCATTCGCTTGAAGGCCATCCCGCATTTCAATGCCAACGTGCTGGCCGCCATCGAATACTACATTGCCAACCGCACGAAGGAGGAAGCCATGCGCATCCTGGGCATTTATTCCGGCTTTACGCTCAAAACCCTGAGCGATGTGGATAAAGCGGCGCGTCCCCTCTCCGAAGAACTGGCTTATGTGAAGATGTACCTCGATTTGGAAAAAATACGCTTCCTCGACAAGTTCGACTTTCAAATCAACGTAGAAGAGGGAGTGGATAAGGACGTGCAGCTACCCAACATGATCCTTCACACCTATTGCGAAAATGCGGTCAAGCACGGATTGATGCCCTTGAAATCGGGAGGATTGCTTTCGATCAACGTGTCGCAAAGCGACCGGGTGGTGTTCGTAAGCGTGGAAGACAATGGGGTTGGGCGCGCTTTCGCCGCACAAAACCCCCATCTGCACAGCGCCAAACAGGGGCTCTCCATCCTCAACCGGCAAATCGAAATCTACAACAGCTTCAACCGCGAGAAAATCCACAACTACGCCGAAGACTTGTTTGATTCCGGCAAGCCAAGTGGTACGCGCTTTACGGTGGAAGTGCCGCTGGATTTTGAGTATGTGAACTGAATTTAATTTCCCTTACTCAACCATATTGTATTTTTGTGCTTCTTCCTGATTGATAACGAGTATTTCAGGTTTCCAAATCTTCTTGATATGTACAGGTAAAGCCTGTTCAATCGCCAATTGTACGGGATAACACCATTCTATTTGATGATTGCGAATTACTAAAACAAATTTTAGTAACACATTTTCCCTATAATTCAAATCGAGAGGCAATGTTTCTGATATAATACCTACTTTTATTGCAGACAGCAAACTTAATGAGTGGATAAACTTCTCACAAATATCCGAAATTTCATCCTCGAACAGTTTAGAAGGATTAGCCGGATTGGCAAATGAAGATTTAGCCTCTACAAATAACAAATTACTGTCTTTGCAACGAATGAACTCAACTGTCTTTATGTTGAAACCAATGTTTTTATATATTTCAGAGTCTTCAATATGATATGTGTCGTTGGTGTTGACAATAAAATCCATACTGCTTTCTGTAATTTTGTATTCACCCATTGCCTAATCCCTTTTCAATTTTCTTTTTATAGAGTTTAACCTGTTCGGCGGTAAGCGTGTTGGGTGTGAGCAAACCAAACCTGTCGCTACTGTCTACTTTTATAGTTTCGTCATTCTTATACAACGAATAGAATTTCACGCTGTCGCTATTTTTGCGTAGAGCATCGAAGTAACTCGCCAAAATCTCGCTGTGCGTGGCGAGGAATATCTGTACTCCTCCACGCTGAAGTTCAAGTAGTATCTCGACAAGCACAGACATGAGTTCTGGGTTAAGGCTGTTTTCCGGTTCGTCCCAGAACAATACACTGTCACTTTCAATAAGTCCGTTACGAAGCAATTTCCATAATAAGCCGAGTTTTTGAAAACCACTTGCAGTAAGCGCAAAAGAAGTTTTGACATTTTCAGATACAATAAAAAAAGTATTATTCTCATATACGACTTCTCCGCCGATAGTATTCCTAATAATGTCGAGCACTTTTGAAGCATTGGGTGTGAGTTCTTTGGTTTCGGGTTGCATTGCATTTTCCAACACATCTATTTCTGAGTTATTATAAGGTAAATTATATTTTTGACTCATCGGGTATATTTCTGGGTGAGAAAGCATCTCGGCAACAGGAATAAAAATATGTTTATCTTTATTGTATTTTCCATCGGCAAAAGGAAATACTTCCACTTCTCCAACCTTTCTTAGATTAGGGGTTTTGTGAAACTCGTGAAAACCGGCATTCATATATGGAAAACTCAACAATGGTTGTATCGCAGCTGCTCTTAGTAATGTTGTTTTTCCGGTGCCATTACTTCCAATGATGACGTTCACTCCCAAATAGAAATCACACGAGAACTCCTTAAACATTAGAAAGTCCTTTATTTGTATTTTACTAATAGCCATAGTAGTGATTTTAAAATTCCGATAAATCAAGATATAATTGAGCAAAGGTACTGTTTTTTTTGATACGCTGCGTTGTTTAGGATACTTATTACACTTGTGACATTGCCTTACACTTGCGCTTTTTCATTTCGTGGCCACACGCATACATTTGGTGGACGCCTGCTACCATTTGGTGGATTGCGCCTTTTTTTTGTTTTTTATTGAAATTTTTGTATATACATTTGCATCACAATAAACAAATTGTTAAACATTAATTTTTATAAACAAATGAAAAAAGTACTATTTTTATCGATCTTATTTTTGGTAGCGTTTTCCTCTGCAAGCTTTGCACAGTTTAAGATGGCGCTCGGCCCGTTTCTCGGAGTGAACTATAATTTTTATAGCGGCACGGTCATCGATAATTCCAACCGGTCGTACAATGGTGCCGGGTTGTCGGTGGGCGCACAGGCCGACATGCAGTTTACACCCGTGATAGGGATGCTTATTACGCTTAACGCTTACGACATGATGAATGCAAGCGGCAGTCTTGTACAGCAGGACGTAACAACAGTGCAAACATTCTCTATTGCGTATGCTACGCTTAACCCCGCATTGAAGTTCTCGATACCCGGCACCGGTCTTGGTTTTTTCGCAGGCCCCGGCATTGGTTTCAAAATGTCAGGCTCTTCGGAATCGTACCAGATGAGTCAGGGGGTGCGGACGGAGATATCGCCCAAAAACGATATCATGAACATGAATATGAGAATTAACGGGCAGATTGGCATGAGTTACGATTTCGACCTCAAAACCATGTACATTACCCCTTATTTCCTTTTCGACTACGGGTTCAACGGAATACAACAGAATGTGGAATGGTATGCTTCGGGCATCAAGTTCGGAGTGGTATTCAAATTTAGCGTTGTGAAATAAATCATTAAAAACAGAAAAATTATGAAAAAGACAAGAAAAATGGTAGAATCGGTCATCCTTTGTGTACTGATTTCGTGTGTGATTACTGCCTGTCATGGTGGTGGTGGTGGCGGCGGTGGTGGAACAAGTCCTTTTGATGACGGCAGCGGCACTATTCCCGGTGGTGGTGGCGGCACCGGCAGTTCCTCGCTGGTTGGAACGTGGAATGTAACCAGCGCTTCAGGTACGGTGGCTTATGGCACTACCCAGTTAGGCACTTCGTTAGCTACTACGGTCAATAATAACATGTCGCAATTCACTTTTTCCGACGCAATGTGGTTGCAATTCGATGCAAAGGGAAATACGTCAATTTACCTTTATGGAGAGCTTGTAGAACAGGCGACGTATACGCTCAGTGGAGGGAAACTTACGATTAAAGACAGTGAGAACAATTCCTCTACGATGCCGATTACGTTGAGCAGTGCAACGGAGTTTACGCTTGACGCAAGCGGTACGCTTATTGCAGCTGCTTTAGCATACGTAATAGGCGATTATTTACTTAGTCAAAATGGCTATACCGGTATGGAAGCTTCAGGTTTGTCGGTGACTGCAGCCAATCTGACCATTAAATTTCAGAAGAAGTAATCATTAATCCATGGAAAGTTTGAAACGGATACTGATCCCAGCGGCAACCTTCGCCCTGCTGGCGCTCACGACGGCAGGTTGTTCGCCGCGAATAACGGGAACTGGTATCCGTAAGGTACAGGCAACGCACATCCTTGCGCTATTGAACGAGGGCAAGCATGTATATCTCGACAGTTGCATCGTCTGGGGCGACTTGGATTTCACCACGCTGCGTAATCGCAACCCGATTACTCCCAATCTGACGCAGGTATTCGTCGATGCGTCCGTTACCTTTGCGAATTGCATTTTTGTTAATAAGGTAAAGGCGTATGATGCGGCCGGTGGCGTTTGTGTGGACTTTGCGCACAACCTCAGTTTCACGGGTTGCGATTTTCGCGGCGAAGTGGATTTCTCCGAAAGCATTGTCGAAGGCAAGGCGTTTTTCACCGGCTCCACTTTCCGCAGCGCAACGCGCTGGCAGGGCATCCATTTCCGGCACAGCAAAACGTATTTCAACGAAACGCGATTCGAGGGCGATGCCTTGTTCCAGAATACCGTGTTTGCCGGCGATGCCAATTTCATGCATGCCGTATTCGGCGCTTCGGCGATGTTCCAAAAAGTAGTGGCAGGAGGACTGCTGTTTTTTGGCGACGCGCAATTCAACGGATATGCCGATTTCAGCTATGTCCGTGCCGTCGAATCCATCTTCCGATATGCACAATTCAACGACAGGTACGACTTTAGCTATTCTAATCTTCGTACCGATTTTTCTCCGTAGAGACGTATGGCGCGTCGCATCCTCTATAAAAATAGTACACAACATCTTTTCTGTGCAGTGCGCTACGTCTCTACTAAGGGAAAATTACATAAGAAATCAACAAGTAAAAATCAACCCATCATGAATCATCCGAAGCAAATCTTTAGTCCCCTGTTTTCCATTCTCCATTCTTCATTTTCCATTCTCCATTTCTTACTGCTCGTACTAATCCTGCCGGTCTCGTGTACGAAAGATACGACAGAGCCTGGAGACAATCCCGGCAATCCGGACGCCGCGGCCGACCACTCCATGGGATGGAACATCAATAGCGAAGACAAGTCGAAATATCCGAGCAATATCTCTTTCCAGTTCAGCAGTTCGGGCGTTTCGGCAAGTCTGCCGGCGCAGGTCGATCTTACCGGCAAACTGCCCCCTGCCGGCGAGCAGGGGAATTATTCCACCTGTATCACCTGGTCGGTAGGATATGGGTTGCGCTCGTATTTGAATGCTGTGAGCAACGACCTCACACCGCAGCAACTTACCAGCGAAAGCAACCAGTTCAGTCCTGCCGACTTGTGGATGTCGATAACGGCACAAAACAAGACGGCTAACTGCGGAGGCTCCAACTTTGAATCGGCATTCGATGCGATGGTCAATCGCGGGATTGCCACCCTGCAAACAGCCCCTTACAGCTCCCTGCAATGCGACGGTACGCCGCCTCAGGCGTGGACAACCGACGCAGCCAATCACAAGATAATGAACTACCGCATGATTGCCGATGCCGACATGACGGTGAGCAACCTGAAAACGCAATTGGCGCAGGGACGGCTCATTGCCTTCGGCGCGCGGGTGGGCGACAACTTCATCACGTGGAGAGGCGACGGCGTGATGAGTAGCGACACCTACAATCAGCCCGGTATGCAAAGCGCTTACCATGCGATGGTGCTTGCCGGATACGACGACAGCAAAGGTAGCCGCGGCGCTTTCTTAGTCTATAACTCCTGGGGATTGAATTGGGGCGACAAAGGTTGTATGTGGGTGGATTACAATTTCTTTTTACAGAATTTCGTGTTCATCGCTTTTGTGGTCACTTCCGATAACAATGTGCTTCCCAACAGCGACAACGAGATTGATCCCAACAAGCAGACTTCAGGCCCCGACCTGGCTGCCTATAATGCCTACGATGTTTCCTCTACCTCGCAACAGGGCTACAACCGGCAGGTCTATTTCAATATCTATAACATCGGCGACAAGCCGGTGGCGGCGTCCAACCGCTGGAGCGTGATTTATATGTATTACAACGCATTCAATGCGAACGACTACGGAATACTGACGCATCTCTATTTCACGGACGAAATCAGTCGCGGGCAACTTACGCCGATGCAGGAACCCTACGTGGCTTATGCCATCAACATGGATATTCCGGCAGGAAAGAACATCGCCGCCGCCGTTTTCGACCAGCCCTACGAGTATATGTACGTAAGTTATTACCTTCCTCCGGTTACGGGATATTATTATTTAGTGGTGATGGCCGACCCGTTCAACTGTGTGCAGGAAGTGAATAAGCAGAACAATTACTTTTTTATTGCCGATGCCAACGGCTATCCCTATTATTTTCAAAACGGCGTACCCTACGCAACCTCCTCTACTTCCGGATTCAAAAGTTCTTCTGCGGGCGAATGGCAGCCGGTGGCAGGAAAGCTTAATCTGTCGGGCGCAAAGCCGATGCATTCGCCCGTGACGGAGCAAAACCGCAATGCCTACACGCCCGACGAAATCCGCACGATGATTATGCAGCACAAGCAGGCCGGCGACTTGGACACGAAAATCCGTGCTTGGGACGAAAGCAGGGAGAAGGCGGCGATGGGGGGAATGGAGAATTGAGAATGGAGAATGGGCGCTGTCATTGCGGGCTTGACCCGCAATCCCCTGTTACCCCCCAGCCCCCTAAAGGGGGGGTTGAGAGTGCTGGTGGACACATTTCATACCCCCCAATCGCTTCGCTTCATTGGGGGTTAGTCACATTAAATCCTGCGGATTTCACTTTGTACTATTT
>Ga0123357_10008486_pt1 | contig 12847 bp, 11 predicted proteins | sample TergutEmb28metaG_FD_89873 | JGI IMG/M metagenome (GOLD analysis project Ga0123357, IMG submission 89873) | Embiratermes neotenicus P4 segment gut microbial communities from Petit-Saut dam, French Guiana - Emb289 P4 | ecosystem: Host-associated > Arthropoda: Insects > Digestive system > Gut ... | reverse complement strand
GTCGGACCAAGTAAACGTCCAGTAGAGCATCCCCTCGGGTTGGGCTATCTATTACCTGACTGTAACCGTTTTCCCATACCAAACTATTTATAAGTGCCTGAGTTCCACTGTTTCCACCCGCGTTTCCATTCCAGTCTGCCTAGAGTAAGTTTAAGTCCCCCCAATGATGCTACGCTTAGTAGAGTTTCCCGTAAACCCAGTCGGGACTGCTAATCTTTCTATAACTCGCATGTCCTCGTTTGGAACTCTGTAAACCCCTACCACTTCCCATGCAAATTTTGGGTTTCTGCCTTTGACTTCCACTGCTGTCATCTCAAAAACCTCATCAGTCCATAGCACCCTGCAATCGATGTAATTTTTAATGCAAATGAATACTCCACCACCCCGGGAACACCTATCCCTCCTAAAAGTTATGTAGTAGTCCCTAAAAATTTCGACATTGTTAATTTCCTCACTAAGCCATGACTCCGTTCCTATTACAATCAGGGTTGTATGTATCAATTAAATTCCAGAATTCTAAAAATCTTATTGCAAACTCTCCTACAGTTTACCTGCAGCAGAACCAGCGGTTTACCCTCAGATATGAGCCCCAATGTCGCCGCTACACATTCCTCCTCTGCAGATGCTTCAGCTGTAGATTTAAACATTGGCCCCACTTCAACTTCCCTACTCACCACTATACTAGTCACTGGTCCATTTTCCTCTTGTGAAGTCTTTTGTTCCTCGAGCGCTGATCGTCGCGTTTGCCTGGAATCCCTCGTTCTGTGATTTCCTTCCTTCAAAATTTGTCACTTCTTACTCTCTGCCGATCCTCCAACATCAAGTCCACTAACTCTAGCATATATTTGTCCAAGTCGTCTCTTTCCTCTTCCGTTCAGATGCAATCAATCTCTAGCGAAGTCCCCGTCCTCTATCCAGCTGTTCGGATCAACGAAGGTAAGTCCCAAGGCGTTGGCTACCCAGTCGAATCTATCATTAAGTGCCCCAATAAGCCGCCATGACACACCTCTACGTCTCAACACTCCACTCAGGACAAGCCTGCAGTTCGGTAGCTTCTTCTTTGCTGTAGACACCAACGCATACACTTCTCCCATTACAAAATTTAGATTTCTCGTTGTTCTCAAGTCATTAGTACCCACGTGAATAATAACCGTTTCTGGACTAACCAGATCCCTCTTTTCAATCACTCGGTGTAGCTGTTCGGTTTTTATCCCCGGAAAGCACCCCACCTTCATATCTGCAAGTTCTGCTCCGACGCTGCGCACTATTGAGTCACCGACCATCATAAACTTTGTAACGTTTTACTTTGTAGGCATTGTGTCTTTCTCCCCAGTTCCCGCCATTAGTAACTTTGCCTCAAGCTCCCTGTTTCTAGCCTTCATTTCATCAATTTGTCTCAGAGCGTTTTGCAGTTCCTCTTTTAGCATTCTCACCTTTTCCGTCCTACACTTATCACAGTTCCAATTCTCTCTCTCAGCCGCTTGAGCCTTCACGCTTCCACAACTGTAATGATACCATCGTCCACACAGTTCACATTGTATTCCTGCCTTCAGATTCTTGCCGCACCCAGTACATAAGAGTCGCACGGTGTTCTCCACTTCCACAACAGGACCAGGATTCTGCTCGACTCCACCAATTACTAGTAACACCGCTAAAACCATGGAACTTAGCACCGTCAAACCCAAGCAGTCACCAGTCGTTCCGTTAGCGTCACCACGCCTAGACACGCCACGCCACGCCACGAGAATCTCCCAGCCCAGGTACCAACCCTCGCGCGGTAGTCCTCCAGTTAGTAACCCATTTTCTACCCTTACTCAGGAGCTCACAACACACACGTCTCAACTCAACGACCCTCCAAACCAGATTATTTAGATCTATTTACTGCTATAATCACATACAAAGTAGGGTAAGATAGGAGGTACTGTACCATTGACGCCGTAGTGCATGTATTTACCACTGATGTATAAAAGGTTCAGCACAGGGACAATGTACATTTTGTCTCCGGATTCCCCTAAAAGTGGTTGTTCCCTTTCTCTTCCTTAGTTAATTTCAAGTTAAACCCGCAGCACTGATGAGCAGCGTTCAGAAGAAGAGCGAGCTTAGCACATACCTGCACAAGGTTTGCTGCTTTATCATTTCTCTGAATGTAAATCTGGCCAGTGAAGTAGTGACAAGTCTTTTGAGGACTCGCCTGGCCTCCTCCGATCTTTTGCGTAATAAAAGATTTAAAGTAAACACAAATTCTGTATTGGATTTTGTGTTCAAAAAAAATTAACATTTTCGATGGAACCTTGGTGCGCTGTATGTTACTTTTGTACCGAGTATGGAAACAAAATTAAATGCTGTTCTAGAGATGTTACCATGGTTTCCAAACGTCAATAACAATGCACCATCTAGACGCCATATTTTTAGTATTACGTAACAGGCCACTGGCTGCTAAAGTGTAATCCTTCCATGTCATAAAGTGCATAAATATAGCCATCTGCTTTGACATTTTCTAGTGGCCAATGGTCATGTCGTAACTCAGGCGGTTAGTCGCTGGCCTGTCAGCTCAGAAACATGGGAAAAAATAACATCACAGTCCGTGGCACTTCTACTGGATGATGTGGTACTGGGACAAGTTTTTTTTCGAGACACTTAGTCTTTCCCCTCGCCCTTTTCATTCCACAAATGCTGCGCGATCTTCGTCATGAGGACCTGGTAGACTAGACAGCGATACTGAGGGTCTCACCTCACAATCACAACCAAAAGAAAGCTATAATAGGTAACCACTGTTGACTTCTTCACGATGTGTAAGGTAGTAGCTTCGTCCGACCTGTCTGTCTGTCTGTCTGTCTGTCGATAACAACTCGTGATCCGCTGGACGAATTTTTCTTGACGTTTGACATTGCCGAGTACCTAAATAAAAAACAGATTAATAACCGTCAAAAAACACAACTTTATGAAAATTATAAGTTAACCAGCTGCATGTTTCGATCCTCTAGGGGGTCATCTTCAGGCTGATATTTGAAACATATTAGGAAGCGTTTAAAATATCAGCCAGAAGATCACCTTTAGAAGGTCGACATATGCAGCTGGTTAACTTATTATTTTCATCAAGTTTGTTTTTGACGATTGTTCATCTGTTTTTTTTTTTTATTCTCCAACACTGCGGGATGCATAAAGTTAAGAACGAGGGGCTGGACCGGAATTGCTCTTGCCAAATGTGGTTAAAATCGAAATGTGACAAACTGCAGGCGATGCACTACGTGATGCACTGCACAGACTGTACAAAGGTGCTCCTTGCTCTATATATGCCGTACGGGTACGGTACAGGCGTATACGTAATTGTCTTTTCGACCCTAACCGGAGTACCAACCACAAATGCTCAGCAGCATTACGTGCGCATCTGTTAAACGGAATTTCATGCAAGTAGGGAAGTAACTGTGGACGCTACTAGTATGAATGCATTTAGGCCCTTAGATATACTATGGCTTTCTGCTTTTCACGAAAATCATACATGCTAAGTGGCAATGCGTGGAGATATTCTGTAAAGGCAAAGTTCGCCCTATAACAGCTACAAAGACCCAGAAGTGGCGTAGAGGTGTAGCTCTACTCTTTCTTTAACTTCAGCACTAGATGGGGTTGGTGGTCAACGCCACGCCCCGGCCGCTTTACGCCCAGAAAAGACACGGTACCCATTGTATAGGAGGCTGGGCGGGTCCTAGGGCCGGTCTAGACGGGTGCGGAAAATCTCGCCCCCACCTGGATTCGATCTCCGGACCGTCCAGCTCGTAGCGAGTCGCTATACCCAATGCGCTATCCCGGCACACGGAGATATTCTGTACCGATTATTATGCGAATCAGATAAGATTGATAACATGGGGACAACATTTCATTTACGTCATTGAGGGAGGCGTGGCTTCATTGCACCGATTTTCACGCAGTTCATGATTGCTGAAGAGCGCTGTCAATTCTAACCAAGTCGGTATATAAATATGGGAAGTGCTAGTGGATATTAATTTATGCCATTAGCTTTTGTCACTGTCACTTCGCTAATTCCGCTAAATTTATGCTTAGTCTGCAACGTTTTGTAAAGAATTCCTGTGCCAAAGTTTATGAAAATTCGAGGAGCTATTTAGTCGCTGATACTAGGTCAGAAACAGACAGACAGACTCACACACACACACACACACACACACACACAGACCGATGTGGTCTTTACGTAAAGCCTAGCAACGGAAAGAACGCGCCTTTCTGCTCGCACGTTCTTCGGACAGAAATGAAACCTATTTTACTTCCTTTTCTTTTGGCGCACGCTTTACAACTTTTGAGCTTCAATGCTATAACGCTGTAAGCACGTTTCCTAGCTTCATATGCTGTACAATTTCAGCTTGGAAAGTTAAATATATAAATATATAATGATATGTCAGTCAAACACAATAAACTTTATTATGTTTATCATTGTACTAGGGCACAAGAATGGGGAAGCGTATGGTACAATATCCACAACTCCATATGTGAAAACCTTAACTACGAAATGGAAAAGGAATAAAAACTCCTAGATACGAAAATCAAGTTAGTCCGCACCCAAATTCTAACACCAAACGACGAATCCAAATTCTACCCCAGATTTACCAATAAAACCAACATTGATTTCACAGACGAAGAAGTAACACTTTTAAATAAAGGATTTAAATACATTTTAAACCACAAAAGGCCCTAGTACAATGATAAACATAATAAAGTTTGTTGTGTTTGACTGACATATCATTGTATATTTATATATATATGTTGAACACTTCGGGATGGCAAGCATTAAAATTGGAAAGTTAAATAAAATTGTTGGTTTATCTTAGAACAGGAAATTAAAAGTTAATTTTGATGTGTATGTGGAAAGTTAGAAACTACATACGATGTGCTCGAAACGAGAACAAAAGGAAAAGAAACAAGGCCAGTGGTTCTATAAATGCTAAGAATATGCCGTTTAACAATCGGAGTCTGGCTTCTACAAAGAGAGCTGCACATAAAGTCAGTGAAGTTTTGACAGGATACCTTAAGTAAATCGTCGTCTAACGGTGGTGACCTTACTTGAAATTGCAACCTAGAGTCAAAAGACGTAAATCATGGCATTTTGTTGCCTTAATCTTTAATTAAAATACCTACAAGTCTGACCGATGAATATTCGCCAGCTGACTGAGACATCAGCCCGAGTGCGCAAGACGTTAACATAATGTTTCGTCACTAAAGTATAACAGCATATACAGTGTATAAAACCTTCTTCGGAGCAGTGATAGACAAGGACTGCCGGTACACAACACAAACATGTCTGTGACCGATATCATACTGCCATCTTTTGATATTTAAGCAGTATTTATACACCAATTATGGCTTATTTATGTATAAACTCCCTTTCCGGGTGATCAAGTAAAGAAGAATGAGATGGGCAGGGCATGTAGCACTTATGGGTGAGAGAAGAGGTGTATAAAGGGATTTGATGGAGAACCTGAGGGAAAGGGACCACTTTCAAGACCTAGGAGTGGGTGGAAGTACAATATGAAAATCGCTTTTCAAGACACAGGATGGAGGGCGAGGACTGGATTGATCTGGCTGAGGATAGGAACAAGTGGAAGACTGCTGTGAACACGATAATGAACAATTCAATGTATCCGTTTAATGCACTGATATGGAACGTATTAACTTCATTAATTCCCAACGGTAATGAACTTTAGGGTTCCATGAAATGCAGGAAATTTCTTGATTAGCTGAGCAACTATTAGCTTGTCAGGAAGGACTCTGCTCTGTAAGGTAGTTAATGTAGTCGTACTAGTGTATATTTATTTAACGATATTGTTAGCCGCTCAGAGTGTGTGGTGTCAAATAATGGAATGGTTATTAGGTACGCGGAAGGAACTGGTCGAAGCATTTGTCTGGGGCAAGGCGGCAGAACGTGAGTGCCGGTACCTAAACCCGAGGGGCTGCTGCAACAAATTACCATTCCTCTCCACCCGACTGCTGTGTTCAGAATTCATTCTTTAAGCTCCTGATACTGTTAACTGAACATAATGCAGTGTAATGCAACGTAGCGTAATGTAATTTCCTCCTGTTAGGTTATGCCATTGAAGTGTTCATTAGCAGTGAGATTTTGGGTTATCAGGGCGGTAGCTGTGAAGCAAGGGTGTAACGCAGTGGGAGTCCGGTAACAGTTACTCTGAGTAACACACTTACCTTACATACAGTGTACAACTGTTCTTCGTATTCGGTAGAGTTTTATTGTTTCTGTTGCAGATTGTTACGTTGAAGGTGTTTTGTTGTTTTGCTGAGTCCTGACGTGTAATACGCCACTCTTGTGTGGAATGTGGTGAAAATGTGTTAAGAGATGCATACAGACGGGTTGACTCTGTCTTAGCCTTTGTGGGATGACGGAATGTTCTGCGTTCTACTTTCCTTCTACTACATACCCCTGCAATCTACACGGTGGCGCATTTGGTTCAGGCACTGCGCTACAAGCTGGAAGGTCGCGGGTTCGATTACCGATGGTGTCATTGGAATTTTTCATTGACATAATCCTTCCGGCCGCACTATGGCCCTAGGGTTGAATCAGCCTCTAACAGAAGTGAGTACCAAGAATATTTCCTGAGGGGTAAAGGCGGCCGGTGCATAGGGCTGACAACCTTACCACCTTCATGTGTCGATTGTCTTGAAATCTGAGTGCCTCAACCTCCTGTAAGCCCCCAGTGCCTTTGCAGGCCTGTAATGAGATTGCTTTACCTTTTACAGGCCTGCATTCTAGCGTTCAGATTTACTTTCTTGTCTCTGTTAAAGCACATTTAAAATATTTCTGGTTCCTTAACCCGTTTTACTGCGATCAAATCCTTTGTGTCTGTCAAACTGCTGCAGAAGCAAAGCGCGTAGCCAGCACTTTGACAAATTCACATACTCTTGCTACGGACATCTGCAGGCTGAGAGACAACATAACGGATTGAGTCAGAAATAGGCGCAGACGTGATTTGTCTGACTCAAGGTTTTGTCCAGTGGTTAGCCCCTTGAGTACAGTAAATCACAATGGCTTCATAGACTGTCCATTTTAAAGCGGAACTCTTTCATAGAATTTACATACCCACTTATAATTGGTACCTTAAAAATCCCTACTTTACAGCGCGCTTTTTTTTTTATCGTGGGACTGCTCACCGTAGAGCGGACGACGTTGCTGCATAGCGAAAGGTGGCGTCTCCTGCTCTGCATTGCTCATTCCTGCTCGGTCTCGCGTTAAAAAAAACCCTATTTCTCGAAAACCTTGTGTTTTGTGACCAGCAAAGCAATTATTAGCTTTCGAAGTAGTGTCCTTCATATAGTTAGAACTTTCCCACGTCGAACCAGCTTATGCCCATCCACTTGTGTGTGCGTTTGACTGCTCGTGGCTTCAGCAGAAGTCTAGGCGACATTTCAAGGCCGAATCACAGAATTCCTCTTTTCAGAGTGACATTATCTTACTCAAAAACTTTACATTTAGAATGTTAAATTTTCTGTGCTTAATTAAGCACCGTGTCATATGTAAGTGGAGATGTACTTCCACGAGTTCTTCCCCAGCGCTTTGTGGAGGCGTGTTGTGAGATGCACGTCTGTCCCCCGTGTTTCTGGCCAAAGGATCCCACTAGCTGTTGGACGGGAGGCTGGCTTGGTCCCACAGCCAGTCTACAGCGGTGCAGACAACTCTGTACTCCAGCCGGTATTCGAAACCCGAACCTCGGGCTTCCAGTTGGTAGCCAGCCACTGAACGCCAGTACGTAGCTGACTGTCGTCAGTACGGTTCGCACGGTTCAAGACGTTACAATGCCTTTCCTTTCCGATTTGTAAACACGTCGCCTGGTCAGCACATAAAAGGAGAAATTCAAGAGATGAAAGGGCCTCGTCAATGGGCCTTTGTCATTCCATCGATCGGTAAATTACTGTCCAGGTTCACCGGGTCGGATCAATGACAGTAGGCTAAGATAAGCTTCACAGCATTACACAAGCTTCAAGAATGTAGTGCTATATTGCTGGGAGACACCAGCGTCGCTGACAGGATTGCGCTGCAGTGGGTCTTGATATGGAATGGAATAATGTGGCTTATTACAGTGGCGCACCCAAGTGTGCGTGTGTGTGTGTGTGTGTGTGTGTGTGTGTGTGTGGAGGGGGGGAGAGGTGCGGCAGTCCATCTCAAACCGATTTATTTTAGACACGATGGTATCCAAGGTTTTACGTGATTTACCCTTCAACCAAAATCAGCGGCTGAAAAGTCTAACGACCGGTACAATAGATTTTTGAAAAATAAAATAAAAATATCTTACGGTGTCTTAGACGAAATACAAAAAATGCCCACGCAGATTTGACCTTGTGATTTAAAGTTAAATCATGAGACACGTAATTATATCTGTATGTATGTCAATGCAGCTCCAAACAGTTTTATTTTACAGTTCTGCTTACGACATGATTTTTATAACATATTTTTAACATGAAACATGAACTATATATACCCTCAGGGTCAGTCCTCCCCTCCTCCCTGCCGTGGTGAAAAATTGTGCGTGAGCAACTGGCTTGTTGTAAGGCTGGATGCTGGGCTGTTTTGCTTACTGTAACGTACTTTATATATATATATATATATATATATATATACATACGCACACACACACACACACACACACACACACACACACACCAACAAGTCAACTGCTATTTGCTGGAATTTACTCCAGGGTTGAAGCAGCAGGTCGTATGAAAGTTTCCAATGAAGCACTCTACTTCGTCTGACAGAATCAGGCATGCACTGTGCACATTGTGATGCTCTGGTTTAGCACAAAGTGCACAAAGAGGATATGACGCTGTGTCACTGAGCGAGTGATTCCGGACGTTTCGGAGGATCCTACAGCCTTTATCTTCAAGGGTGAACGAGTCCTATAACACTTCTGGGCAGTACATTTTTTTTTTTCCAAGCGTAGGGACCTAAAGCGTCACATCTTAGAAGACGTGAATCCTCAGCAGCAGCGCTGTGACCACGTCAAATGTTACAACGTGTGACTCGTTAGGTGGTTCCAGACGTTTAGGCAGAACATGCTGCCTTCAGATTTACAGCAGATTGCTCTCTCTGTTTTTTTACTTACACATTTGAAAGATTATACATTAATTTTGGCAATGAATCATGACACATTGTGCTCTGAAACGAAATAATTTAGCAAGGCCTTTCTGACATGTGGGGCAACCCTAAGTACAGTGCTGTACTCGTACAGACGAAGGGTAAGGATTTTATGTGACAAACGACAGGTAATGCATTGCGCTTACTACTGACGAAGATAGAGAAAATTGTGCGTCATTTCAGGCTTCCGCCGCCAAATAGATGAGAACTGCGCTCTTCTGAGCTATTACGCAGCGTGTAGTGGTAATTTTCTTACCGACGTTTTGGGAAAACCTATCAGTTCCATCTGATTCTTGACCTTTGAAGATGGGACTCGATAGGTTTTCCCGAAACGTCGGTAAGAAATTAGCACTTCACAATAACCCAGAAGAACTCATTTCTCAAAATATTAAGTCCTGGTTAAACATAACTGCAGTTCACACAGTGTCAGAACATGGGGCGCCGACGTTATGGCTAAAGTGAACAGCAGATCTTGGTTTAACTGAAGGTTGTTTCTGATGTCGCAACTTTTAATTGTGCAATAGCTCAGTAAGTGTAGTAACTAGGCTACAAGCTACAGGTTCAGTCCCCAGTAGCGACACTGCATTCAGCATTGTGCAAAGCTGCTGTCGCTCCCTTCCGATTTGCTACCCGATGGGTACTGGATGCAATTTCCCAGGGGGTGGAACAGCCAGAACGTGAAGCTGACCAATCACCACTACCAAGGTTCAGAATTTGGTGACACGTTTGTATTAGTTACCAACAAGATACAACACAAGTTAAAAAGAGAAGAAATACATTTTTTTCTCGCAGTTGTCCACAACCGAGAAATATTTGGTGATCCCTGGTACGGAATATTAGTGTTCGATATGAGAGGCGTAGGTGTTGAAGAGACGAACATACGTAGTGTGGGTGTTATTTGTATATTTTAGCATATGCACTCAGCTTGTGTTTGTGCACTGTGCCCTGTACAGTCTGTTGCGACATGCACCGAGCCTTCCGCTGCACTATTAATCTTCTGGTCGCTCATATTGAGGGAGGAATGTAGGCTGAGGGTGTTGGAGAATACGGGGTTGAGGAGAATATTTGGCCCTAAGAGGGACGAGGTAATAGCGGAATGGAGAAAACTACATAATGAGGAGCTTAATGATCTGTACTCCTCACCCAATATTGTTCATATGATAAAATCGAGAAGAATGAGATGGGCGGAGCATGTAGCGCGTATGGAGTGAGGAATGGTGTATACAGGGTTTTGGTAGGGAAACCTGAGGGTAAGAGTCCAATTGGGAGACCCAGGCTTAGATGGGAGGATAATATTAAGATGTATATTCAGAAAGTGGGATGTGGCGTTATAGATTGGATCGAGCGGGCTCAGGATAGGGACTGGTAGCGGGCACTTGTGAATGCTGTAATGAACCTTCTGGTTCCATAAAATGCAGGGAATTTCTTTACTAGCTGAAAACCGGTTACATTCTCAAGAAGGACTCTGCTCCATGGAGTAAGTAAGTAAGTAAGTAAACATTATCTTCCGAATGTTTGTGCCGGCTGTCTGCTTAATTAACAGTTTTAATCAAGTTGATTCAGTAGTTTTATTTTCTATTGTCCTTGTAACTGCTCTGAGATTTCTTTTTATTCCGTGTCAATTGTCAGCACTGAAGGCAAGTAATAAGGTCATTTTATAAGTAATCGCCCATAAAAGCACAATAAGTTATGAAGCAGTGACGAGGGAAAGCGAACTGAACTTGCTACACAGTGATAAAAAGGCCTTGTCGTTCCGTATATGAAGCCATTAACCCACAACGTTAAACTGGCAGTAACCCGACGGAGTAGACTCGTTATTCGGCAGCCGATAGTAAGTATTTCAGCTAGACAATTAATTTCTCGCCTCTCCTCTATCACTGTCCATAGAGTCCGCCCGTGGAATCTGGCTTTCACCGGGTCAGTGTACCTCTCACCTCATCATTCTATTTCTTTAAAATGCATTTACTTATTACCTTTTCTTCTGTGCTTAAGTCTTTCACGACTTGCTACAGGCTGGATGGTCCGGGGATCGAATTCCGGTGGAGGCGAGATTTTCCGCACCTGTCCAGACTAACCCTGGGACCCACCGAACCTCTGGAACAAGGGATACTGGGTCTCTTGCCCCCGGGTACAGCGGCCGGGGAGTGGCGTTGACCACCCACCCCCATCTAGCCCCGAGATTGAAGAAAAAATAGAGCTATACCTCTGCTCCCGCATTGGACCCTCGTGGGTTGCTATAGGGTGAACAACAACAACAGCTTAGATCTTTAAAGTTTCTGGTCCACTAAAATTTCTCTATAAACGTTTATAACCATTTCTTACACCCCGTGTACGCTGCATGTCACTCTCATACCGCATCTCTAATTTGATAATATTAACAATGTCTGATACAAACAACATGATTTGAAGCTGGTCATCTTCTAATTTGCTGTATATTACAGGACATGAGGGCTACTTTGCCAGCAAGCATGGAGGTTGTGAGTTTGTTTTAGGGAAGAATCTGCAATGAAGCAGTGGGTAGCTGAAAGTGCAGTGCGTAGGGTTTGGGAAACAGGCTTATGGTCGCTAAATATTATTAGGCTGATCAAGTGAATGAGCATGGTATGGGCGAGATATGTAGCACTTATAAGAGAGGAAAGAAATTTATAATTCTGTTTTGAAGGCGTGAATCACAGTGGCCACTTGGGAGATATAGACGCGGATGGAAGGGTAATATTCAAACGGATGTTACAGATAGAGGGTTGTAGCGTGTGGACTTGCTTCACTTGGCTGAGAATACAAACGACTGACGGACTGTTGTGAGCACTGCCATGAACATTCCGGTTACATGAAGTACGGGAAGTTTGTTGAGCATCTGAGCAGCTCTATTAATTGACGGCCTGTCGTGGAATTAGTTGGTTCGTAAATGGCTTTTCATTTTACTGACCCAGTCGTGACGGTTTTAACCCAATGGACCGTTAGGTTCAGCTCAATAATTTTCAGGTTCTACCTCAGAGAGAACACCGCCCGTCTTCATTGTAAAAATTAGTGCCTCATTGCTCCTAGGGAGACGTCGCTGAGTGCCGTAAAGTGTTGCGAAACTGAGACACAACAACGTGACTGTCTGATCCAATAAACAGTGGGGCGGACTTATTTATGGAGCTGAAGTGATCAGTCATGTAAGTGGCACTGACTGCTAAGCATTCCATTTCTAATTCATTGGTTCATAACAAAAGTCATTACGTGTTATAGGTCTAGGCAGCGTGTCCGCCTCGTGCCAATGTGTGGTGTGCATGCGGACGGCTCATATAGATTTTATTGCTTTCAGGACAAAGCTTACAAAATTCCGTATCAGGGCCCTTGACTGTCTTAATCCACCTGGACTGCAGATTGACACAAGATGAAGGTTATAATGCCCACATTTCTGCTAGAGAGCACTGTGCGATGTGTGCCTCTGAAGGTTACGTGAATGTTCTTTAGGAGGTAAGGAGGGAGAGTCACTGTTAGGCTGCGGACGGCGAAAATTGTACTACGAGTATTTTACTGCGACTTTGCTTGAACTTGTGTTTCGGTATCGATTGCATATAGAGGTCGATACGGTTGAAACTTTAATACTCTAAGGCTGTTAAAATGTTCTGGAAAGTTGTTTTGGTTGTTAGAAAGTTCAAATTCTTCGAAAGAAAGAACAGCAGTGCGTGTGTGTGTGTGTGTGTGTGT
>Ga0123357_10008484_pt1 | contig 12848 bp, 8 predicted proteins | sample TergutEmb28metaG_FD_89873 | JGI IMG/M metagenome (GOLD analysis project Ga0123357, IMG submission 89873) | Embiratermes neotenicus P4 segment gut microbial communities from Petit-Saut dam, French Guiana - Emb289 P4 | ecosystem: Host-associated > Arthropoda: Insects > Digestive system > Gut ... | reverse complement strand
TGGCTATTATCTCCGTAACCGTTCTACTTTGGACATAGGTGTTTTGGGTTATATCGGTATAGTATAACATAAGGAACACCCTCCCGAAGTCTGATCCGTTCCTCCTGTTACACCCCGTATATTAATTTCACACGCGTCTTCCTTTTTTCTTTCAATATAAGAAAATAGTAGAGGAAATTGTTTCTATTTACACTAATTAATGTATATACTGGGTGAAACGTATTGGTTTGTTCTTTAATTTCTTTGATTATCAAAAACCTTACTCGAAAACGACATTTCCGAATTCTTCCTTAGTTTTGGGCCTCAGTTCATAGAGACACAGAAATTCCGACTAACATAACTTTCTTATTGTCACTTTCAAACACTACATGTTTCCATCGAAAACCAATCTTAAAAATAAAGGTTTTAAGATTTTGCAGAAGAAGGCCTGATGATGATATGTTTCGATAGAAAGCACAGATATTTTAATCACCAAACTTCAGAAAGGACACGTGATATTTTGTGATCAGGTTCTCAAATTAACATGTTTAGAGTAATACATTATAGCTCATTTAGTAATGGCCTCGAAACTAAGAATTTTATATTTTATACAAAAGTAATTTTTCTCATATATTTGTGTGCTACACAAAATAATGTACCCTGAAATTGTAATTTTTAATGTTTGGTTTTCATTTAACCTATGTTTATCAACATACTGGTAAACCTCACATTCAGTATGCATCTAAAAATGACTGGACTGAATTCAAGTGTGAGTTTTTTATATCAAGACAAAGAAAAATCACATAAACATACAGACGAAATTTTGTGGGTTTTATTTGTAAAGAATTGCCACTTTCTACAATAAATAAAGCGATCCCGTTACAGGCCCGGTTTGGCCCAGAGGGTGGGTAGAGTTATAGCTCTACTCTTCTCTGACTGCGGCACTAGTAGTGGTTGAGTGGTCAGCAGCAAGTTCCGGGAGCACTTTACCGCCGGAAAAGACCCGGTACCCATTGTACAGGAGGCTGGTTGGCCCCAGGGTCGGTCTGGAAGGGCGGAAAATCTCGCCCCCGCCGGGATTCGATCACGAACCGTCCAGCCCGTAGTCAGTTGCTATACCGACTGAGTTACCCAGCCCACTTCAACAATAAATACTAGAAAATATTTTACATAAAACTGACATAACACATTTACAGTGCATGTTCAAAATTAATTTACTGTTAAGTTCTTATTTTTTGTAGGGTCACAATTCACAAAAAAAAAAAGTTCAAAATATTCTACATCTGAATCAACGCACGCATGGACATTTTTGATCATGGACTGTCCGCTCCTTTCAAGGGTCCCGGGGGAATTGCAAACGTTTTGACAGGCATGAAATTTGCGTTGGTAAATTGTCTCTTTACTTTCAGTTGGAGCTGAATACATTAGGGATTTTAATTATCCCCCCACAGAAGAAAATCCTAGAGGACTAAAGTCAGGCGAACGTGGGGGCCATACGTCGAAAAGTAAACATTTGTGGACATAAACTGAAATAAAATTTTTCTTGTTTGTTTGAGGGGGATTCACTCCCAAAGTTTGTCCAGGCACTGTAGATACATCCTGTATATCTTCTCTACTACATCAAGCCATCAGATATATACTCAGAACATCTACTGCATTATGTGCAGTGCGAAAATTGGGGGCTTATCACAATGGTCACTATGAAGCCAATTTACTCTGTGACGTGTATTTTACAGTTCGGTAACTTGTAACATTCATGCCTCATTCACAGCAGAGAATAATCGTCAGCATGTTTAGTGTCTATGCACCGTGATGACTATAGTGTTGACTACCTTTGCAATGACAGTTTTATAACTATACTGGCAGTAATTAAGGGTCAAATTCTGTTACGATGTCTGTTGCCTCTTAGTACTAACAAATTCTAGTAAGGAATATCAGTACCAACATTCCAAGGAAACTTATGTATTGTTGGACTACTTTGAAGGTGGCGGAAACAAGCTGTTCCGAAACGTTGGAACTTATACACCAACATACACGGCGTCATATTTCACAAAACCAAGACCCCGTATCGACAATATAATGGGTAAAGTTTTGGAAAAATAATAAGAAATGTATCTGAACAACACATGCATTTTAAATGCTGAAAGCGATTTATAGTTGCTGGCTGTATGTAATGGAATCTTCAGTTACGCTCCGGCATTTTGCACATAATTTATAGTGTCAATGGAAATGTATGCCTTTCATCACTAAAACACAAATTAATTACAACTGTCTGCTTGCGTTAATCTTGGTATGTGAAAAAAACACATGTGATTTCCTATACAAATATAGCGCTAGTGTCAATATAATCACTTTCATGGGAATGAGCAAGTAACGTTTGACACTAAGATGCAAAGATTAGGTTGGGTGTGTCTGCAACACCAACGCAGGCTTGTCATGTTTAGTGGACAGTGACATGATGTACAGTTACGCCCATGCAGCTGTCAGACATCTGTTCGCCCATCCTTCGCCTTTGCCTGGAAGGAACAATAGGTGTACTGAAAGTGGTGCCGCTTTGTGGTGACTCAAAAACGTTTTGTAAAGTAGGATTTCGAGTTAGGATAACTGAGACAACAAAGGTTGCAAGAGTATGAGGTTGTGGCGTATATAGCAGAGGTCATGCCATACCTGGCACAGGTCATGGCATATATAGCATAGGTTACGGCATATATAGCACAGGTCATGGCATATCTAGCACAGATCATTGCGTATCTAACACAGGTCATGGCATATCTAGCACAAATCATGGCGTATCTAGCACAGGTCATGACATATCTAGCACAAATCATGGCGTATCTAGCACAGGTCATACCATATCTAGCACAGGTCATGGCATATATAGCACAGATCATGGCGTATATAGCACGGGTCATACCATATCTAGCACAGGTCATGGCATATATAGTACAGATCATGGCGTATATAGCACAGGTCCTACCATAACTAGCACAGGTCATGGCATATATAGCACAGACCATTGGGTATATAGCACAGGTCATACCATAACTAGCACAGGTCATGGCATATATAGCACAGATCATGGCGTATATAGCACAGGTCATACCATAACTAGCACAGGTCGTGGCATATATAGCACAGATCATGGCGTATATAGCACAGGTCATACCATAACTAACACAGGTCATAGCGTTCCTTTGAAACATGGCCGATTTTAATTTGAAACCAGAAATTCTATGATGAGTCTGGAAACTTTAACTGGATAGGCGGCAATTATATAAAAATGTTAACACAAGCAAATTGAAGGTAAGTTTTTCCTTGTTTACAACACGAAGGCATGAGGAAGTGAAGGTGTATCTATACTCCGTCTTGTTACTACAGGGAGGGGGGCCTTCTCACTTTCAGGCCGCTTTTCCCTAGGAGTAAGCATCCCCGGTACTCACTGAATTGCAGGCTGGGAGTGCTCCATAATGATTATGGACATTTTGGGGAAAAGAAAATACTATTATCCCTACCAAAAATCAATACAATATTCCATGTTTTCAAGCCTATAAGTAGTCCAGTTGCTATGCCGACATAGCTCCTCATACAAATTGAGTTTTTTACTCAAAATTGTAAATGAAATTTTTCGTATAATTGCATAATCTCGAGTCTCTAATTCTGCAGTCCTCATCAAATATTGCGCTCTCATCGTAATTAACCAAGGTTGAGATGGTCTGTACATGAAAGGACAGACGTCTTGAAATGGAGAAGTGAGTGCGGAATGGCTGTTTCGGAGATACTGTCTTCTTAGAAGGGCAAATTTTAAGTGGAGTTTGCAGGCGGAGTGAGTAAGGAAATTTACAAGACCAATCTTTCCCAGAAAATTGCCTACTTCTGTGTTCTTGTGAAGAGAGGCTATCTTTCTTCAGGTTCTACAGATTTATTTATTGCTTGAGGCGATCAGCTTCTCAAAACTCTACTCCATGGCCCTTTAACGAGGACGTTGTTACATCACATGTGGAGAGAAAGTACACTCAGACCGATTCTTTTACTGTTGCCACGATTATATAATATTCCTTTCTATACCTTCCAGTTATTTTATTCTCTAAACGCACAATGAACTTTTAAAACACTGAACACGGTCCTCTAAAAACATTGTAAATGGCCTTTTGGTACATTAGGCAATGTGTCTGTGTCATGTGAACATAATGTTTCTGCGGGAGATCCGCACAACACCGACCAGACTATGCATTCCAACATTACTGCCATCTGTTGTTGAAATTGTTACTGTGATTTTCGTTTGGTTTTCATTGATATGAACGACAAACGGACTGACAAACGTCATCACAAACAAATATCGCACTTCGTGTATCAAAGATATAATGTAACAACATCTCAGAAATAGAGCATAGGAAAGAGTTCGGTTTTCAGGATGTAAAGATTGATGAAGATCTGTAGCTTGTTACAGGACAAAGATGATGGAAAATTGACTTTGTTATTTTATTATTATTTTCTCCCTATTTTTTTTTGTGACTACTGTTTAGTATTAGAACTCTATATTTACTCTGATTTTTTTAAAGTGTAATTAATTTCTTTTCTTCTTCCTCTATGCTTTACTTTTATCGGTCGCATAGGTTAATGATAAACACTCAATGTACCTGCCATCAGCAACATAAAAATAAACATTATGTATTATTGTTGTGATGATTCGTCCATTTTTTATGGTTCGGCAGCCCTAGTGGCAATATGCCTCCTCACTGCTGAGCTTTCCCCATCAAACTCAGACAACACACTATCGGTAGGATTCCTCTGTGCGAGGGATCGGCCCATCGCAGGGACCTAGACTTGACAACACACAAAACTCACAAAAGACAGACATCCATGCCCAGGAGGGAGTTTAATCCTCATTGCCAGCAAGCGAGCGGCCGCAGACCGACGCCTTAGACCGCGCGGCCACTGGGATGAAGATTCATCTGTACTCGTATGTCTAAGGGCTAGTTTTATATCATGAAGGCAGACCGTCACATTAATATTTTTCCACAAAAAAAATTGTTGTTGATTCTAATGTTCATAAGAGGCATATATATATATATATATATATCATCATCATCTTCCTCCATGCATTAGGTTGTTTGACCTGTTCCGGCATCGACGCGTTGCCATTGTTTCCTGGGGCGTCCGCGATCCCTTCTTCCTCGGGGTTTGTAGGTGAGGGCGTATTTCGGGAGTCTGGTGTTGTCCATTCTTTCGAGGTAGCTGATCCAGTTTTGTTCGTATTTGAGTCTCACGTCTTGTATTCTAGAGATCTCTAGTTCTTGTCTTATGTCTTGGCTTCTTATTTTGTCCAGTCTTGTGTGTCCTGTAACACTTCTTAGAAAGCGCATCTCTGCAGCTTCTAGGTGAGTCATGTCTCTCTTCGTGGTTACCCATGTTTCGCTGCCATACAGTAGTGACGGTCTAGCTACAACTTTATAAAATTTCATTTGGTTATCGGTACGGGTTTTCTTTAAGTGCTTTCTAATAGTGCCGCATATTGCTTGAAATCTGTTTATTTTTTATTTTTTTATTTTTTTTTGTCAAAATCTGGCTCACTGTCTAAACTCAGTTCGCAACCTCAAAATATCTACGGACAAAACAAAAATTATGGTTTTTAAAGGAAAACACCTAGTGCGCTCTAAAATAGAAATAGACGGATCAATATATATATATATATATATATATATACAATCTCTGAAAAAAGCTTGGTTTCACATCAAACGTATATGGCGAGACAGCAATCAATGATATTTCAAATTAACCAATTTCATGGTGCTGAGATTTTCCCAGCAATTTTCATTATTGTTTATTTAGTAACGTTATTTGATGTTTTGTAAAGAACTAAGTTATTTCATAAACAAGTTACTTATTTGTTAATGAAATTAGTCACTTGATAAAGAAATTATTTTTTGGTAATAAAATTAATCGCTTATTAGTTAGTGAAATTAGTTATTTGTTTATAATATTAACGGTAATAATATTAGCCATTTTGTAGTAAAATTATTTATTCGGTAGTCCAATGCCCTGCTTGAATCCAAACGTCAATTTCTGTGTTCATAAAGGTTCCCCATTTGACTCCATCTAAAGAGCTGTACGCTTTTCCTGTCTTCACAGATTTAAATATTATTTTTAATATTATCTTTGGAACTATAGTTAAACTACCAACAGAAATTTTTTAACGTCAGCGGAAATATGAAAATTTTAAATCTGTTTATATTACAGCAGTTTCTATTCCAAGTTTGTGAAAATAAATCATAGTTACATTTCCGTAAGTTAAGGCCACGTAGGCATAAACGATATATTAGCGTAGTTGCAGGGTACAGTTTTATTTAATTCTGTGCACTAAATCCACCTCAGACGCAACTTGCCCGACAAGTATGTTGGTATAATTTCATTCCACTGCATGTAGATATTTCCCACGAGGCCGAGATTTTCTGTTCCTGTGTAACGCTGAACCCTCCATGTGCTTACGTTGAAGTGTTCTCGAGATGTGACTTCAGAACAGCTACTTGCCAGAAGCGGACGACTAAAGTGCATTCATATTTGAGCAACACTCACCACTTTAAGTCCTGATAATGTTCATTACGTTATGTTTAAAACAACGATATTGATAATTTTGAACTCCATGACGCTCACACAGTCTTACAACGGCGCCCTTCATTTTCAAGGCGTCATACGGTTCTACGAGGGAAAGTCATTAAATAGCAGGAATTTTATTCTAAAGTGCATGGAAAAGTATGCACAATGAAAAATCTTATTTTGGGATACAAAATGGCTCCTTAGCAATATGCCATATAAGGGTCGCGACGATCGAGCAGCATGAGCCTGAGCAATACCTCGTACAACATGGCCGCTCAACTGTCAACTTGCACCGTGGAAGAGCAACGAAGCGTTATTCGTTTTGTGTGGTCAGAGGGTGTGAAACTTTCTGAAATCTACAGAAGAATGAAGGTTCAGTATGGAGACAGTTGTTTGAGTCAGGGGAGAGGGTATGAATGGGTGGAAAGATTTCAAAACGGACGACAAAATGTCAGTGATGAACACCGGAGTGGGAGACCAGTTAGCGTGGCAAGTGAGACAGTGAAACAGCAGGCCGAGTAGGGCATCCGCAAGCTTGTGGACAGGTGGACCAAGTGTGTTGCGAAGCAGGGGGACTATGTCGAAAAATAAGACACAAATAATTTCTGTAAGTAATCTTGTAAAAATATTATTATAAAATTCCTGTTATTTAGTGACTTACCCTCGTACAAACCAGCGCACACATAATTGTAATTTCGTTTTAAGATCATAAGAAATCACGCCGTTTTCCACACCAATTTGTAGGAAACTCACAAATGGTTGCCATCGTTATACATAGACTCGTTATTTAAATTCCATGCAAATCGGACAAAATGTGCAAAGAATTGACATGCGGTGGTTCATGCGCCTGAAAAAAAGAAAGGCTCTCTCAGAGTCGATATTATTCAACTCGCCATCTCTAAATAAGCTGTTGTGGTTATCTTCTTGGAAGAATGTTATCCAAATCGAAAAATAAATGCTGAAAATGTGGGAAAAATAAGTTTACACCATTAGGTAAAATGATGCTTACAATGAACTGAATATCACGAAACTCAGAATTACGTACGCCATTCTCCGACACACAATATCAGCCGAACTGCCGGATATTACTTTACGTGATTAAGGGAGGTACGACTGTCGGTGTGCCAATTTTCAAGCAAATCAGGCTTCTTTGACAAATATGTAAAGAACTCCTCAGAAAAATTTTATGGAAATCTGACAAATACTTTTAGTCGCTAATACTAGGCCAAAGTCACACAAAATTCACATGATAGGACTTTGCAGATGGTTTATGACTCTTTGATATAATCTTCCATTTTTGGACTTTGTCCATCTTCTAAAATTTAAAATGAAACACAAAGTTTCAGAAGCCAGCTTTGCTTCCGTCTTCAGGAAAAGAAGTACTTAACATGGCGGACACTTCAGATCGTGCTATTCCTAGCCCTGGGCACAATATAAACCCTCGACGTGCTAATATGTTCTCGTGGTCAGTTTCGTAGTTTCTAATAATGTGGTGTACTGACACGTAAGGGGAGCTTTTTGCCGCAGAAATGAAACATACCAAACTGCAATTAGAAAATAATTATAACATATATTTCAAGGGTCTCTTGTATTTGCTGCCATGTTCACGCTCGTCAAAGGGGAAAGGTATGGCTATTGTGGCTTCCTGTGGTAAGAACTGCGATACAAACTGGCCTGAGGCTAGAAATTGGCATTTTAGTGCTCTCGGGTGACCTGAGAGTGAAGATTAATACATTAGCTTTCCATTGGCCTGAGAATGACCTTTGACTCACTGGTGTCCAAACATATGCACCATCCAATAGAGGAAGAAGCGGCGTGTCTTCCGAAAATTTGCACGATCCACTGCATAAGACTGGAGAGTTTCACCTTCATTTAAACCATAAGAAACTTTTCTTTTGAACTCTTTTTAAACAAGAAATCTTCCTAACAATTATTACATGCAAAACAATGTACTTAATTTGGGGTTGTTTGGCCGTGCATCTTCCTCACGAAATAAAGTGAAATGCCAACTTGATGCAACTAGGTAATTTTATTAATGTATTATTCTTAGATCGACATGTTTCGGGTAAAAACACCCATCGTCAGGAGCATTAGATATTGAGTTGTAGCATATGGTTTTCTGCACCGAGTTTTTGGATGGGTGGTGGTCTTGAGAGCCGCTGCGTAGGTCGTGTGTACGGTGCGGATGGTGCCGTGCTGCACCATCCGCACCGTACACACGACCTACGCAGCGGCTCTCAGGACCACCACCCATCCAAAAACTCGGTGCAGAAAATCATATGCTGCAACTCAACATCTAATGTTCCTGATAATGTACGTATGTACCCGAAACATGTCGAGCTAAGAATACATCAATAAAATACCTAGTTGCATCAAGTTGGCATTTCACCTTATTCAATGTACTTCATTGTTGAAAATATGTATTAAATATAAAGTAGCAGCTTTATATTTGACCTCCATTACGCAGAAATAATTGCTGCTTATTCCGGAAATCTAAGATCCTTCAGTACATGCAGTGGGAAAATTGCAGATCTCTATGAGAGAGCGCTGGCGTTAGCCTCATTAACTACGACGCTTTAACGGGTTAGGCGAAGGTAAATTTAGTTTCAAGTTGAAATAATAATTTGAGATAAAACTGACGGATGTTGGGACATGTAAACAAAAATACACTAAAGAAAATCGATGGACCTGTGTTTATTTTCTAAGTTAAAAGTAACTAATTTGAATTATATTACAGCTCTTAGGTCTATTGTAAGGAATAAAGAAAGGGAATAAAGAATATGGCGGTAATGTTTTTATTTTTATCGCGGAAAATACTGGAAACATAAATTAGGGATCGGCATGATTTTCTCTTGATATTTTCTCCCTTTAGCGAAATTTATTAGGTCTACGCGAAAAGAGACAGTGGTATTGCCTTGCAAAATACATTACAGCTATAATTCTTTAAGAGAATATTATTAAAAACGTTGATTAGTACCAAATTTCAAGAGTGAGTTGCTGGCATTCCAGGTTCTTGTGACTTATGTCTCAAGTTCAGACCTCGAACAGAAAATCAGCTAAGTCGACTGTGTTTACTTGTTTATCCTTAAATTAAATTTGATACCAACTAAATATACACATTTTTTCTACGACTCTTAGGCTGCATATGATTAATGAATTAGTATAAGTTATGAAACATACAGACTGATCACTTTCACTAACCAGTAGATGTGTTTAACATTCCGCCAATGAACACTAACATTCACAATCAGTTGCCTTATTTCCATCTACGACTTGCTCTCCCAAGAAGAACTTTCTCATGCATATTGAAGTAGGAAAACTTTGCAAAATTTCCTGATTGCTTAATATTTCTCCAAGACAAAAAAAAAACTTCAGGGTTCAAACTTGTTTTTAGCCGTTTAAAACTCGGTGGCTTTTTTCTCTACCACCATGTTTAACATTCAACAAGAGAGGCAATGCACTTGTAACGTAATATTAAGGGGTGTTCGAGTAACCATCGTTGCACTGGAAATGTAATGAATGTTATACATTTTGATTGTGCGTTTGTAACCTTTACTAAAATTATATTATATAAGACACTAATAATACCGGCAGTGTCGTATGGAAAGGAAGCGTGGACCTTGACGAAGAAAGAAGAACAGGCTCTGCTAATTTTTGAAAGGAAAATATTTAGAAGAATATATGGTCCTAAATATGAAAACGGGGAATGGAAATGTCGGACGAATCGATGAGCAAAGTAGAAAATATAGTAAAATGGGTAAAAGGGCAAAGGATAAGCTGGTTAGGCCACCTAGAGAGAATGGAGGAGGATAGGATGCCCAAAAGGATCGTCACTCAAGAACTGGAAGGGAAGAGAAGAAGGGGAAGACCCCAGGAAAAGATGGAAAGAGGAAGTAGAAAGTGATCTTCAAGTGCTGTGAGTGAGAAGATGGAGAGAGTTGGTGGCAGATAGGAAAAAATGGAAGGACATTATTCGACAGGCCAAAGCCCATTGTGGGCTGTAGTGCCAATGGAAGAAGAAGAAGAAGAAGTTTGTAGTTTTTTATATCGAGCATGCAAAGGGAATGGGCCCTAATTTACTGTCGTCTATGAACTATCTGGGTGTACCAAATTTTTCTACGTTATTCCATAAATGGCACTTTTTCCAAAAAAAAAAAAAATATTGAACATAAAATAAAATTTTTCTTCCAAGCATTTCAGACCTATTTTGCTCTCTAGAAGAATTCTTTGATATAACATAAATTTACATTGGTATTTACATAAAGTATCCGTCATTCTTGTTATATTTTAATGAAACTTCAATACTCTCGACAGATTTTCGAAAAATCCTCAAGTATCGAATTTCATGAAAATGTCTTCAGTGGGAGCCGAGTTGTTTTATGCGAACGGACGTACAGACAGTCTGACGAAGCTAATAATCACTTTTCACAATTTTTACAAATTTTCTACGTATTTCAGAACACGACTTGCCTTCTGCCCTATACAACATTAAGTGACTGTTAAAATTATCGAGGTGGCGAATTTTTACTGATCGGTACGACACGCGTCTTTAAAGAAAAGGGATTAGTTTCGTTGTTAAAGTAAACTAACTTTATAAAGTTTCACACGTCACAGATCCTAAAACGTGCTGCCTGACATTTCACGACTTGCTTCACATCTGAGCTATTTCCTTCTTTCATTGTCTGGTGCTGACATTTAGAGACTAATCGCCTCCCACGCAGGTCGCTAACCTGGCGGGGTAAGGCCCTGTAATTCCAGGATAAATATGTCCCTTGTTATGCGCTTAGTTCCGTAGGAGAACTTTCCATGCTTCCGGAATTTGTATGTGACAGAGTTCTGTGCTGAACAAAGAAGAGGTGTCTGCCCCAGAAAAGGAATATCAATCTTACTTTTAGACGACACTGGATTTTATTACAGTGTCAAGACACTCAGACCACAGAAGCATAAAGAAACTGAAAGAAGAAAGGTTTATATATCAGACCCACAAAACGAAGTATTACGCATAAGAAAGACATTGAGCGCTACATACAGGCTTCTATATTACTTAGTTACTTTCTTCAAGGGATTCAGATAGAGTGCTATTATGATACACTTTAAAAAGCATTACTGGCCTAGTCCTAAACATTCGAAAGGCAAGAATGACCATTGAACAGAGAATATGCATTAAATCTGAAGATTTGACAGACGTGATAAGTTGTAATTTGAGTCCTTGTTAAACCAATTGCTGCTCGGATAGTCCAGAAATATCTGACATTCATGGAAACGGAAATTTCACTTGCGTACTCAGGTTTGAGAGAGCTCAGCGCTGATCCAAGAGACTGCAGACAACATAACATCAACTAACGCATTTATTATACTTTTCAACAATATTTTCCGTATGGTTGCTTGCAGGCACGTCAAAGGTCTTTTCTCTTCATGTCTCTGGAACAAAATTCCTTGTTATTTTTTACTTAGAGATTTTATGTAACTTGACTGTCAAACACAACCTTCATTTTTCTCGTCTCTTATCTTATAGTGGATTTTTTCTTGTGTATATTTGGATGCTGTGGAAGTATTTCGTACTTTTATCCTCACACAGTTTGGGATTAAATTGTTTCGAAGATATTTTTGGTTGAAATATACGTTTGAACTAAACATACATAGGCGGAAGAGATTAGAGGACTGATGGGAGAAAAGGGATTAATGAAAGAAGACAGGAATGACAGGAGCAACTGGAGGAAGAAGGTAATATAATTGTTAAATGGGCGCAGGAAGACGTAGAATCATTGTAAACCTGCTAATAAATAAATAAATAAATATGTTTGCCTTGTGATTTTTTTAATCTTTCCCATGCCTGCTGTAGAGAACATGTCCTAGTTCTTAGAATGAATAGGTTGCAGGCTGGGAGAGAAGCTACGCAGACTGGAAGGTGGAATGGCGAGCTGTGAGGCCCACCCTGCCACATTTTCAGCGTGTGCCCGGGGGCTTTTCCCTCGTCAGTGAAGAGGCTGCCAAGTGCCGAACTGAGGAACGCTTGCCACTATACTTCCATTTCTTACATCTTCATGGCATCGTTTTATCTTAATTGATGAGGAAAGACTTAAATTTTTTAGCCTTGCTTGCTGCATGCACCGCCCAAAACATTCTTCTTAATCTTACTGTAGTCTTTACATTGACCGCCTCTGTGGTCTAGTGGTCAGAGTTTCTGGCTACAGATACTGAGGTCCCGGGTTCGATCCCCGGCGCTACCAGATTTTCTGAGTAGTAGTGGGTCTGGAACGGGGTCCACTCAGCCT
>Ga0123357_10008482_pt1 | contig 12848 bp, 9 predicted proteins | sample TergutEmb28metaG_FD_89873 | JGI IMG/M metagenome (GOLD analysis project Ga0123357, IMG submission 89873) | Embiratermes neotenicus P4 segment gut microbial communities from Petit-Saut dam, French Guiana - Emb289 P4 | ecosystem: Host-associated > Arthropoda: Insects > Digestive system > Gut ... | reverse complement strand
GAAGTGCCCGAAACACGTTGAGCAGATTATAATTGCAATATAGCATTCAGTAGCATCTAGTTGGTTTTCTTCTCTACGCTTATACTGCGATGCAGGGACATACTTACATCAAATATGATTGATTTTGCATAAAAATATGTTTTGAATATCTGCGATTAATTGGCTGCTCTGCTGTTCGTACCTACCACACTATGAGTCACGCATTTTAGGAAAAAGCAAGAAACACTTTCATTTCGTGCAAGAAAAAAATGTTTCTCTCTTCATTTGCTCCTATATCCAAGATGCAATCCGATACAGACCATACCATGACTCAGGTGATTATTCACCTGTCTGTCACTGAAGAGACCCAGGTTCAATATCAGATCCGTTCTGGTGGTACTTGTAGAGGAGAAAGTGACCCTGGGACTGTAACTCTCCCACGAATTGTTTTTCCCCCCTGTTAACATCATTTCCTGGATTGATCTGGTTCAGAATAGGAGCAGGTGGTGGTGGTGGGATCTTGTGAAATGGGATAATTAAACTTGGGGTTGCATAAAATGCAGGGAATTTCTTACCTAGCTGAGAAACCTGTTTGGGTCTCAAGGACTCTGCCCCATGGAGCAAGTAAGTCAGTCAGTCAGTCAGTTGGTTAGTTAGTTAACATCATTTCACTAGTACTCCGTACTCATTGATTTATAAATCAGCGACGCCATACACAAACAGCAATTGGCATCGTCCCTAATTAAATAACACACTTAAAAGATATTAGATACAGGCTTAACTCAGGGTAAGTCTAATAGAATTTCTGTTAGATTAGTCTAAATAATTTAAAACTGATAAAGTTACTACGACATGTGTGTGTTGTTTTGAAGTACTCTGTGCTGAGAGGAACGCATCTGTATCCTAGGTGTACTGCCGATAATAATTATGCATTTCTGCATTATGGGATTTATTAATTGTTTCCTTTTGTAATCCTCTGTTCCTTTAAACTTCTATGGGTTCAAAAATACTCTGATTATAACAAATTATCAGTTATTTTAATCCGTGCTCTTCATTCACAGATATAAATCGAAATAAAGCTATGCAAGAAACACGTGACTTCCACCATTTAAGTCTGTTAAACAGGTGACTTCCTGGTTCACCAAATACTGCATTTTCTTAAAATCAACTTCACCTTCTCAACTTAAGAAGGATTAGACACCAAAAACCGAAAAATCACACAAAGTTTATTAAGATCTTCGTATGAAGTATTTGATGGATCCGTCAAATATTTACGGAAATATGCCTACATTCTGTGTAAATACTTTTTGTAATTTGGTATTACATTCTTATCAAAGCCGTTAAACATCCTAATAAAATATTCTATGTCGGTGACACTCAGAAAATTATCACTCTTAGTATGAAAATTTTCATTATGGAAATATACTCATCTTGTAGCAAATTAGCATGCAATTTAGGCTAACAAAACTGCTGATTTCAGGAAACAGCTCCTTGAAATTGGTCAACTCTTGCCAGTAATTTCAAAAAAGATCATGTTGTAGACCAGCATGTTTTCATATGACGTACTCTGCTAAACGCGTAACGTCACTGTATAGAAATTATTTCACTTGTAGATTTAGGTATACAAAACACTTTGAAAGTTTTCACCCCATGCAGATGCGCCAAGCATTCATACATAATCACCATTTCTGGAAACCACACTCTTGATAGACCAGGACTGACCGCGGAACTCAGAAGGAGAGAGGGGAATCTGTTTCCATTGCGTTCGTAACTCGTCGTAGTCGAAAGAATGATAAATTCAAATAAGACATAAACGCGCCATTTTAGGTACCGTTCTACACACCGTCAGTGACTGCCTTCTCATTTAAGGTTAAATGACTTCTGTATTCGAAAATCCTTCATCACAAGCCCTAAGATTTCAATAATTCCACTGAAAAGGAACGGGTCATGAATTAAGCTTAATGTAATTTTGCTGCCTGCTGCCAGAGTTTCTGTTTTAACTTTCACTTGAAGGTTATTTGCAGTTTCGTCATGCCTGTTTGGTCCAAGCAGCACATGACACGGCTGAATGGTCTTCTGTCTTCTCTCCTCCCGCAAAAACTCGGGCCTTCGTGAAAGTGCAACCTGCATTTCTCCCTTCGAATGCTCCATTCATTTGACATATATGTGCAACGAGTGTCGTTTGTAGAACATACGAAAGCTAGAATGTTTGTACTCTCCTAACCGTGTAACTTGTGCCATTATTGGCCTAATTTAACCAGCCATATATTTTCGTACCTTGTTTGACCCACGAACTAATTATATACTTAAAGGACTCTTTTAAACCTAGATGGCATAACTTCGAATTTGATCAGGAGATGATCTTGAATATGGGGTAGTTATGAATTTGCAATAAGACGGTGTTAACTTTATCAAAATGAAAAAATATATGGGAACCCCAAGTGAATATAAAATAGCCAGATTCGAACCGGATTCTAAACTGCTACAGCACGCTTCTCATGTAACCAACCCGATTTAAATTTACCAGAATTACGTCCCTTGCTTTAAAGTAACAGATAATTAAGTTAAATTTTCAAACTTTGTGCTTTAACATTCATGAGAAAATAAAATCCTGCGTCCCTTATTTGAAGCTCCTGCTGTCACTGTTCTAACGTCATTTTTATTCTGTTACTACTCCTGCTGAAAAAACACGGAGCCGAAGCCTTGGAACCCTACAACAAAACAATGCGCTTCCCCCTCCCCCCAAGCAAAATTGTCTATGACAACTCCCTTAGTTTTAAAGTGTCAATACTCGTATTCCAGTCGTCTGTGGTGTTGCTCCGTTCAGATAGGTACTAGAAACTGCACGACATCACAACCCACAAGACTGACACTTTCATTAACACTGCTGGTTGAACCTGAGATCAGGCGTGCTTTAGTGTGTCGTGCAATGCACTGGCAAGCATCATCCCCTCACCAGCACTGTCTGCAAGAAGTCTGAAGAACGGCACTGGTGATGGCTGCGCGCTCTGAGAGGAGACACACTCTCACGAACTTTTTTTATTTCCCCTTTTTCCGTACCGGAACAAAGAGGATTGGAATCTAGAACAGGAAGGCGATTGAACACAAAGTTGTAAGAGTGAGTTTCCTTGTTTATTCGCTTATAAAAATTTCATGCCCTGTCTCTTTTACGCAATTAATACACAATACACCGAATTCGGTCGTTGGCCTTCGCAAGGAAATAAAGTTTCACACTAGACCGAATTATGAGACAGCACAAATTAATCCTCACCTAACCCGGTGGCCGCGCGGTGCAAAACGTGGGTCTGCAGCCGCTCTCTTCCTGGAATTGGGGGTTCCAATCCCGCCAGAGGCATGGATGTTTGTCTGTTGTTAGTATTGTGTGTTGTCAGATAGAGGTGTCTGCGAAGGGCCTATCACTCATCCAGAGGAGTCCTACCGAGTGTGATGTGTTCGACTGTGACCTCGCCCAATAGAGTTGTCGAGCCGTGAAGAACAAATGTAATCCAATTCTCATTGCCATAATTATTGCTAAGTTAACATTGTCCACCGTGTGACTGTTCGCCACTTTCATTATTAATCCATTCTCAACACGATTAATAATGTATTAATATTTCATTAAAGCCGCACTATGTACGAATTTCTTAATAATCCAGTTTAGTTATTTATTTTCGACTATCAAAATTAACATTATTTTTATCTATAAGCACAGAGGACAGAGAGTGCCCCACAGGTAGTGACATCATTGCTTAGGAGAATAACATCACAAATCGGATCAGGATTTTAGCATCTGTCTTTTAATTGGGAGGAGGAGGAGGGAAGTTTGACGATGACCAGCGTAACGAGAACAAGGGTGAGAAAGTGAATGAGATAGAAATACTTACTCGATCCATACTCGAGCACCATTTAATTTCAAACCACCCTAGTTTACCTGAACCCTCCTAATAGCGTATTCTAAAGCAAAGTTGAAAAGCAGTGGCGATAAAGCGTCTCCTTGTTTCAAACCATTCCTAATAGGAATCATGTCAGACAAATTCTTGCCTACCCGGTCTCAGCTATACGTTTCAGGCAGCCACATTTGTATTAGGCTTGCCAGTTTCATGGGGATACCCAGCTCAATGGGAATATTATATACGAAAATACTAATAGGAGATTTTAATGCAAAAGTGGGGGAAAGAATATTTTCAAACCGACAGTTGGGATAGTATGAGATAGAAATGGGTGCAACAATAAAAAAAGATGAACTGTTTATCCTCTACCCTCGTTTCTGACATAATCCCACAAATTTAAAATAGTTCTTTAAATGTAATATGACATGTTGGAGATATATGAGATTTTTAATCTGTACAGGCACGTTCACAGAGTGGCAGAAAGAGCCTATAGCTTCATCATGTCCGTCCGTCTGTTTCTTGTAGTATTAGCGTGGCTCCCACTGTTAACAGATTTTTGTGAAATTTAATATTGGGGACTTTTATGAATATTTGTCGAGAAAACCCAAAATTTTTTAAAATCGGACAAAAATGTCGGGCACTTTACGTGAATATGCAAGAAAGTTTTATTGTTGCCGGCGACATTTACTCGCCATGAAAGCCTTGTGTTCGAGTTGAATGTTATCGGTTGCTAGTCTGTCAGTCTGTATGTCAGTATGTGTCAGCGTGACTTCAACCGAACGGATATCGGTCGAGAAAATCCAAATTTGGTTAAAATCAGGCCAAAATGTCGGACACTTTGCATGAAGACGTAAGTACTTTTTATTTTAAGTCCACATTACACCGCCATAAAAGCATCCTCTTCGAGTAAAATGGTATCAGGCTGTTAGGAGGTACAAATCTTAAGCGACCACACCAGAACACCACGCTATATGAACATTGTTTTTTTTCTTTCCCTAGAACAGCCAACGTAAACCCCATACTTTTAATTTCATAAAGACTCACCAACGTGTGAGGAGCAAATGGCACTATCTGCACTTAATGAAACACTTCAAGACTCTTAAAAAATAGATATATATTTCATTCCAAAGTTTGTATAAATGGTTACAAAACAATGGAATCTAAAACAAACAAGTACAACAAAATACATATTACAATGGGTATATAAAAATGATATCTGTCATTACGATAAGATATAAATAGATTCGTTCACATGCAACAGCATAGTGATTATTCGTGAGAGTGACCTGATACAGATGATTTATGAGACCATCCAAAGCTGGCTACAAAGGCAGAAAAGTCTGAGGCCTGGTAAATTCAGGTCATTGAAAGAGATCTAAATAAAATGGTAAATTGTTCAGGACATTACATAACTGGCATTTATATCACACATATTATAGTGATTTAAACATTAATTTATACGCCTCCAGACATGTTTTTATCATTTACAAATATGGATGTAAAAAGTTCAAAGATCTGAGCACATTTTGAAACAAAACAGAATTTTTCACATTAATAATTCACCAAAAACCTTGCTTAAGATGGCTTGCAGGTGGTTACATGTGTGTGTGTGTGTGTGTATGTGCGTGTGTGTGTGTGTGTATGCGTGCGTAGTGTATGTGTGTGTGTGTGTGTGTGTGTGTGCATGCACGCGTGTCCCATGCCTTTTTTGCATTTTTTGGTCGTGTCAAAAAACTTAACATAAATACATGTAATACGCGAATCTTAAACATGCATTGTGACATTTTGCACTAATTCTAAAATGAGCCATCCCCGTTGTGTGTATATAAACAATAGGTGTAGGTATCAGTCAATAACACAACAGTATCTAAAAAGATGTTTAATAAAGGATGATAGTAACTACATGTTTCGGCCTATTGTGGCCATCATCAGGTTTTCATCCGAAAGTATGGTGGTAGTGCTTTATAGGATTGGTATGGTTATGTTACGATGGTGAGATCTCATCATCTGTGATGTTTGTTATATGTTATTGTTAAGGGACTGGGGGGGGGGGATCTGTGATGCGCACTATCCTGGGGTGTACAGCTCAAGTATGTCTGCTCACTGCTGTCCTATGTGGGTCTCCAGCTATTGTTTTTCCATTTCTGATGTCTGCTGTTGGTGGGCTTTTGCTATGGATTCTGTGGAGGGGAAAAAACCAAAGAATAAGAGCTGATGCGGGTTAGCGTGTGTAGGTAGGTGACTTGTGTTATGAGTTGTAATTAAGTGGTAATTGAAGGTATCAATTACCACTTAATTACAACTCATCACACAAGTCACCTACCTACACACACTAACCCGCATCAGCTCTTATTCTTTGGTTTTTCTCCCCTCCACAGAACCCATTGCAAAAGCCCACCAGCAATAGACATTGGAAATGGAAGAACAATAGCTGGAGACCCACATAGGACAGCAGCGAGCAGGCGTACTTGAGCTGTACACCCCAGGTTAGCGCACATCACAGATAACCCCCTCCCGACCCCCCGTGTCCCTTAACAATAGCATATAACAAACAACACAGATGTTGAGATCTCACCATCGTGACATAACCATACCAATCCTATAAAGCACTACCACCATACTTTCGGATGGAAACCTGATGATGGCCACAATAGGCCGAAACATGTAGTTACTATCATCCTTTATTAAACATCTTTTTAGATATTGTTGTTATTGACTGATACCTACACCTATTGTTTACATTTTGCACTATCTTATTATCTGTTCATTGCAGATTTCACTGCAATAACTCTATTGTTTTAATGTCTACAGATCAAAGATTAAAAAACCCTTTAAGCTGTATAAAATTCCAATTCACATCCCAATTTCTTATAAAAGTATTCTACCTTATATTGTTTCATATTACATCTGCAGCTTACAAAACTTACAAAGTAATTTATTAATTTACAAACAATAAGTACATAAATATAACATAAAAACCAAACATTTTTTCAAGACTGTAAATGGCACATTTAATTAGAAAATATTTGGTGTAATAGGCTTTGGTATGTCTCTGTACTCTGGAAGTGTACCAAAGTGCAAGGTCACTACCATGACACTGTAAGATTCTTTGCTCATTGAGGTTCTACAAGTTAAAGTTATCACTTAAAAGTGCATTCAATCACAATATACCCCATCTGCATGACAGTCGATATTTATGGCCAATTACAATTCCATGTTTAAAAACTTGATATTTTGTTAGAAAATATGCAAAGTCACAATATCATAGGTAATTTACATAAACATTCATACTCATACAGTCTTACTGCTCATCACATCTATCCCATCTACACATTCATTGTTAGAAAGTACAACTTATCCTCATTCTGCTGCAAAATATATGGCCTTACTTTCAGATAGTTTACTCTCAGGTAACATTATTGGAGAGCAAAAATTAAAACAGTGCTTTTTGAACTATTGAATTGAGTATAATATACTTGACTTCCACCACTCTGCCCCACATGGTTCAAAATACACTTCAGTGCTATGTTTAGAGGGGAAACAAACTTGTATTAGAAGATTTTCAACTGAGTAGCAAATAACAAGAATTCCGCAGAACTACAAAATTTGATGCTGCAGAATTGCATGAATTAAATAACTGCTGTGTCACTGGCTTCATCATTTCATTAATTATTTCCTTTTCTGTATGTATGTTGCATTTCCTTTTAAATGTTAATTATAATTTACATTACAGATCATACAAAGCAGGCCTTGCTAGCTGCTTCCTATATTCTTATTTTATACTGAAAGTCAGCAAATAATTATGAGTATATATCCCTTTTTGTCCACAAGACACATGCTACAGTTAGATTAACCATGTCTGTTACTGCAGATATGAATATTTCCCACTGTGTAAGTACATTTATTTACTGCAGACTGAATTACCTTATTTGCATATATGCACCCTACATGCATATCTCATATCCACATTTTGTTGATAATATGTGGTGTTCTTTAGATAGTGGAACACCTGTCATGATATATGGTCACAAGAAATTACAGTAATGTAAGAAAAGTAAATAGTGCCAATGTAGTTGATTATTAACTTCCTACCAAAAATTCTTCCCATGGTAACAGGTTTGGCTCGCTAATTACATCTGTATTGTTGCAAGATTCTAAACGATTGCTAGAAAAGAAACAAAATTACAATTAATTCACCAGGAATTTTCATAATGAACCACCTTCATGTAACTTATATGTTCTTCAGTATCACTGTTTCTTAAACAAAAAATTATATTTTGATGACAGCTGTATACTAGAACATGTAAAGACAAATATATTTTATGAGTCACCAATACCAATTAAGTTATGTTACATTTCATTCTCCTTGAAACACAAACTGTTGCCTTTCTAAATTTACAGCAATAAAATATTATACAGACTGCACTTTATGAGTACAAACAAAGTTTAAACTTACCTTTCTGAGGGTGTAATAAACACTTTAGACTGCATCATTTGGATGTCATCTCCATTGTCACAGAACACACGTGCCAGTGTTGACTTTCTAATTTCAACAAGTTGTGCTGTAAGGAGAAAAAAAAAACATACATTATGGTTTCCAAGTTATGTGATATTCAATAGGAATTGTACTTCCAAGAATTGTGTACTTTCAAATGTGGTTCTGGGTGTTTTTGTACAGAGTGGCACACAGAATACACTTGCCTCATCTGATAAGGTGGCTCCCAAAATTCATCCTTGCATGTGTCACCAAGGTTTAATTGATCATAACAGTTTTAAAATCTACAAGAATGAATGAGGATGGCATTTCATTCTTATGGACAACCCTCACCTTTACCAAATGCTCCATTGTTGAGATGTCATAGAAATAATTATACAGATGTCATTCTGGACAATATTCCAAACAATACAGCACCAGATACTAAATCCTAGGTAAACATAAAGGTCATAATTGTAACTAACATATTAGTTCCTACCTTCAGTGAAAGAACTTGGTTGGTTTGGCACATCGTAAAAGAAGCGATCCCCCGTCTTAGTTCTGAGCATTTGTTCTCCAATGATGCAGCGAAATGTGAAACCAGCAGCAACATCATCTGTAACCCGTTCAGCCATGCCACCAACTAGAAGGTCCACATCATCTGGATGTGCATAGAGATCCTTCAGCTTGGCTACTCTCTGTAATGTACACCACAACACCACTTCAGTACAATAATATGCACACTTCCTATCCACAAAGGATTAACATACATGTATTAGTATTTGAAGAAGGATTCTTTAGAATGAATTCCCTAATACAAATAAAGGACCCAAATCTTTATTCCTTCATGTGACTCAGTGACACCTTTTGAAGAGTAATTTGATCACCTTTTTACTTTTGTAGGTAACTTAATGTATGATAGCACTGTTTCTTACATATACTGACTCCAGTTCCTTGTTATTTGTCATATTAGCCAATATAAAGTATTTTTGTGAAATAGTGGGAAAATATAGGGATGAAATGGAATTAAAATGGGCATGATGATGAACAAACCAAATGATGGTAATACTACTCTAATACGTTATATGAAATTATGTAGAGTCACTGCCCTGATTCATTACTTCCTGTTCACATGATATAGAGGTCTCTAAACAGGTTCCTGGGCTATCTTGAATATTACAAAATGCTGTTCATTTGACATATTTAGACATAGTATACTGCCTGACATATGTGAGTCTCACTATGCTCTGAGGTACTGACATGTACTACATAATATTTCTGAATGGTGTCAAAATAACCTGTTAGTGCTCAACTATGACACTTATTGTAAAATTCCCTTCCTCTAAATTCCTGAAGTACCTATTATACATTGCATACAAAAAAAAACGAGCTTTTTCTATCACTGAAAGTATCAGATTCTTGGGCATGTATCTGGCCTGCTACCTGACTGGGAAATTACATTTAGATAATTTAGTAAAAGAAATGAATTTGATTGCTTTCACATTGAGAAAATTATGACTCATTATCAATGTAAAAATGTTATGAATGGTTTATTTGGCACATTTTCATTCACTAATCAGCTATGGTATCATTTTCTGGAGGTCATCATCATCAGTGAGAAATGTTTTAATAATGAAAAAAACCGCAATTAGGATTATGCTGAGCCTGGGTCCAAGAAGTTCTTGTATATGTACAGAGAGTTTCAAACAACTGGATATACTTACATTTCCTTATTTATATATTTATGCCTAGTAGTAATAATGGTGGTTTACCGACAGAAAGTGACGTCACGGGTCACATGAATAACCCATTGATACCCGGAAGTAGGCCAATGAACTTCCCCACATCTAAATTACCAATGACCTAATTAACATGCAAATTATCTAATTGATATTCATATTGCCTTGGTTGATATGCAAATTAACTAACTGATATTCATACGTCCTTCATTGATATGCAATTGATCTAATTAATATTCATACGACCTTGATTCTTATGCTATTGCTCTATTTATTATGCAAATTACTTTTGTCCGAGACAGCTTGTCGCCTTAACCCTATTGTTTAGGTTCCCAGACTGCCTGGCACCTATTTCCGCCATCTTGGATGGGCGCCATTTTGCAATATGGCGAAAGCGCGCAATTTTTTAATTTTTTAGATTTTGTAAGTTTTAAAATATTACTGCCAGCGCGCTCTTTTAAAAATATCCTAACTTTTTTTACAACATGGCGGCTATTTTTAAATTATAACCTAACATCTTACAATATGGCGACTACTTTAAAATCATAACCTAACTTTAAAATCCGCCATTTTTAATTATAACCTAACTTTTTACAATATGGCGGCTAGCGCACTACATTTAAATTTATATTACTTGTTTAAGACTTTGTTATTCTTGAAAAAGAGGCGGTTGAGCGGTAGAATTCCAGATTCATAATTGAAAGATTGTAGGTTGGAGTTCTACCCCCTGAACCATCTCTTTTTTTTTTACAAAAAGGAAATAGGATATGGGTAATAAATAAATACACATTTTTTTAGTTACAAATATATAAAATGTATTAATAAATTTAAACTACAACGTAAGCCATTAAAATAAAAAATACAATTTTAATACGTAAATACATGTCATTAAAATAAAAAACGCATTTTTTAAATAAGCGCAAAAAATAAAATTATCCACACTTATAAGCATTTATTTGGTACAAGATTTGTTTTAATACGTTAGTTCTTCCCACAATATATCGAAATCGATGGCATTTTTGTTTGGAGGTGTACAAACACATTTGGATTAAGCACACTTATCTCGCCATTCCACCAGTTCATCTCGGAGTCTACAAAACGTGATCACTTGTCTGTCTATGCAAGCACTTGCAAAATCCAACTGTTGTGACCCATCTTTTTTGCTTAGATACTCTTGAGTGTTCTCGCTCGTGATGCGTATATACCGTCCACAGTACATTGACAGGGCATGACGCGGGTCACCAAGTTCGTGTATTTCGTTCTTCGATATATTACTTTTGAAGGTCATCAGAATGAACCACTGTATGTCATTCAAAACCACATGGCCTGAAAAAGTTCAAATCTTCACTTGTGGTTTGATGTCCTCATTTAGGTAGTTGGAGACGTACTTTGTCTATTACTCTTTGAAGAAGAATGTACGGCGAAGTAACGCCGTCGTCTGGAAAACATCAATGATATGCAGGCTGGGTAGGGCACTTTGCATACTGCAGGCTTAGAATGTAAAAGTTTAGCCACTGAGCTAATGAATAGGCCGTCCTCAATGCACAAACATGTCTGGACTTGTTGTGACATGCAAAGATGCAGCTGATGCCTGGTAGACTTATGTCGGCGAGTGGAGGGCATCCTAGCTGAGTGATATCAATAACTGTACGGTCGATAAAACCACTAATAAATTGTGTTTTCTGAGGCCCGAAGCAATAGATTGCAACGGCAGATGATGCCTCGCAATGTGGCATAGTCTCCAGCTATGAATATAGTGTATCGCCATCCTTCCAATTAACCCCGTGGTCAATGCCCTGATTTATTCTAGCGTTAAAGGATGGTACTTCCTCCCAACCGTAAGTCCCTTAAATACATATGATGAGACACTCTTACCGTGCGAGTCGACAGCTGCCAACTCCTTGACCACGAGTTCACCATCTCGCCCTTCCAAGACTGTGAAGTCAATCACTAAGAGAGGCATTGCAGATTGCTAATCTTGAGTGAAATTACCTTTATTTGTATCTGCGACTTGCACGACTGCTGCTGCTCCAACTGGCCGCAAGCGGGACAATCTCCAAACTGAGCGCGGAACATGCGCACTGCCTTTTTATCGTTACAGATGTATCGATCAGGTACAAACATGTTCACGAATGACATCATAGAGTGACCCCTGGTTATGTGGAGGGTGTAGATGCAGCAGTAGTGACCACAGACATTCGAAGTTGATCCCTGTAGTCTGCGGCGGTTAAATGTCCAAGAAATTGAGTGGCGTTGCAGAAATACCATGATTTCGAACTTGTAGCGTGGCATTCCGTAGAATCAAACTATTCGGCGTACCCAGAGTCGGAAATACAAACTGCTACCAAATGCAAACCGGGCATGTAATGTTTGGCGAAGTTGGTGACAATTATTAAGGGCGTTATAAGTGTCGATGGTAAAAGATCTATTGGATAAACGCCTTGAAAATACTTTACATGTTTATTTAAAACTTTATCGAACCGAATGGTATTAGTTTTAGTGTGACTTTTCTTGAGTTATCGATTTCGAAGTGTCCTGGAAGTTCAGCATACAAAATGCAAGTGACAGGTTCTGGCAGTGGCTTTCTGAACCGTGCCTCAATATGCACATTTCCCTGGTGGGCTGGTTTATATTCATTATATTTTAGGCATTTTTTCTGCTTCTCTTAAGAGGAGAACTTGTAGGATTATGACATAGCTATCGGTATATCTAAAGCCATTGCTACCAGACTCTGCATAGGTTTTGTTGCAGGACATCACCAGCGCT
>Ga0123357_10008481_pt1 | contig 12848 bp, 4 predicted proteins | sample TergutEmb28metaG_FD_89873 | JGI IMG/M metagenome (GOLD analysis project Ga0123357, IMG submission 89873) | Embiratermes neotenicus P4 segment gut microbial communities from Petit-Saut dam, French Guiana - Emb289 P4 | ecosystem: Host-associated > Arthropoda: Insects > Digestive system > Gut ... | reverse complement strand
CTGGCCATTATCTCCCAAACCGTTCAACTTTGGATATAGGTGTTTTGGGGTTTTCCGGTATAGTTTAACATAAGGAACACCCTCCCGAAGTCTGGTCCGTTCCTCCTGTTACACCCTGTATATTCCATAGCTGTGTCTCCCAAAACCAGGTTTTCTGCAGTGCACATCCCTTCTGTTTATTTTAAATTCCACATTGGATCAGCCTTAATGTGGTTTTGTGAAAAGGAGAGCGTATGGGTAAACTTAGAACAGATAACTGCACGGCATTACGGGGTGCTGACCAGTCCTTAGCCCGACCAGGAAGGAAACAAGCTCGGAAGCATGTCAGGGACGCGCGCGATTTCAAAAACATCGAGACGCGAGCTGTTATCAAGTTCCCCCATCCCCTACAAGGCAAGGCGCCGAAGGAAATTAACGCCATTCTGACAGAAATATTAGTTTGTTTCCGTCCTGGTCGGGCCAAGGACTTATCAGCACCCCTGTACAAATAAGATTTTGTCGTGGTGGAGATTTACTCAGTTTGTCTTCCGGGTTTGTGTTTTGGAGAGCCTCAGATCCGAAAACCGACCCAGCACACAGGTCATCCCGATTGAGCACCTGCAATTATCAGTACTGCTAAGAAAATACAGGAACAGTAGCTTCATACTATCCAAGAAGGCCTCTTTTTACCTAATACAGAACTCGTAATTAAAAATAAACTCATTTGACAGATACTTTTACATATTTTTTATGGACCAGAGTGTACATGGGAAAAAACCCCTCAGCGTCGTAAATAAAAATACAGGGACAATGAGATGAACTTTAAATTGGATTTCGGAGAGAAAAACTGCAGCGTCTTAAGGAACCATTTATAGTAACTTGCTCGTAAGAATTGGATACAGAGGAAGATTTCTTCAGCTGCATGTCTAGACAGATCAAAATACAAACTAATACAAGACGAACAGATGCAATGTCATGTTATTTGTAATTAAGGGACCTGACTATCCCACGGTTGTTCACGTGAAATTACACGCCGGTTAATAGAATAGAAAATATTCACTTGTAACAAAACATAGTAGGAATTTCCATTAATGTTTTTGTCTCTTTAAGTCTGCCTACGTTCGTAGGAATCTAATTTACGTCAGATTTTTTATAAAGCAAACAACAAATTCAGAACTTCAGTATTCTATTTCCTGCTTCATTTTTATGGATCTGTCCAGTTTTCTTTACTCTAAAGGTCAATTTTTGAAGGTTTAGAAAGGACTGTTGCTTAGCCTTAAAACATTTCAAGTTCCTATTTTTTGCTGCTATGGCACCTGAGTTGCCATATTTCACTTCACACGCAGCTTAATGCAATCACATGCAGGTTCAATGTTAGGTAAAGCAGTCCCATTACAGGCCTGAACAAGCCCAGAGGATTCTTAGGAAGTTAAGATTCCCAGCTTACGTGACAACGGCACAGGATGGTGGTAGGTTGTCAGCCTTATGCACCGGCCGCCTTTACCCCCAGGAAATACTCCTGGTACTCATTTCTGTTAGAGTCTGAGTCGACCCCAGGACCACTGGATTTTATGTCAATGAAAAATTCACTGACATCAGCTGGGATCGAACCAGCGACCTTCCGATCTGTATCACAGCGTCTTAACCACTGTGCTACCGCGATCCCCCCACGTTCTACGTTATCTTTTGGAAAACTATACTAGCATTTGTCAGCGTCTATATTCGGCACTTCTTTTAGGCCATGAAGGGTGTGGTCGTGTGGAAACAGTTCATTTATATGCACTGTAAGGTCCACAGTTAGACGTCTAACCGTTTAAATAAATTTGTTGACGCTAACCTTAATGAAACGGCATTTGAATACGTACTAGAGCTATCAATGAAATTGTGACTATAAAATGTGCACAAATTCTGCGATATCTAAAATAAATAAATGTGTATTAGTTTAGGCCGCTGAAATAATTGGCCAAACTCCTGCCACCGCCCTGCATGCTGTGCGTTCGATTTGCAATATATATATATATATATATATATATATATTTAGCAGGAAGACGCATTAAATACACACTTTTACAACAACCCAGAGAATTGTTATATCTATAAATTCTATTCATCAGTGTGTTAGAATGGTCTCTCCACAACATACAAGTTCATTTAGGGCCCCTGTTCCTTTTGGACTGATACCTACATTATATATATTACATTTATATATTATCAGTGTTTTTAAGAAATAAGAAATATCCACTCTTAAATCCGACGATAATTATGGCCATAAAATGAAAGTAGAGTTAAAGATAAATCTCTCTCTATACGTGTTATGGAGGTACGTACATGGGAAGTAGTGGTATATGAATAGCCCCAATTATTTTTAACCTCGACCCTAGATGAAGAGGTTTCATTAAATTCAGGCACAAACCGTTTTTCTTTTGGCAAACAGCCCCCGATACACGCTGGGCGGTAAACAAGGTGACCCCAAGAGGCGTTGCGAAGACTTTGGAGTACAGAAGTTTGTTTTGCTCCTGCAGGGAAAAGAACCACAGTTCCCAAGTCGTCATGTTCCTAGCCTATTCCCCGTACCGACTAAGCTATTCCGGCTCCTTGAAGTAAATGCTAATATCATTCCTTAGACAAATATACGTATATATTTATGTATATATACATATATAAATATTTGTATAAATACGTCTATGTATACACAAAAACACCCTCAAGCAGAGGAGTGCTCCAGCCAGGTAAGTCAGTCATACGGTTAGTGAAGTGTCAGCCTCCTGTGAAACTCAAAATTCCATTACAGTCCTCACAGGCGATAACACGGGATCTTATCCTGAACCTCATGAATCTACACCGTCATTTTAGTTCTCTTTCAGATACATAAGCATATTATCCTATCATCTAATCTCAGAATTCTCAAATAGTCTCGTCTCTTCACTTTCGATTTATCGACTAAATTTCGCATAAACTCCCAAACACACCGCTATGTGACATTGTTGTGACCAAGTCTATATATTGCATCTTCACGAATGGCAGAGGAGAAATTATTAACTACGCGGTCTGTCTTAGGACAGATCCATAGCTTCTTCCAAAGCAACTTCTCCGCAGAGTACGGTCTACTGCGCCCTCTTTCAAAGTCAAGTATCGCCTCTCTTCTTAAGAATATCTGGTAGCTGCTTATGTCTTCTTCCTCGTCTTATCATCCCTTCTACCTTCCCTTCAATAAAGTGTTTTAGGAGACATGTTTACACAAGACGTGACCAATCCAGTTAACCTTCCTTCGGCTTATTGTATACAGGATGTTCCTAGACTTTATGTAACATTTCATTTTTCACATGACTGAACTGACCTTCCTCATTCTCCAGCACCACATTTCAAAACTCTCAAGGTGCTTCTGATCTCTTTTCCGAAGTTTCCAAATTTAAACATTCCACATGCAACATTTCTTTCGTAATTTTAAGTTCTCTTTTCGGGTGAAAAAGTAATTGAAAATTGTATATATATATTTATAATATATACCGTACATATATATTCATATACACACACACACACACACACACACACAATGCCTTTTTTACGCTATAGATGTATTCCTGAAATCGTAGGCGTAATTCAAAAATTATATTACCATAAGAAATAATGGAATGTTTAGAGGTTAGTATAATACAGAGCAGAGAGTCAAGTGGCGTTAAACCGAAAATAAAAGGGCATGAAATAAACGGCTTATATCGGCAAGGCGCGTTAAAGCGGAAAAAAAGCATAACAGAAGTGGGCTCTAAAACGAGGACTATGTGTGGTACATAAAGTGTGTTTCTGTCCGACGATATATTTTGTCAGAACATGCACTGGATATAGCCGCTTCAGAACAACATCCGGCGAAGGATAAGTACGCCTGCATTCCTACATTTCGTTAGTATTAATGAATGTGTTAAGTTAATCTTATTTCCGCGTCGAGAGCAGTATCGATATCAAATTGTATTGAACAAGTATTTACGTCATAATTGTCATTGTTTCTACTCTCCCGTAAAACTTACCATCCCTTTGATTCATTTTGCTTCCCTTATTAGTTTCCTGCCTCAGAGTTTGCACCCTCAAAGTATCTTAGACACATCACTTCCTATTACGTCACGTGCCTTCGGTCTTACACGGAGGCTGTCATATAGCAGTTGCAACGTGAAGAGTGTAATATGTCCACCACAGTATGGACAGTCTTTTTACTTGTTTATTCAGATCACTTCCACTTGAATCTTAACTACAAATTTAAAAGAAGGCGAGTCGTGTTCAGCCATGTTCAGAAACAATCCTTTTCCTGTAAGAACAGGAGAATTAGTGGGCAAACAAAAACTTGTTTATCTTTATTGTTGCACCGTGCATTTCGTAGAATCACTTTAATTATCAACCAACAAATGCACTTAGATAAAATTTCACATTAAAACACTTAAAATCGCTCCGACATGTTTCGATCCTAAGATCGTCCTCAGAGAGCTGCGTTTTTCCTTGCTAAAGTCATTTTAAAAGCATTCACTAATTAATTCCTTTATATTAACAGGGTGCTGTGGCAGCATGTCGTGTTGTGTAAGGGTACGTTGTTGAGAATGAGCCTGGCTATGGTGTGCGTCGTTTGTTACACGACGCACACCATAGCCAGGGTTATAATAACTGTTTTATATAAAGATATATTAATTTATAGTTTCTCTGAAATTACTACTTATAACCAGTAGGTAAGATTTGTAATATTAAACAACAGTACATGAATATTATGTAGGCCCGGTAGCTCAATCGGTAAAGCTACGGGCTGGACGGTCCGGGATTGAATCCCGGTGGGGACGAGATTTTCCACCCGTCCAGACCGGCCCTGGGGCCCACCCAGTCTCAGTCTCCTGTAAAATGGGTACCAGGTCTTTCCCGGGGGTAAAGTGCGGCTGAAGCGTGCTGCTGACCACTCACCCCCTTCTAGTGCCGCGGTCATGGAAGAGTAGAGCTATAACTCTACCCACCCTCTGGGCCACACCGGGCCTGTAACGGGATCACTTTACATTTGTTTACATAAACATTGTTCATGCTGCTGTATTAAATATTGGTAATGATAATCGTTTTATGTAACAGTAAAATTCTTTTAAAATGTATAATTTCATAATTACATCTGCAGAACCGTAAGTATTACTTGTACACTTTGAGATACAGAAAACAAGCCTCTGTTCCTTCCAACAAATATAGAAGGACAGCTTGCCAACACTGCAATTATGGAAAATTAGAAACACATTTTATGTAAAATTCCACATGAAACCACTTACACTGCAGCACTCTGAATTTATTTAGCCTAAGTTCTAATTAACCAACAGTTTTCGAAGCAGAAATAAAGCGATGGCTAAATATAAGTACTTGAAAATACAGTACGAGGCTCAAGTGCTGCTTTCATAAAAATCTCTGCCTCTTTGAATCCTATCGTTTTCCTGATCACAGTACACGACTTTCACATTTTTTACGATCAATACCAATATTTATTAGGATTAATGTCAAATTAGCTTCATCACACGAATATTGGCACCAATAAGGACAGGTTATGGCCATTAATGACCCACAAGTAAAACAAATACAGGTATTCTTCGTAACGAGGCTAGCGAAACTGTATCACACACGTTAGCAAAATTGCGAAAAACGACTATTAGCTACGTCATGTATGTCTGGCTGTCTCTTTGTTCGTCCGTCCGCCAGCCGGCCCGCATGGAGCAATTCGGCACCCATTGGACTGATTTTTATTAAGTTTGATATTTGAGAATTTCTCGAAATCTATCGAGGAAACTCGACTTTTATTAAAATGAGACAAGAATAACGCACACTTTACATGACGAACTATATGCGTTTATGATAGTATCTCTCTGACGTCTTCCTAAAGTGAGAAATTCTTCTGACAAAACTGGTAGAGAAAATCAAAACACACAATTTACTTTCAATGACATTTCCCGAAATCCGTGCAGCATATGAGATAGTTTGCAAAAATAGGGTACAGCTGGTCAGGCAACAGATGACAATAAAATAAGGCGCGTGCGCTTGGCATGTTCGATGAATAAAGGCTACAGACACACTTACGGCATTACAGAATACTGCTTGCTTTTCCACGGTAACAATGGTTACGTGAACGCGCCACGATATTACGTTGTACTACATTGCCCTTCTTGTTTATTTTTGCCTCGTACACAAAATATTGTTCACTTCTGTCCCAAGGATACTTACGCACGATGACAGGTTCTTAAAAATAAGCTCATATTTCAGTAGATTATGGATCATATAAGCAGCAGGCTTCGCAACGTAATGTATATATTAAAATCCATGCATAGAATTAATATTGTCGTTTAGGCCCTTTTACTAGGAAACGTTCTAGTTAACAGAAGTGTAGTAATAAGAAGAGGGATTCCCTTCTAACCGTACGAGAACCAAACGCCCCCATCCCTCTATTTGCGATGCAAATTCAGATAGGGATGTCATTTTGTTATAGGAGAAGAGTATTCTGGGGTCCAGGAGGTAAGGAAAACTTTTAAAACCACATATTGACTCGTCTTTTTCACACTTTGAGTCCAGCAGTAGTGTTTCTACACAAACGAGCACTTTGTTCTTTTGAAGTGAAAACAAACCGCATTTACTGTATGATTTCAAACGTTTGGTTTTTGTTTACGAGTCTGTATTTATTCTGACAAAATCTAACCTTTTTACTAACTACGTAAAGAATATTTCTTCTTGGAAAGCTCGTGGTTACTTAGCTGGCCAAGTAAAGGCTCCTTTTTAGAAATCTGCAACAGCACTCAAAATTAACAGTGGTCAAGATCGTGTACCAGTTGAATCCAGTCCATGCTACACGTACTAGGGCCTATGCCCTTAAGATTAATTATAAAATTTCGGTATTTCCTTTGTCCTATCATAATTTTTCCGACAAATATTTCGCAAGCATCTCTCATTTCCCCATGTATGTTTCATATCTCTCCCCTATCCCATATTCTTAACATATATTATGAAACATCCCACTGTGAAAAATTAGTGACGTATAGTTAATTTATGCATGAAAGAAACATTTATTTTCTGTATCTCCTGTGTGACAGCTACATGTTTCGGCCAGCCTGTATGTTCACCATTATGCGAACCTTACATTTAAAAACAGAAAATACATGACCTTCCAATGCATATATTGCGTCGTTTACAAAAATTATGGGATGCCGAAGTTGTACATATAATAAACACGCTCAACTTTCAATGGAGTTCAAATTCTCACCGTGTCCTTTTCTTCACTTTGATTATACAGCGCAACGACCTTACATCGTATAAAAAAATCTAATATATTGATATTTGAAAAGATTCGTACAACGATTTATGAAGAGATATACGAACCGAGCAGATGTGTATAGCTGTAAATAACTGAGTTTGTATTTGGGAGGTTTCAGTTTCGAATTTCTGCCGGAAAGCCGACCGAACTAATGAAGATTTTCGTAGTTGTCCTGAGACCATTTACGTAATGCCGGGATAATGCCTGATTGGGCTATGACAACTGCCTTCCACAAACCACTTAAAATCATAATCCATTCATTCATTCGCTCATTCATTCATTATCCTACTATTTCCTACTACAAATCCCGAAATACTGACAGGTTCATAAAATAAGCAACTCGATAATAGATTGACAGAGGGGAAAAAAAAAAAGAAAATACATATATATTATTGTCATCTTAAAAAGTAAAAGAAAAGGAGCACTTGGAAAAAAATGTGTGTAAATGCGAAAATAATATTAAGATATCGTACGAAACGAAATACTTTGCATTGTGGGTTGTATTTGTTTGGAGAGGGCCCAGGAGCGGTCTCATCCCAACAAACCTATGAACAGTACACTGTCAGTTTCTCGAGGTATCCTCTCCACCTATATGTGCAGTTATGCACTTATACCTTCGTTTAAAAGCCAAATCATCCGTCAGCTTCTATGGAAAGAGCTTGCAAATCACTCCCCAAGAAAGAGCAGTATCTGTACTTTCAACAGTCGTCTGAAATACCGAAAGAAGAGAAACCCAATTCTTTAGCGGAAGTTCGTTGTATTTATTCATTTCACGTTACGAATAGGATTGTCAAGTATCTTTATAACCACATGCACTCACACAACCATTAGCATACTGAAAGAAATCTCAACATGTCCCTGTGGGAATATACTCTTTGATTTTTCTCCCCTCCTGAAAGAAATTTGAATACTTCAAAATAATATATGAATAACATATTAGTTCAGTCAACCCCAAGTACTGGTAAAGTTTGGGGTAAATTATGTCTTACAGCCTTTATAAATAAGACAGAAGGGTAGCTTCAAGTTAAGATAAAAAGAATGAAGAAGCAGTGCAGATGGAAGACTTCTTTTTATGAATAAGGGGAAAGTAATGCGTAATATACGTGCCTCAGTTTTTAACATCTCTACTCATCCCCTTTCCCTACAAATATCACAATTTCCTTTCAATTTCCCATTATCCTTAAAACTTATATCACTTGAATGTTTACAGCTATTTAATATACACCACTCAAATTGAGCATCATCCAAAACACAATATCCAGACCTGTACCTACTATTTGTCAGGTTCCTCGATCAACTTTCCTAACTTGATATATCGACAAATTTGACGTTCATGAGGCCATGCATCGTAGAATATTTCTCCAGTAAAACCCACCAGATGCACCAAACAGACACTGCTGTCTGCTTGCTAACAAGCAGACAGCAGTATCTGTTTGACGTAAGCCTGTTGCTGTAAGTACAGTCGCGAACTCCTGATGATGGACGGAAAGACCGTCCGAAACATGTAGAGTGTTACTCCAAAATAAAATAAATTTAAGACAGTGGTGCATATAGTTTATTTTACTACAGAAATTGATATATCGATTTAATTTTTCGGTTGCAGTGCCCTCTTTTGAAAAGAAAAGCTATTCGTTCGTAAAACCTCATTGCAGTTACGTATAAGGGTAACTGTAACTGTTCAATCATACCTTCAAAACATTACCACTCTTACAACTCCCACGCCATAGTCTATCCCGCAGAGAACGTGGGCATGTCAAATACAATAAGATGAGCCCCATAGATGTTTTCTGCGGGACGCTGCATTCTCTGGTTCGAACTTTGTATTAAAACACCGGCTTTCGCAAAATTCTATAAGCGATTACTGTCTGTCCGTCCGTCTCGCCCTATTTTTCCATCTGTTCGCATAAAACTACCCAGCTCCCAATTGAAGGATTTTTACGAAATATAATATTTGCGCATTTTTCGGAAATTTGTCGAGAAAATACAAGTTTGATTGTAAGTGCTTCAATGGAGCTCATCCCATTGCGTCCCAGAAGTAACCAAAACAACAAATGATCAGTCAACACAGCTATATTTTATCGGAACCACACTACATGTTTCGGATCGCTGGATCCATCAGCGGGTGCACAGAAAATTGCAATTTATAGGGAAATGCAACTCATGAGATTGCTAAAAGTTTAAAAAATGTTAACAACAGATTTACTCTTAATTTTGTCTCATTCATTATACCACTGACTTATTTATATATTACAGTTTATTGTAACACTTCTTTTGTAATGTGGGAAACCAAAAATACTGAGATTTAAATGTTATGTGTTGCATTTGCCTATAAATTTCAAATCTGTTTGCATATGATGATGGATCCAGCGATCTGAAACATGTAGTGTTGCTCCGATATAATATAGTTGTGTTGACTGATCATTTGTTGTTTCGTTTAATTAAATCTCACAAGAATAACTGGTACTTTATATAAGTACTTTATATAAGTACTTTATATAAGTACTTCTGTATATTTATGATAGACCGCTGACTTCTTCTTAAGACAAGACATTTTTCGGACAAAAGTTGTAGGAAAAATAAAAGCACATAATTTTATGTTCAATAATTTCTTCCAAATTTCGCGCCTTTTATGAGACAAAGTGAGAAAATGTGGTACAGCCAGACAGGCCACAGATGGCACATAAGGAGGTGCAGAAAAGATGCGATTTGTATGCCGGGTAACTAAGGCAAAAGTGCAGACAGAAACGAGCTAGTAACATTGAATACTTACTGATCCATAAATGATTAATTCCCTCTAATCTTGTAAAATATTGTAAGACAGCACTAACAAAAACCGAGAATTTGTCATTGCCTCTAACTGCGGCGTAAAAGGACACCAAAACATTGAGTTTAATATGCTACTAACATTGTGAAACGACCATTATTGTTGTCCTGCTGTTTAAACGCATTATGGTTCGTTGCGAACAAAACGTAGTATGTAGATAAAAAGTATAATTGGATAACAAATTTGTCACGGTGCACAAAGTATTGACACGGCACCATACCAATTTTTAATGTGACCATTGTGTTTCACATTACGTAACTACGTCTGCACTATTGTGTTCTGTGGGCTTATTGTGTACTGAACCTTTCACAGAAGCTTTTAACTTCGTGTATGCTATTACACACAATCAAGGTACCATTACAAGTGGCTTGACCAAAGAGAAAGTTTTAATAATTGAGGAGCCATGTTGCATGCCTCTCAAATAACGCTTTTTAGCGCAAAACAGAGCTCAAGATAACGGTCTTCGGAAAGAATTTATGTAGATGTAATTACAGTTTACGATCTTAAAAATACTTACAGGAAGAAAGCCCATTCGAATGAATTTATTTATTTATTTATTGTGTACGTATGTATGTATTTATGTATGTATGTACGTATGTATGTGTGTAGGCTTGCATGTATGCACGTAGATATTTATTTATTTGTTTATTTATTTATGTTCTACTTAAGCACCTCTATTAGCGTCTCCGAGCCAATACTGCCCAACGTTACGGTTATTAACAGCAAATTTACTGGCAAACTTGTGCAGGAAAGTGGACGTGGTCTACTAGTCGAGATACGTATGGAGAGACTGAAGAAATCCACGTAGAATATGGATTAGCATAGTCTGCATCGCAATCAGTATCTTGTCGCGGATATCACCTACCCATGTCTTCTCAATAAAACCAATTTCGCAATCAGATCAAGTCCTAAATTGGTGGATCACCGGAATCATGGTTACCACACTGACGTCACAGGGCCAGACATTTGTATTTTGGCGCAGAGGGATAAAGAATGACAGGCATTTGGAACTTTCGTGGCTAAAACTAATTGCAGAACTGAACATATTCTTATCAGAGAAAAAGTCAATAACAAAATTCATATTTCTCTATAAGTGAGTGGGCTGAGTTTTCTTCACATCATCGTAATAATAATAATAATAATAATAATAATAAAGTCATTATTATCATCACTGTCGTTATTGCCAACACCAAAGCTGTGCGAGAGTCAAGAAAAACTCGCACAAGGCAGTTCGTCGTTAACCACAAAATGGCCGCAGTTTCAGTTCGTTTACTCCTGAACTATAAGTACAATCATAACCGTTATTGGAATATCTTTTTACCAGTTCTATCCTTGGCCTGATTACACTGCACCGTTCAGACTGCGCTACTGTTGTTACCCTTTCTGCCACTGTTTTAAACAGCGTTACTGTATCTCGATTATGTCAGTAGCAATTTTAGACAAAAATATTAATTTTCAGATAGAGAAAAAATTACGTGATCAGGTACGGAATGTTAAAAGTTCAGGTAAGGCGCCTAGTAGGTTGTGAAGGTGGGCACATGAAACCTACTGACACTCAGTAATTAGAAGAAGCGTCAAATTTACAGTCGACACCGTAAGAGAGGAGACGCCATTTGAAACAATGAGATTACGAACAACCCGGTAACTAATTTAACCTTTCTTCTGACATACTGCGCCACGTCAATGGGTGACTGGCGCACGGCGTTTCGGTACGGCCTGAAGGTCCCATCTTCAAGAGCCGCTGGGCATTTGACCCTTCAAGATGGGAGAAAAATCCCAAAAGAACGAAAAAAAAATCAATGCACCGCTGCGAAAGACTGAAACTTGAGTAGCTCTGTTACATCTTGCTAACACGTCAACACATTTCCAAAACACTGTTGCAGTACGCATGTTCTCATATACGCAACTAAATAATAATAATTTGTTTGGGAAATTTTACCCATATTTATACTCCAACCTCTAAATTAAATGCCGGATTAATTCATTGACTGTAATGAAAATACCGTCAATTGAACGAGAAAAGGACCGGTGCACCTTTCCGGCAGAAACTAAACTTCTGCTTGTCTATAAAGTCTAGACCGGCTCTGGGAGATATACAGCCTCCTATTTAAAGGGTACAAGGACGTTACTTCGCCATGGATACGGGGAATGGGGTTCAAAGATGACCACACACCTTCATCCGGTGATGAGGTTAAAATTCATGCAACTGTACCCCCGTCCCACTACACGTCTTCAGTTTATGACTCTTAACTGAAAACAAGGCGAAAACTGGTATTTAAAAATGACTTCATTCTGCGATGTGAAACCAAGTACATTTCTTGGGTTGTGAAAAAGATTCAGGGACACGAGTAGAGCCAATTATCAATGTAGGAGAGTATCAGAAGAAGTCACATCCCACAGGACAGTTTTCATCATAGCTGACGTAAATACTTCAAATCCCACAACTTCTGCCTTTATTTAACTTCTCAGTTACTGTGATACATTGACGCAATTTAAACAGGTGAGATTTTGGTTTATCTAAGTCGTGACAAAAACAATACCGTTTTTCCTAGATAAGACGCTGTCTACGGACGTTTCGAAAGGATACACTGCCTTCAACCTCTTGTCCACTTTTTGTGTTAGAGCAGAAATTGAATGTGATGGCACACGGAAACGCACGGGTGGAGAAGTGAAGGGGAAAAAGGCGAATGGAGGGGGTAGCCAGCAGTCGTGCACTGTATCGGACACGGTCTATCCAGCATT
>Ga0123357_10008480_pt1 | contig 12848 bp, 9 predicted proteins | sample TergutEmb28metaG_FD_89873 | JGI IMG/M metagenome (GOLD analysis project Ga0123357, IMG submission 89873) | Embiratermes neotenicus P4 segment gut microbial communities from Petit-Saut dam, French Guiana - Emb289 P4 | ecosystem: Host-associated > Arthropoda: Insects > Digestive system > Gut ... | reverse complement strand
GGCGACACCCCCAGAAAACGGAGGATGCGATGACTGTCTTGGTGACCGGTGGCTGCGGCGTCATGGGCCCGTGGGTCGTGGAGCGGCTTTTGAAACAAGGCGAGCGGGTGGTCATTCTGGATAACCGCGATGACCGCTCGTTGTTGACGGGGCCGGCGGTCGAGGTCCCGCTCGTGGTGGCCGACGTCACCGATATGGCGGCGGTCCGTCGCGCGTTGCGCGATTTCGGGGTTGAGCGCGTCGCGCATATGGCCGCCGTCATCGACGACAAGACCGCTGGATCGCTGTTCAAGACTTATCAGGTCGACGTCTATGGCACCGCCGTGGTGTTGGAGGCGGCGCGGGCCGAGGGCGTCTCGCGGGTGGTCTGCATGAGTTCCAAGGACGCGCTCGGCCAGCTCGCGCCGCCGTACACCCATCCGCGCTTCGAGCCGGTGCCGCTGGGGCTGTCGGCCACGCCGCACGGGACGTACGGCGTGGCCAAACGGGCCAGCGAGCAGTTGGCGGCGAAATTCGCCGAGGTGAGCGGGATGACCGTCGCCATGGTCCGGCTGATGTCAACCTATGGCCCGGGCAAGGGAGACGATCGGCACAAGCAGACCGGGCTGGTCAGCTCCGTGATCGAGTCCGCCTGCCGCGGCGAGCCGATCGAGGTGCCGGTGGGCGGCGATCAGCGGACCGACCTGGTCTACTTCGGCGATGTGGCGCAGGCGGTGTGCCGCGCGCTGAGCGCCGATTACACCGGCTATCAATTGTTCCAAATCGGAACCGGGGTGGTCAGCTCGCTGCACGACGTCGTCGACGCCATTCGGTTGGTGATTCCGGACGTGGTGGCGTCGGTCGGACCCGGACTGGACTATGGCGGACGGGGCGTCGGCAACTACTACCGTTTTGACATCACCCCCGCGAATCAGATTCTCGGCTACTTCCCGGAGTTCGATCTCGAAGCCGGGGTCCGGGACTTCGTCGAACGGGTCGCGGCGGGTCGGAGCGGGTGAGCGCGCCGGGCCGATCGGGACCCCAGCGCCCCGACAGCGTCCCGGGCCCTCCCGGAAGACCGGCGCGAGGCCTTCCCGATGGCCACCCCGGACGTGGCGCGCGAGCTGCGGGAGGAGCGTCGCCGAGCCGCGCGGGCGGCGCGGTCGTGGTGGGCGACAATGGTGGTGTGACCGTGGAGGAGGCGCAGGCCGGCGTGGTCGCCCACCGGCGTGGGCGACCCAAGGCGGCGCTGTTCGCGGGGGTGGCCGCGTTGGCGCTGGTCGCGGATCTGGTGAGCAAGGCGCTGGTGGTGGCTGAGCTTGGTGATGGCCACCAGCCGGTGCGAATTTTGGGGGGATTGTTCTATTTGCAGCAGGCGCGCAATTCTGGCGCCGCGTTCTCTGTTGGTACCGGCGCGACGGTCGTGCTGACCGCGCTGGCAGTGGTCATCGTGGCAGTGATCTTGAGAACGGCGCGACGGCTGCGCTCGACCGCCTGGGCGGTGGCGCTTGGGTTGGTCCTCGGCGGCGCGCTGGGCAATCTGGTCGACCGGCTGTTCCGCGCGCCCGGCCCGGGGCGTGGGCACGTGGTGGATTGGGTCAGCCTATTCGGGCCGGACGGGGAGCATTGGCCGATCTTCAACCTGGCGGACTCGGCCATCGTGGTGGGCGCGATCGTCGCCGCCATCGTCGCCGTGGCCGGCATCGACCTCAACGGCGGCCGGAGCCGGCGTCCGGCATGACTGGTGAGCGGCGCGGATGAGTGAGCCGCGGGTGCTCTCGGTCCCCGACGGCCTGGACGGGCTGCGGGTGGATGTGGCACTGGCCCGATTGTTTGGGTTGTCGCGCACCAGCGCCGCGGCGCTGGTGGACGCCGGTGACGTGCTGCTCGACGGAACGGCGCCGGCGCGCTCGGCGAAAGTGCGCGCCGGGGCGTTGCTGGAGGTGCGGCTGCCCGAGGCGCGGCCCGCGGTCGAGGAGGAACCGGTCGAGGGCTTGACGGTGTGCTACGACGATGAGCACCTGGTGGTGGTGGACAAGCCGGTCGGGGTCGCGGTGCACGCCAGCCCCGGCTGGTCGGGACCGACGGTGCTCGGCGGGCTGGCCGCCATGGGTTACCGGATCGCCACCTCCGGGGCGGCGGAGCGCCACGGCGTGGTGCATCGGCTCGATGTCGGCACCACCGGGGTGATGGTGGTGGCCAAGAGCGAGCTCGCCTACTCGGTGCTCAAGCGCGCGTTTCGGCGCCGAACCGTGGACAAGCGCTACGCGGCGTTGGTGCAAGGGCATCCGGATCCGACGCGCGGCACCATCGACGCTCCCATCGGGCGCCATCCGGGCGCGGAGTACAAGTTCGCGGTGATCGCGGGTGGTCGCGTGTCGGTGACCCACTACGAGACGGTGGAGGCGTTCCGGGCGGCGACGCTGCTCGAAGTGCGTCTGGAGACCGGCCGCACCCATCAGATCCGAGTGCATATGGCGGCGATCAACCATCCGTGCGTCGGCGACCTGACATACGGCGCCGATCCGACGCTGGCGCTTCGGCTGGGGCTCGCCCGGCAGTGGCTGCACGCCTGCTCGCTGTCCTTCGAGCACCCCGCGACGGGGGAGTGGTTGACCGTGACCGCGCCGCCGCCCGCGGACTTGCGGCACGCGCTGGACGCGCTCCGCGTCAGTTCGTGAGCGCCTGGCGGCCGGTCGATCGGTCGCGTTCCGGCGGCGCGTCGCGCGGACTGGCCGCGGCTGGTTCGGTGGGCCTGGCCGAGGTTGTCGGTGGCGCGAGGCAGAATCGATGCCAGCGCGATGGAGAGGGTTGAGCTGAGCAGTGGCGAACGGCCGGAACGACTCCTTTGTGCATCTGCATGTCCACACTGAGTACTCAATGCTCGATGGGGCGGCCCGGCTGGACGAGCTATTCGCGCAGACCGCCGAGATGGGCATGCCGGCGCTGGCGATGACCGACCACGGCAATGTGTTCGGCGCCTACGACTTCTACTGCAAGGCGCGCGCCGCCGGGGTCAAGCCGATCATCGGCATGGAGGCCTACCTGACCCCGGGAACCGCGCGCTACGACCGCACCCGGGTGCGCTGGGCCGAGGGCGGCGAGGACGACATCTCCGGCGGTGGCGCGTTCACCCACCTCACGCTGCTGGCCGAGTCCACGGCGGGGATGCACAACCTGTTCCGGTTGGCGTCCCGATCATCGCTGGAGGGCTTCTTCTACAAGCCGCGCGCCGATCGGGAGCTGCTGGCGCAGTACGCCGAAGGCTTGATCGCCACCACCGGCTGCCCGTCCGGGGAGATCCAGACCTGGCTGCGCATCGGCGACTACGACAAAGCGCGGGCCAGCGCCGCCGAGTTCCGGGACATCTTCGGTGCGGGCAACTTCTACTTGGAGTTGATGGACCACGGCCTGGACATCGAGAACCGGGTCCGCGCGGGGCTGTTGCGCCTGGGCGCGGACCTGGATCTGCCGATGGTGGCCACCAACGACCTGCACTACACCCGCGCCGAGGACGCCGACGCGCACGAGGTGCTGCTGTGCGTGCAATCGGGCAAGACCATGGCCGACCCGAAGCGGTTCAAGTTCAATGGCGCCGATTACTACTTGAAGTCGCCGGCCGAGATGCGCGCGTTGTGGGCGGACCGGCACGGGCTGCCGGCCGCGTGCGACAACACCCTGGCCATCGCCGAGCGCTGCGAGGTCAGCTTCACCGAGGGCAACGGCAGCTACATGCCGCGCTTCGGGGTGCCGGCGGGGGAGACCGAGGAGTCCTGGTTCCGCAAGGAGGCCGAGCGGGGCCTGGTCGCGCGCTACCCCGAGGGCATCAGCGCGGCGGTCCGCGAGCGCGCCGACTACGAGATCGGCGTGATCGTGCAGATGAACTTCGCCGGTTACTTCCTGGTGGTCGCGGACTTCATCAACTGGGCCAAGGGCCATGGCATCCGGGTCGGTCCCGGGCGCGGCTCCGGCACGGGGTCGATCGTCGCCTACGCGATGCGGATCACTGACCTGGACCCGCTCGTGCATGGGCTGATCTTCGAGCGGTTCCTGAATCCGGACCGGATCTCCATGCCCGATTTCGACGTGGACTTCGACGAGCGTGGGCGCGCCGATGTGATCCGCTATGTGAGCGACAAGTACGGCGACGACCGGGTCGCCCAGATCGTCACCTACGGCACCATCAAAGCCAAGCAGGCGGTCAAGGACGCCGCCCGAGTGCTCGGCTACCCCTTCGCCATGGGCGAGAAGATCACCAAAGTGATGCCGCCGCCGGTGCAAGGCCGCGACCTCGCGTTGGGGAACATTTTCGACCCAGAGAATGAGCGGTACAACGAGGGAGGCGACTTCCGCGCGCTGTATGAGGCCGATGTCGACGCGCGCAAAGTGGTGGACACCGCCAAGGGCCTGGAAGGCCTCAAGCGGCAGTGGGGGGTGCACGCCGCCGGGGTGATCATGTCCTCGCAGCCGTTGCTGGACTTGATCCCGATCATGAAGCGGGAGCAGGACGGGGCGATCATCACCCAGTTCGACTACCCGACCTGCGAGAGCCTCGGCCTGATCAAGATGGACTTTCTCGGGCTGCGGAACCTGACCATCCTGGACGACGCGGTGCGCAACGTGGCCGCCAACCGCGGCGTCGAACTCGACCTCGACGCGCTGAGCCGGACGCTCGACGACCTGAACACCTACGAGCTGTTGGCGCGTGGTGACACCTTGGGCGTGTTCCAGTTCGACTCCAGCGGCTATCGGCAGTTGTGCCGGGCGATGAAGCCGGACAAGTTCGCGGACATCGTCGCGCTCGGCGCGCTGTTCCGCCCCGGCCCGATGGGCATGAAGTCGCACCTGAAATACGCGGCGCGCAAGAACGGCCAACAACCCGTGGAGTACATCCACCCGGAGCTCGCCGCCGCGCTCGCCCCGATCTTGGACGAGACGTATGGGCTGACCGTCTACCAGGAGCATGTGCTGGAAATAGCCCGGCACTTGGCCGGGTACAGCCTGGGCAAAGCCGATCTGTTGCGCAAAGCGATGGGCAAGAAAAAGAAAGAGGTGTTGGACGCCGAGTTCGTGCCGTTCCGCGACGGCATGCGCGCCAACGGGTTCAGCGACGGCGCCATCAAGGCGCTGTGGGACACCCTGGTCCCGTTCGCCTCGTACGCGTTCAACAAAGCGCACGCGGCGGCCTACGGTCTGGTCTCGTACTGGACCGCGTATCTCAAGGCCAACTATCCGGCTGAGTACATGGCCGCGTTGCTGACTTCGGTCAAAGACGACAAGGACAAGCTGGCCGGATACCTGGCCGAGTGCCGGCGGATGGGCATCCGCGTGCTGGCGCCGGACGTGAACGCCTCCGACGCGAACTTCACCCCAACCGGCGCGGACATCCGCTTCGGCCTGTCGGCGGTGCGGAATGTGGGCGCCAACGTGGTGGCGTCGGTTGTCGCCGCGCGGCAGGCGAAGGGCGCGTTCACCGATTTCGCCGATTTCCTGAACAAGGTCGACGCGATGGTGTGCAACAAGCGGGTGATCGAGGCGCTGATCAAAGCCGGGGCGTTCGACTCGCTGGGCCATCCCAGGCGCGGCCTGATCAATGTGCATGAGCAGGCGCTGGAACAGGTGATGGGCACCAAGCGAGCCGAGGCGATCGGGCAGTTCGACCTGTTCGGCGGGCTCGTGGGCGCCGGCGGCGGGGCCGATGTGTTCGCCGTTCAGGTGCCTGAGGGCGAATGGGACAAGCCGGTGCTGCTGGCGTTCGAGCGCGAGATGCTGGGGCTGTACGTGTCCGACCACCCGTTGTTCGGGGTGGAGCACGTGCTGGCCGGCGCGGCGGATTGCTCGCTCGCCGCGCTGCGCGCCGATGAGGCCGCCGACGGGCAGACGGTCACCGTGGCCGGCATCCTGTCCGCGGTGAGCCGGCGAGTGACCAAGGCCGGCGCCTCGTGGGCGCAGGCGACGCTGGAGGATCTTGAGGGCTCGATCGAGTTGCTGTTCTTCCCCAAGACCTATGAGCAGGTCGGCGCGAACGTCATCGAGGACGCGATCGTGGTGATCAAGGGCCGGGTGGACGCCCGGGACGACGCGATCAAACTGATCGTCACCGACTTGACGCTGCCAGATCTGTCGCAGGGCCCGCGCGGCCCGGTGGTGGTGCGGTTGGCGCCCACGCGCTGCACCCCGCCCATCGTGGCGCGGCTGCGCGAAGTGCTCGCCGCCCACCCGGGCACCACCGAGGTGCACCTGACGCTGGGCGATGGTGAGGGCGCCCATCGGCTGCGGCTGGCCGACGGGTTCCGGGTGAGCGCGTCCTCGGACCTGATGGGCGACCTGAAGGCGTTGCTCGGCCCGCAGTGCGTCTCGGTGTAGCCGGCGCGCCATGACCGACCACGCGCAGACGAGATCCGCCGCCAAGCGGGCCGAGCGACGGGTTCGCCACCGGCGGAGACTCTGGCTCACCGTATTGATCGCCTTCGTCGCCTTGTTGGTGGCAGCCGATCGGGTCGGCGTGCTGGTCGCGCAGCGCGCCGCGGCTTCGAAGCTGGCCGGATACGCGCAGTTCGCGGACCGGCCGAGCGTGCGGATCCACGGCGTGCCGTTCCTGACCCAGGTGATTGGTGGCAAGTATGACGACGTGGCGGTGCGCGCCGACGCGGTCCGCGTCGGCGCGCTGGGCACGGCGAAACTCGATGTGCGCCTGCACGGGCTGCGGCTGTCGGCGTCCGAGCTGATCCACCGGAAGGTGGACCAGCTGCGGGTCGACCGGGTGACCGGCACGGTGACCTGGCCCTACCAGCAGGTGGCGGCCCATGCGGGGATCGCCGGCCTGACCCTGGCCCCGGTGGATGGCGGGGTCGCGGTCACGGCTTCCGTGACGGTGCCCGGGTTCGGCGCGCTGACCGTCAGTGGTTCCGGGCAGTTCGCCGTCGTGGACGGGTCGCTGCGGCTGACCGTGCGCGATGTGCGGTCCGCCACGTCGGGCGCGTTGCCGTCAGCGCTGGCCGGGCAGCTCGCCGGCGCGCTGAACGCCACCATCCCGCTGCCCGCGCTGCCATACGGATTGCGGGTGGCTGGCGTCACGGCGGGGCCGGATGGCTTGGCGGTGTCCGGCGCGGGGGCCAACGTGCTGTTGTCGGCGGACTCCTCGTGACTGTTCTCATGGCCGTCGTCGGCTATGCGGCCGCTGGCGCTGAACTATTTCCGTGTCGCGTGCGTCGCCAGTGGCTGGTTGGTGGCCGCCGGGGTCGCGCTGGGCGGTGCCGGCCTGGTGATTTGGTGCCTGGCGTTTTCGACGCTCGGGCGGTTATTCACCAGGACGCTGCAGGTATCGCGCCTATCAGAGCGCGTCCAAGAAGTTGCTCCCGTTCGTGTGTTGAGGGATCGGGAGAACTGCGGAGTCGGTTCACGAGCGCGTCGGGCGCCCGCTCCCGCGAGGGAGCGCTCGCCCTGTCTGGGTGATCGACGGGCGCTAATCAACGCCGGCCGCCGCCGGTCACGGCTGGCGATTGACAAGCTGCTCCGGGTTCGGTACCGGCTTGGGGGTCACCCACGGTACGCTCGTGCGGAGGCGGTTAGCAGATGCGGTCGCGCGCGGCGGCTCCTCTTCGTATCCGCAAAGTCATCAATCCCTAGCAAAGGATCAAAATGCGCCAGACCCACGCCCGCGGTGTCGCGGTCAGCATCACCGCCCTCGTGCTCACCGGTGCCCTGGCGGCATGCGGATCATCGGGCGGTGGGAAATCCGCGAACACGACGCCAGCCGCCGCCCCGGCCGGGCAGAGCGCCCCGGCGACGGTCGCCACGCCAGCGAGCCCCCCGGCGACCGCGCCAGCGACCAGCGCGCCGGCGGCGCCCCTGACGGCCGCTGCGGGCGACCAGTCAGCCAAGTACCTGCCTTTGATCAGCATGATTTACAACTCGTCCGACTCGCTGAACTTGAGTCCGGGGACCACGCGCCTCGACGCGAACGGCAATGTGACTGCTGACGGGCAGTTCAGCGTGTATTTGGACCAGAACCAGACGACGGTCTGTTTGACCGACACCAGCGCCAATGTTTCGATCGGCTTGACCGAGGCGGACCAGAACAGGCTCACCGTCTATTCATCTGGTGATTGCAAGGACAAACTGGGCGACCTGACTGAGACCGACGGCGATGACAGCACCGCCAAGGCCTCCAGCAATGACCCGACCCTGGTGGCGCTCGCGGCGTACCTGCGCTCCCAGGCCTGAGCCACCCCGGGGCAGCGGTCCACCAACCGCCCGACTCGCCACGCGACCTCCTTCCCCGCCGCAGTCTTCAGGTCGTCGGTGATGTCGCCTAGGTCCCGGCCTTCCTCGGAGCCGATGATCGCGGCGATGGTCTCCGCGATCGCGTCGGGGTCGTGGACCGGGGTGATCGCGTCCGGTCCGAAGATGTCGGCGTAGAACTCCTGCGACCGCTGCCGCACCGACGCGCCGTTGCTGATCAGCAAGGATGCGCACGGTCCACTTGTCGGTGACGGCTTTGGCGATGCCCTTGAACGTGAGGTCGCCGAGCGGTTGCCGGTCGCCGATGACTGACTTGACGTGCCCGCGTCGATCGGAACCTGCTTCTCGTCCGCGATGAGGAACAGGCTGTCCAACTCGTCGTCAACCGGATTGTCGGACTTGAACTGCCCGATCTGAGCGGGCCCCGGTCGCGGGTCGCGTCGCCGTGGGTGGCGATCGCGATCTGCGGTTCGGTTGTGCAGTGCTTGTCGATCAAGAGTTGGAATAGCGTCTTGAGCTTGGTCTGCGCGGCGCGGTGCTGGCGACTCGTGATCGCCGGGCGCGGACCACCTATGAGGCGGTCGACGCCCAAGTGATCATGGTTCGGATTGCCTAGCCGGCCAATCTGGAGGCGGTGATTGACCGTTGGCGGGCAAGGATCGCGCTGGGCCGACCAGCCGCCGCGACGAGCGCCCCACAACACGATCCGAGCGCCAGCGCTCCCGCGTCGAGCGCGATCGTCAAACCCTCCCCGTCCAAGACGGGCATCTATTCTGGCCTATTACCCACCTTTCCTCAAGCCGACACGCTGAAATATTGCCCGTGAACCGCCGTATACTGATCCGGTGCGAGCGAGCAGGGGCAGGGGAAGGCCCTCCCGGCGGATCATGGGCGCAAGCCGCCCAATGCCGACGGTGCTCGCGTCCAAAAGATTGGATGACCGGTGCCGAAGCTTTCTGCGCTGCTAGCCGTAAACGGGCCTGGGAAAGACGGGAGGCTGGGGAAACACCGTTGTTCGGCCCGTCGGGGGCTCCGGTTGTCTGGGAGGTCCTCGACACTGGGGTCGGTGGTGGGGATTGTCGCGCTGGCTCTCGCCGTTTCGGGCTTGACCGCAGCCGGGGGCGCATCCGCTGGCGCCGCGACCGCCAACAACCCGGTTGGGTATTTCGACAGCGCCAAGCCCGTCCCCGGCAAGGTGCAAGTGCGCGGTTGGGCGGTTGATCCAAACAGCCCGAAGACCGGCATCGTGGTTCGCATAACGGTGGGGAATTCAGTGCAAACTGTCACCGCCAATGTTTCGAGGGCGGACGTCGCCAAAGCGCATCCCGCGTATGGGGCGAAACATGGGTTTTCCGCGTCGATCAGTTATCCGAAGACCGGCAGTGTGAAGGTGTGCGCCATCGCGTTGAACATTGGTCCCGGGACGAACAAGAGTCTGGGGTGCAAGACGGTGAAGCTGAGCAACAACCCGTTCGGGAGTCTGGGGAGCGCCCAGTTCGTCACCGGCAAAGTCCAAGTCACCGGCTGGGCGGTTGACCCGAACAACCCAAAGCGCAGCATACGGGTTCGGATAACGGTGGGAACGTCGGTGCACACTGTCACCGCCAATGCCGTTAGGACCGACGTCGCCAAGGCATACCCGGCGTATGGCGCGAAGCATGGCTATTCAGCGTTGATCGCCTATCCGAAGAACGGCAGCGTGAAGGTGTGCGCCACCGCGTTGAATATCGGGTCAGGGGCGAACGCGAGCCTGGGCTGCAAGACCGTGCTGGTGAACAACAACCCGTTCGGGCACTTGGACAGCGTCCAGTTCGTCGCCGGCAAGGTTCAGGTGAGCGGTTGGGCGGCTGACCCGAACCGCCCCACCTCCGGTATCGGTGTTCGGATCACGGTGGGAACGGCGACCAGCGCGGTGACCGCCAATGGGTCCAGAACGGACGTCGCCAAGGCGTACCCGGCGTACGGCGCGAAGCACGGTTACACCGCCGCCATCGCCTACCCGGTCAATGGATCGGTCAAGGTGTGCGTCACCGCGGTCAATGTTGGAGCCGGGGCCAACACGAGTCTCGGCTGCAAGACCGTCGCGGTCGACAACAACCCGTTCGGGGCGTTGGAGACGGTGACCCGCGCCAGCACCTCGGCGGCGACGGTCACCGGCTGGGCGATTGATCCAAACACTGCCAGCCCGATCTCGGTTTCGGTCACCGCCGGTGGGGTCGCCGTCGGCACGTTGGTGGCGGGCGTCGACCGCGGCGACATCGCCAAGAGCCACCCCGGCTGGGGCGCCGCGCATGGGTTCAGCGCGACCATCCCGGTCAGCGCGGCAGATCAGATGGTGTGCGCCACCGCGGTCAACGTCGGCGCCGGCGCCAACGTCGCGTTGCCCAGTTGCCTCGAGCTGCCGGTCTTTGGCGCGACCGCGCCGCTCGCGCCGCAAACCCTCGGCGGCACCAGCACGCAAACCGCGATCGCGCTGACTTGGAAAGCCCCGGCCAGCGACGGCGGAGCGAAGATCAGCGGGTATCGGGTGGTGGTGAATCCGGGCAACAAGGTGACCACGGTCACTGCCACTGGCACGACAGTCACCGGCCTGGTCGCCGGCACCGCGTACACCGTGAGCGTGTCCGCGCTCAACATGATCGGAGCCTCCGCCCCCGCCAGCTACGCGATCTCGACGGCTCCCAAACCGGTCGTGCCGCAGGTCACCCCGGCCCCGGTGTCCACCAGCCGATACCTGCGCAATCTGACCGGCAACACCACGACGGACGCGGCGATAACCAAGGTGATGGGAGCGGCCGACGCGGCGGCCAATCCGTCCGGGCACCAGTACTTGATCGTGCTGGAGATGGGCGGGCAAGACCAGACCCGGGGCGGGGTGCTGCTCACCGCGGGCACCAAGTTCGTGTCCAATGCCGCCGTGGTGAGCGCATTGGAGGCGTACATCGACGGGTACGCGAGCAAGCAGAAGGCGAACGCGCCATTGCTGTTGGCCGTCGGCACCAACAACGACGTCGACGTGACGGCCACGGCGGGGAAGATGTGGGCGACTGCGGTGATCAATCCGCTGGTCGCCTACGCGGCGAAATACCCGAACATCAAGGTGGCCGGGGCCGACGACATGGAACCCGGATTCTCCGCCACGGTGGCCGAGAGCAAGAACTGGCTCACCGGCTACCTGGGCGCGACCTCGGCCCAGTTCGTTTTCAACGGTTCCGCTGACGGTTGTTCCACCACTGCGACCGCCAGCAAATGCAACAACGGCTGGACGATGGCCGACCTGCAGTACCTGGCGGGCGGGGCCGCTCCGACCCGGACCATCGTCCTGCCCCAGATCTATGTCACGGCGCAACCGCTGCAATGGGCGACCATCTCGCTGACCGGGACCTATGCTGGCAAAGCGAAGCTCAATTTCGGCGGGCCGCTGACCGAATGGACCGCGTGCAGTCAGGCCGGATGTTATTCGATGACCAATGTGACCGCCTACCAGCAGCTCTGGTCGGCGATTTCCGCCAATTCCGCCACTCAGCAGGCGTCGATGCCATATGGCACCGACTTGCGGATCAACTGATGGGGAGCCGGCTCGGGGCGCGGTTCGCGATGATAGGCGCGCTCGGCGCTTGCTGTCTGGCGCTTTCGGGTTGCCCGGCGGCGTCCTCCGGTGACGAGAGCGGACGATCGACTTCAGCGCCGGTGAGTGGCGGCGCCGAGGCCTCCTTGACCGCGTCAGCGCCGTCCGTCGCGGTGTCGGCTGGTTTGCCCCCGGTGACGTCGGCGCCAGCGAGCGCCGTCGCCTCCGATAGCTTGCTCCCGAAGACTCCGGTGCCCGCCAGCACCGTCGCCGCAGCGCGCCCGACCAAGTCGAACCGGCCCGCCCCCTCGCCCGCGCCGACCCCGTCCCGCGGCACGCCGGCCGCGCCGTCAGCGGTGCCCGCGTGCGCCGGCCGCGACCTCGCGGTGGCCGTGCAGCGCGGTTCCGGCACGGCCGGAGAACAATTCGCCGACATCCTGTTCACCAACAAGGGCACGGCGACATGCTCCCTCGCCGGATTCCCCACCGTGCAGTTGCTTGTTGGGGGTCGGCTGGTCGGCACGCCAGCGGCCAGGTCGACTAGTCCGGCCCGCACCGTGAAGCTTGCCCCCGGAGCCACCGCCGCCGCCGCACTGACGAACGACTCGACATGCGACGCCGATAACTCCGACGCGGTCCAGGTGATTCCGCCGAACGACACGACGAGATTTCAGGCGCGACTATTGTTCCGGGTCTGCGCCATGACCGTGGAACCGATCAGCGGCGGTTGACCGAGCTGGTGGTGGTGGCTCGTGATTCACGGTGCCCGGCCGATTCACGGTGTCCGACCGTCAATGGAGTCCGACCGCCGCGACCGAGCGGGAGCGATGAAACGATCCGCCGGCGCGACCCTGGGGGCGAACGCTAACTCGGCACCACGGTGATGTTCACGTGCGGGGGCGGGGTCGCGTCCGCGCAGGATCGGCCCGGTTGGTCGCAACCGCCCGGGTGGCCCACCGGCCCGATGTCAACGACCGTCACCCCGGGCGCCACGGCCTGGTAGCTCAACGTGGTCTCGGTCGCCGCCGCCAGCACGAACAGCCCGCCGTAGAGGCTG
>Ga0123357_10008479_pt1 | contig 12848 bp, 16 predicted proteins | sample TergutEmb28metaG_FD_89873 | JGI IMG/M metagenome (GOLD analysis project Ga0123357, IMG submission 89873) | Embiratermes neotenicus P4 segment gut microbial communities from Petit-Saut dam, French Guiana - Emb289 P4 | ecosystem: Host-associated > Arthropoda: Insects > Digestive system > Gut ... | reverse complement strand
TTAATTGGATAAATCTTTAGCTGTAGCAGTAGCCTCTGGATGAATCACACAATTAATTGGATAAATCTTTAGCTGTAGCAGTAGCCTCTGGATGAATCACACAGTTCATTGTAAATGCCTATATATAGGTTGAAAATATTTTCCTGATTTATCCTTTGAAAAGTCAGTGTTGTCGTTTTATGACCACTCACAAAGCTGAACGTGTCCTGTAGTATTTTTGTGAAATCTGAATTTTGTGAAAGGGAGTCTTCTTGTGTGGGTACATGTGGTTTTTTTTTATCCCACCTTGCAACATCCTTCGAAGCATCATCATAACTATTGCAAAACATTATGAGGCTCTCAGAAACAACATTTGTTGTAGTAGCAATGGTTGTTTTACATAGGTTGTCTTAATGGTTTCTGGTAGGAAGTTAACTTTTTAGCTGGTCTGCTGTGTTGATGGAATCCTGCATATTGTGTGGTCTGGCTGTACGTGATAGTTTTCATGGGGACTGAATGTTGGGCTTTGTAATGTGATTGTTAGACAGTGAAGAAGAAATGTCTAAGGGGACTGTGAGTTTCTATAGTGGGAATGTGATGCTGTGTCAGATGATGGGTGTCCGGTGTTTCAACAGTTAGTGCCTTCATCATCAGGATTAACTAATGCAAGAAGTCTGGACCTGAAGATGAATGTGCTTTAGTTCCTCAAAATGGCTGAAACTATCAACCAGTCATTATGGCATCTCTGTTGTGAGGATCTCACAGTTCTCAGGTTGTGTAGCGACTGTCAGTGCATCAGACGGACAGACAGACCACCTTGAAGTTTGTACGTTATGCAGTCATTGTGACTGTGACATGGTTCCACTGGCTTAGCCCAACTACAGATTTTGTGCAAAATTATGTTAACATATAAACAATTACTGTACACGAAATTTACAGGCTTTTGGTGTATGATGTCATGTACATCAGAGATCAGATTACTTGCTAGCTGTTGGCCTGAGGGTGAACAGGCCAGCTGGTAAGAGGGGAAGAAATATGTGTGTACCACCAGGCACTTTCGGTGCTCAGAGACTAAAACTAGTATCGACAATGAACAAAAATATATCCCTGAATTCTGTAATTCTAATTATTGCTGGCTTCACCATACTGTTTAGAACATTTGAAGGAAAGTAGGTATCGTTAAGTTTTTCCCATTACTTCTTAATTTCACAGATGTTCGTAATTTATTCTTTCAGGGGATTGTAGTAAACACAGGAGAGAAGTCTGAATTTGGTGAAGTTTTTAAGATGATGCAAGCAGAAGAAGCTCCAAAAACTCCACTTCAAAAGAGCATGGATATTTTGGGAGCCCAGTTGTCCTTCTATTCATTTTGCATAATTGGTCTCATAATGATCCTGGGTTGGATTCAGGGACGACCTATTCTGGACATGTTCACCATTGGTGTGAGGTAAGGGTGCAGCAGTGATTGAGACAGCAGCCACTGTGTGTTTTGTTTGCTAAACACTGTGCATACCTGAACATAAGACAAGAATTCTCTTCGCCTAATAACTGCACACAAAATTAAAAATGTTTTGTACGTATGTTTTCCCTAAAATTGAAACCTGTGAATGACCGTGATATTACATGTTGCTGTGTGCATTATTACACTTGTGATCATCATTCTGTGTTAGACTGGAGTCTGTTGGGATGTGCGACATACTGTGTGGTGTGGCAGGGGAACCAACTGCCTCAGGTTTGAAGAATCATCTCTTGTACCCTGAGAATGGAGCAGTTGGTTCTTGTAATAATTCTGTAAGTTACAGCTGTTCGTTTAGTGTCGTCATCCCATGGCTTGTTACCATTGATAATAATATGTATGTCTTTAGGCATTAAGCACTTCATGATTTGTAACACCCTGTTCACTGACACGTTTTGACAGATGGTTTGCATTCCTAATATTCTTGCAAGTTACCCTGAATGTGGTTGCAACGGCGATTGAGACATGTTGGTGATAAATAGTATGTGATGAACGCATTATACACACGTGCATTTGTTGGTCATATTGTGTGTATTGAATGACATAGTTATTGTTTATCATTTCAGTCTGGCAGTAGCAGCCATTCCTGAAGGACTGCCAATTGTTGTTACTGTCACATTAGCTCTCGGAGTCATGAGGATGGCTAAACGCAGTGCTATTGTAAAAAAATTGCCTACAGTGGAAACTCTGGGTAACTATACTTAACTGTACTTTTCGCTAGTGTAAGGATCATTGAAGTTGCATTGCAAAAATTTGACAGGTCCCATGTTGCCATAAATTCCACAGAAACCCTTCCAAAAATCTCATAGTCAGAAAGACAAACTGGTGAAGCTGGGAACCCTCAACGAGCATTGCTGCCTTGCAAATTGGGAAACACTGGGTAGAAGAGTAATTTAACTTTTTTATATATAGTGCGTAATGACAACTGCGCACACTTGTAGCAGGCAAAATCATTTAAATGATTATAGAAGTCATGCCGAACTAAACATAATTTTCTTTCTTCAGAGAGTACATTTTGTCCTCTTGTATCACTTCTGTGTAGAATTGTTTCAAATTGGAACAGAACAAAACAGCTGACATTTATTGTTTCTTGAAGAAACATGGACCCTTTGATTTTTCTGTGCACTCACCGCACAGTGGGTTGTGACTGCAAGGTCATGCTGATGAACTGTATCACTCCAGGGAGGTCTTCACAGCACAGCTGTCAACCATGCCTCCTCCCAGAAATGCACACACATTCAGCAGTTAATGTAGTATTAAAAATGCTTCCACTGTTCTGTAGATTGTTCTTTTATGTGACACTGCTGATTTGGGTTATTTCTTACAAGAACTTCCAATGACAGTGTGTCCTGGTGCATACCTTTGAGCCCCTGGGGTCGTAACCCAAACGTGAGTACAGCCCACAAGGGCCCACACTATAAAGAACACCAGCAGACATTTGGGCAATTGGACCCCGAAACACTAGCCTCTTGTGGTAGTGCAGTAGCACACATACCACAGCAGCAGGTATCAAATACAAACACTGAGATATTAAATATATATTAAATACAGCTACACAGCACAGCACAGCAAGCTTCAAAATTAACAGGTACATTTAAATACAGAACAGAACCAGTTTTACAGGCTATAAACACTCAAATGCCGCAAATCTCTATAACCAGGAAGTTCAACCTCTCGTGTGCGCCACTGAACTCTTCTAGTGCTTTCAATACTTTGCCCAAACTACATTACAAGTTACAAGTATCAGGCGTTCTTATAATACTGCGCTGCCTGAGCTATCGGCTATCAGAGACAGACATTACAACATAAATCACATCTCTTACAAAACCAGACTCGTAATTGAAACATACATAATTTGAACCACACGTTTATAATATAAACAAAAACTAACCCTGGAAGTAAAATACAGGAGATCACCGGCCCCCGAAATACTCCTCACCGACCATGTGTCGGCTCCGCGACACAAAAACCCAAAGCCCAGCTGAGCAGATGCTGAGCATGTGCGAAATACACCAAAACCCAAAATTTGGAAATACAATACCCAAACTTAATTTGGCTTACCACATGGCTTGACAACTGCTCAGGCTCAGCGAAGAAATATCCTGGGCGGCTAGACTCCTGGGCTGATCAACCCAACTTAGACAAGCTTCTCTGGAAACCAAGATACGAGTCACTGACTGCTGGCTCTGAGGTCAGCCAAGAAAACCAATAGTACATGCCCCTAACCCCTCTCACCACCCATGGCAGTGAATCGCCAGATGACAACCTTGAAGGAAGGTAACGGAAAGGAACATTCTAGAATAACAGACTTCCACATAGCGGCAGCTATGAGCCGTGTACGGCTCACCTTAAATCCCATATTGTGAATGAATGCTCTTCATTCCGCTGAATACATGTCACACACAGAGTGACTGTGAGACCACCTGCAGTCCAAGACCAGTAATTTGTGCATGAAGCTTGTTGCAGGTTGCTCACAGTGGCAACATGGTGACAGCAAGTGCTGTCAGACCTACACTAGCCAAGGCCACATTTTTTTTTTGCTCAAGAACAACAAATCTGCTTTCCTTTACAGGATTCCATGCAAGTTATCTACGTCAGGTTGAAGTAGTATACGAGCACAGTTAGATATCTCACAAACAGTGTCTTCAGTTACAGTGCCTTTCTTTTCTGCAGGTTGCTCTTAAAGTAAAGTACTGTAGTAATGAAAATGATCCAGTGGCCGAGAAGTCACCATACCACCATTGAAATTAAAGTGCGTGCCATGTGTCATGTACACAACATAGCACATGGCATGAACCTACAAATATTGACCATTGCCACATACCAACTTTGAATGTTGCAGTTCGTGTGGCCAATGGTGTGCACATACAGATCCACATAGTAAGTAATTAGGGGTGTGGTGACTGTTGGGACACTGTGCATTACTTTAATGTACTTCTGTACATTAACGTTTTAACTGATGCATGGAAATTTGTGCATTGCAAAAGGCATATTTGGACTGCTTACCTATCATTGTACTTCTACCTGAAATGTGTATGATCTAATGTGACAGTTGTGCTTTATTATTTACTGCTGTGGCATCAAAACAGCTGGATGTGCAGATCACTTTAAGCCTTATCCTGCTAACGTGGAGAATAGGGTGAGCTCCTAATAATGCCAGCAAATGGCAGATGGGATTTAACTCGGCGTTTAAAGGGTTAATGTGTGGTCATGTAGCGACCTAGTGGGCCAGGGTAGCGTAACTTGTTGTGGGCTCAACAGTCTGGGGGTCGAATCCGTGTGGGGCGATATTTTCTGCACCTGTCCAGACCAGTCCTGGGGCCCAACCAGCCTCCTGTGTAGTGGGTGCTGGGTCTCTCTCAGGAATAAAGTGGCCAGGGCATGGCATTGACCACCCACCTTCTTCTAGCACTGAGGTTAAAGAAAACGGAGAGCTATACTTTTACTCCCCCTCTAGACCTTCAGGCCTGTTCTAGGGTGAACTTTACCTACAGGAACCTAACTACACACAAAAAAATAGGGGAAGAAAGAACTGGGAAGATTTCTTGGCGCAGAGTATAAGAAATTAATTCATTGCTGATGATTAACCTTTATTGTCCTGACAGTCCATTATCTGGTCTTTAAATTGTAGTGCTGTCTGGGCTAGTGAGTCATATGCCGGTCTGGAGGGTGCTGCTGGGAACATGGCAAAATAAATCACTTTTGTTACCCACCCATTTGATGATTCTGATTCAGTTAATGAATTGATGAATACCGATATTTGTTTTGTGAGTTATTTTCCCTACCACAACAAAGTAAAATCTTGTAAGTACCAGAACTTTTGTGTATGTTGGTCTGTCTTGTCTGTTGGTCAGTCCTGTGTGTGTGGCTGTCAACAAGGTGTGACTTGTATTGTGTCTGCTGCTGAACATTCTCCTTAGATTCAGGCTCAAATATAAGCTTCTTCATGTCGTATCTCTTGGAATTCGTAGCGCATTCCCATTCCTTGGTTTGCGTAGTGTGTAGACAGTTGTAATAAGGTAATCAATACCTGCCTTATAGCTTAGAAGGGGGAGGTTTTTTAATCATTCCGCCTAGCTGAGTTCAGAAAGGCGTGAAGGCCAATTAGTCGGTGCACCAGCTGGAGGTAGGACTCTTGAGGTCATAAATTGTACAGTTCAGTGGACTTGTGGCAATGCATGGTGACAGTCACAGTATTCTGGTACCTTACAGACATTGATAGAAGAAATGTTCTTATGGAAAGTGAAGACAAGCTTTACAAAAATATTGTACGTAAAGTAAAAGGATGGTGTATGATGAAGACTGATGTGTAACAACATTTGTGTGCAAGTAAATGGATAAAGCTAAAGGTAAAGTTGTTCCTGTGCGTGCCGTGCAGCTGTGTAGGGCTTGTATCATTCTTAACCTTGGCACAAGATGGAGGTGAGTAGTAAGTTTCATGCCCTGGTCACCTGTCCCACAGGGAAAGAGCCACCACTACCCAAATAAACAGGTTCTTGCATAAGAATGTGGCTCTTGTTTGGACCATATAATTTTTAAAAGTGTAACATAATGTATTTGGTGAATTGTTACTTAGCATGCCTAGCACAGAGACTGGCAGCCATAACAAAGTACAGTGGGAATTTAAACCTGGCAGATAAAAGTTAAGTCTTATAGGATGTGGAAATAGAATAGGTACAGAATCTGAATACAAAATGGTGCAAATTGATTCTAAGTTGTGGTAATTTTTTGTGTTTCAGGTTGTGTCAACGTTATTTGTTCTGATAAAACTGGAACCATAACCAAAAATGAAATGACAGTGACAGTCATTGTGACGTCTGATGGCTACCTTGCTGAGGTGAGTGGAGTTGCTGTGAGGAGTAAAAATAGTTAAAATTTCTTAATCATATGACAGCTCAGTAGGCCGTGAGGACTGTCACTCAACACACAGCACTGTCTCACAGAAACACGAGCATTATCAACTCATAACTGTCATCATCATCATCATCATCTCCATTATGAGGCCTATCAAGACCTGTTACAGATATCACAAAAAAGAATTTTTCCAGCATTGCGGCCATGCTGTAGCTCAGGTGGTTTTGTCCCAGTCTCACAGCAAATCCCAAGGTTCAGTCCCAGGCCTGTGCATGTGAAACTTGTACTGGACAAAGTGGCACTGGGACAGGCTTCTTTGCAAGTACTTCTGTTATCCCCTGCCAGTATTGTACCATCTGTACTTCTGTTATCCCCTGCCAGTATTGTACCATCTTTACTTCTGTTATCCCCTGCCAGAACCTTACCATCTGTACTTCCGTTAACCCCCGCCATTATTGTACTTGTTCATTCATCTATCACAAGTGCTCTGTAATCTTAGCAATTGACATCATCATTAAATAACACAATTATTCTACTACTTCAAAAGTCTTCCTAAACTTCCTGTTCCATTAGCCTTATATTTTAGAATCTGTTTCAGAAGCCTGTCAGTGTATACTGTCCAGTTTCTTCTATAATGATATTAATATGTATTTTGCGTGTTCTGTAATATCTGTTATTTGTGAAATTTGTAAACCTGTTGTTTCTTTAACTCTGCTCTTGCCCAAAATACTGTAGCTCACATTTCTTCTTATGACATATTCATCTTATACCAATTTGCAGTGTGTTACTGCTATAAGGTATTGCTGGTGTGACATATGTCTTTTACATTTTATATCATTTGACATAATATAGAAGTAAGGAATTTTTAAATATCTTTGCAGTAATTGCAAATGAAGTGTGTCCCTTCTTTAGAATTTGATGTTTGTGAAACTGGTCCAGTTAAATGTCTGTTGCCCTACATGTAGGATTTGTCTTTGTGTTATGGTTCAAGCATGTTGCATGTGTAGAGGAAATTGTAATGAGGGGTGTATGTTTGGAGCATTTTGCATATTTTCTGGGGCCACTTCTGGGCTGCAAGCTTTATCTTAGATATTTTACAAGGTGTATTTTTCTCTTACAGGTATCTGGTGCAGGTTATAATGACCAAGGGGAGATCCACATCCATAAATGTGACAGTCCTGACAGAGCTAGGGAGTCTATTTTTACCCTTCTGGAGGTGAGGATGTGTGTAACTGCTGACGGTCAATGTCATGTTGTGGCAAGCTGTCAACAGCAGAGTAGCAGCGCGTTGATAACCCACCCCAGTGTGTTCCTAGCATTTGTCTGTTTCTGGTATTCTTCTAGAGCCTATCAACCCTTGAAGATGATGCTATTTCCCTCAAAATGTAGGGATCCAATCACCCACTAATGCAGCATCATGCCCCAGAAGAGCAGCATCCTCCACTGAGGCAGTTATTTCTTATGAAACATTTACAGAATGCTTTTTGACCTTTTCTGCAGAAATATGTTCAGTCTTTCTTCTCTTTACACAATAAATACCTGGAAATAAGTCCATCATCTCAAAATGTAGCTAACAAAGATCCTGGAAAAACATTTGTGGAAGGGGGGATTTTTTTAATTTTTTGGTAGAGAATTGAGAACAGATTGGAAATCAGTCTGGAGTTCTTTTCTCATACAATCTCTTTCTGTTTAAAGGTTGGCTGTGTGTGTAATAATGCTGTGATACATGCTGACACTTTGCTTGGACAACCCACTGAAGGGGCTCTTCTTGCAGCTGGCATGAAGGTAGGTACTGTGCTGTGCTGTGATGCATTGGACAGATTGGGAAGGTCAGAGTGTTTGTAAGATTCAGCAATTTTGTGTGGAGCTCACGTAACTTTCGACAGAAATACAGAGATGAACAGAACATACTTATATCTAATTACTAATATTTATTTTTATTTTATGAATTTTTAATACCTAAAACTGACTAACCAACCAACCAACCAACCTACAAAATAACTAACTCCATACAGCAGAGTCCTTCCTGAGAAGCAAACAGGTCCTTTGTTAATCGACAAATTCCCTGCATTTTATGGAGCCCGAAGTTCATTACTGCATTCACAAGTGCCGCCACCTGTTCCTGTCCTGAGCCTGAGCAGTTCAGTCCATTTCTCCCCATCCCACTTCTGGAACATCCATTTTAATATTATTTTCTCATCTATGCCTTGATTTTTTAAGTGGTCTTTTTCCATCAGGTCTCCCCACCAAAACCCTGTATACATCTCTCCTCTACCCCATGCATGCTACATGCCCCACCCACCTTATTCTTCTCTTTTGGATAACCCGAACAATATTTGGTGAGCAGTACAGATCATTAAGCTCCTCATTAAGTTGTTTTGTCTACCCCCTTGTTACCCTGTCCGTCTTAGGCCCAAATATTTTTCTCAGCATCCTATTCTCCACCACCCTCAGCCTATGTTCCTCCCTCAATATGAGCGACCAAGTTTCACACCCATACAAAACAACAGGCAAAATTATAGTTCTGTATATCTTGATCTTTATATTTTTGTATAGCAAACTGGAACACAAAACATTCTGCGCCAAATGATAGTAAACATTGCCTGACTTCAGTCTGCTCTTAATTTCTTCATTAATGGAATTTTGATTTGTTAAGGTTGTTCACAAATATTTGAACTGTTCCACCACCACAAAGGAGCTATTATCAATCTTTATACTGTGACTCCATCCTGCATTCTCATCTCACACATGGCCATGTACTTAGTTTTATCAGCATTTACTTCCAGACCAATCTCCTTACTAGCATCTACCAAAGCATCTGTTTCTTTATTTACAGTATGCACACTTCCATGCAATATTAATATAATCAGCATAAATCTGAAGCTTATTTGCACCATTTAATTTCAAGCCCTCCTGGTTTGTCTGAACTTTCGTAATGTCTTAAGAAACAACATAAAAATCTTTTAAACAATTAAGCACTCTGTTTACCTGGATGTCAGCTTTTCCTGTTTCATCATCTCAAAAATGATAGTTGGCTTGTAATCACACAGAAAGTTAAAACACGAACTGTATTGGTATTTTTGTAAGAATCTAATACTTTGACAGGGGTGGCATTATATTCAGGCAAATACAGTAATGTGAAGCATACCAATTAGAGTAGTGGTACTGTACCATTTACTGTGTTTTCAGCATGGTATGTATGGTGTGGCAGACAAGTATGTGCGTCTACAGGAGTATCCTTTCAGTTCTGAGCAAAAAATGATGGCTGTGAAATGCATTCCAAAGTATGGAGATGTAAGTTGAGCCACATTTACAGCATATTTTGAAACTCTAAAGAAATTAAAATTTTTGTGATAATTCTTAGTGCTTGTTTGGCTAAGCTATCTTGAGAATTATGTTTCAATTAGATGAGTTCCTTATTCGTTTATGTTTGTATGCCTTTGCATAATATCCAGATGTAATTTATGTATGTTTTCTGAAATATTTTAAAATATCTGAAAGCATGAAACTAATGCCCTGATACTGTGACTGAATAGTGCTGGAAGAGTATTTTCATTTACTGAATTGTGTAATATTGAATACTGAATGCATCTTCACATCTGTTGTTGATAAATGTGTACAGTATTGTTTCTGTTTATACAGAGACAAGAAGATGTTTATTTTGTGAAAGGTGCTCTGGAAAAAGTACTACAGCAGTGTACCAAGTATGCATCAAATGGAGTTTATCATCCACTGAACATGAAGAAAGAACAGGATTACCTTGCTGAAGCTTATGAAATTGGAAGGAAAGGACTTAGAGGTGAAACAAGAAACATGTGTCCCACACACACACACACACACACACTATGTATCATATAACACTCATGTCATATCTAGCGTGACAGTGCAGGTAGTACAATGCAGCCAGTACCAAAGCATGCCATTGGTCATTATCCTGAGACAGTTCTATCCACCTGCCACCTTTACATTTCCGAAACATCCGTATGAACTCTTCATTGTTTGTGTCACAAGGACATACATAATTTTGTGTTTAAGTGCATCACGATCAATACCTGTGCTTATTGGTGGGTTTAGTAAAAAAAAAGTATTTGTATTGCAGTGCAAGGTACACGCCATTAATCGCAAATAATGTAACTAGTTAAATGTCACGCTTTTTTCATAAGGCAATTTTTGTTGTAAAAAAAGCCTGAATGTCAGGACCAGTTTAAGTCATTTCTGGACATAATGCCAAAAATAAATTTTGGGGCTGTACCTTCACGTAGTCCAGAACTGACAGTGTAGGTTGGAGACTGATTTTATTGAAAATTATGACAATCTGAAAGGCAAGCACCCCTTGGGCCCCATGCAGCCACGTTCAACATACTCGAAGCAGTGGCAGGTCTGTGAATTATGTGCTGTCTGGTAGCATGCAGGCATCATTTGCAGATGCATGTACCAGCTGAGAATGGAGTTGGGTGAATGTAGTACATGTTACAGTATACAGCTGTTTTAATTTTTGCTTTAGTTGTTGGAATGGCACGAGGATCATCTCTCCAGGACTTGGTGTACATGGGCTTAGTGGGGATCTGTGACCCACCGCGTCCATTTGTCCGAGAGAGTATTCAGACCCTCCTGCAGTCGGGCGTGAAGGTGAAACTTGTCACTGGTGATGCACAGGAGACAGCAACAGCGATTGGTAAGGTGTTGTAGTGGTACTGTTAGCCGAACACACAGTATCGGTGCAGGGTAGGCCTGCCTTCAGTTCAGACAGCCTTAGTCCTGTATGAAGAATGTGTACAGGTTACGTGAACAACACGTTTTGGACCGTTTTGTTGATTCCATCCTCAGATCTTTAGGAACTGATGATTTGAACACAGTTGTCCATTTGTAAGGTTTAGATCTAAGTCTTACAGGTATATGACATATATACAGACACATAAAATGTAAGTTGTGTGACAGTTATATAATCATGCAAATGCAGTTCCACTCCTCATTTCCAGTCTTTTCTTTTACTGCATTAGTAAACTTTAATTCTTAATTGTAGTGTTACTGTTCTACTCTGTATTCTTATGTTGGCACTTCAAGGCAGCCACATCCTGTGCAAATAACAGGTATGTCAGCTGGCGTAACATAAAACTGCATGTTGAATGGACTGGATATTAGTGTTTGTCTTTGTGTTGCAGCTTCTATGATAGGACTCGATACAATCCACTCACAAGTTCTTTCTGGAGATCAGATTGACAGTATGCCTGAACATCAGCTGGAGCGCATGGTAGGCAGTGTGAGCGTGTTCTATCGAGTTACTCCGAGACACAAGCTGTGCATTGTCAAGGTGAGGTTCTGAGGGAATTACAACATAATACACATTGCAGACATGGGAAATTCATTTGAAATTGGATTCAAGAAATGTAAAGGAAGTAACCCCTTGCAAGACTTGAGCATAGATGGTAGTGTACTACTAAAATGGAACGTCACTAAATGGAATGTGATGATATGGACAGGATATAAGTACATGTTTGGGGCATATTTTGTGTTTGCATTATGTAGTGTGCTCTATTTCTGATATTGTGGAGGAAATTGGTGTCTTCATCACCAGTGATGCAGAATTGTCACAAGTGGATGCTGCAGTAAAGGGGTGGAAACAGATATGTCCTTTATATAGGGAAGTTACTGCACAGCTTGCTGTGTAACTGACACTTGTTGTTCAACCCTGTCACTTCAGCATCCAGTTGTAACATACAGGCACCTTGAAATGGAGGCAGGCAGGCTGTTCCTCCAAAACATTGGAACACCTAATCACTGCACGGTGTAAAAATCCAAAACATGACCATTATTTGAACAACAACTTCCGTGGAAACTTGATAATTTGTATGGATTTAAGTATTTCAGGATAGGGTCCATTGGCAAGTAATGGCTGTTAATGGCAAAAATTAATCTGGTACCTGCCAGGTATGAAGCATTCAGCTGTGATGTTAACTTCATAATTTTATCTTTTTCTGATCAACTGGCACTGCATGTTTTTCATAAACCATGTGCTAAATTATAAGTACTCACCTGGCCATTTAAAAGTTGAACATCAGTAAACTAGAAAACTCTTTTTTGCTGAGCCATTTGATTCCAGCCGGTTCATGTTGTGGACAGAGTGTTCCTCTGACCAAGCCATTCCATGTGGTGGACAGAGTGTTCTTCTGACCAGGATGTTCCATGTGGTGGACAGAGTGTTCCTCTGACCAGGCCATTCCATGTGGTGGAAGTTGTTCCTCTGACCAGGCCATTCCATGTGGTGGAAGTTGTTCCTCTGACCAGGCCATTCCATGTGGTAGACAGTGTTCCTCTGACCAGGCCGTTCCATGTGGTGGACAGAGTGTTCCTCTGACCAAGCCATTCCATGTGGTGGACAGAGTGTTCTTCTGACCAAGCCGTTCCATGTGGTGGAAAGAGTGTTCCTCTGACCAGGCCATTCCATGTGGTGGACAGAGTGTTCCTCTGACCAGGCCGTTCCATGTGGTGGACAGAGTGT
>Ga0123357_10008478_pt1 | contig 12849 bp, 6 predicted proteins | sample TergutEmb28metaG_FD_89873 | JGI IMG/M metagenome (GOLD analysis project Ga0123357, IMG submission 89873) | Embiratermes neotenicus P4 segment gut microbial communities from Petit-Saut dam, French Guiana - Emb289 P4 | ecosystem: Host-associated > Arthropoda: Insects > Digestive system > Gut ... | reverse complement strand
TAAAAAAAAATCCCCCCCCCCCCCCCCCCCCCCCCCCCCATAAAATAAAGATAGCGAAATATAAAAACTGTAAACAACAGGATTAGGCAGTAAAGTGTAACTGCATTGGCCCCCTTCTTCGTTACACATCGCCGACGGCAGCAGTACGTGCTCTTAGCAATTGATTGTAAGCCTCGGGTGACTGAAGTTACATTGAATTACGAACATTGGTTTGTTTGGTTCATCAGAGTGGATTCACGTTAAAAACAGGCATGTAATAACCGATAAACGCGCTACCAAAACCTACACGTAAATACGAACCACAGTAAGTATAAGGGCCAGGTACTGGAATAGCAGAATTGCATAAAAACCCAAAGTAGCTACATGTGAACAGCCCAATTATACATGAGACTTTTCCAGAATCTGTATGTTATTCAGCAACTAAGCAGTGTTTCTGAAGTTTCTGAACATAAGAATCAAATAAGAGATTATGAAAGCTGAATACTGACAACCACGATAACGCATTTCAAAATTATTTGTAATAATTCAATTATTAGCCACTAAAGGTACGCGTTAAATAATTGCTGTTCCAGGAGTCAAACACTACAACTTCATAATGATATGTTAAAGAATCAACTGGGGTACTGATAAGGAAATAAATTACTGTCTATCAATGGTAATGTACAGGGATGCTGATAAGTCCTTAGCCCGACCAGGAAGGAAACAAGCTCGGAAGCATGTCAGGGGCGCGCGCGATTTCAACAACATCGAGACGCGAGATATCAAGTTTTTTTTCTTCAAGGCAAGGCGTCGAAGGAAATTCACGACATTCTGACAGAAACATTAACTTGTTTTCTTCCTGGTCCAGCTAAGGACTTATCAGCATCCCTGTAATTCTGTCAATACTGTCAACTACACAACAAACATTAGCACAGTAAAATGACACTCTGCTATAGACGCCGACCACTCTACAGTATCAGTGAGGTTATCCTAACACACCAATCACCAAAGTGAGTCTCAAACACGGAAGTTCATTTGTGGTGCCGGCTTAAGAGATATAAACGTTGACCGTTACAAAGCTTTAAGTTGACGACTTAACTGCATGTTATATCTGTAATGTCAAACGCTGCAGGCTGCATTTAAACGGTAAATATTGACTATACAATACAATACAACTTAACATGTTTTTCTCTTTAACACGTAGCGTGTTTCAAACGCAGATATTTCAGTGTTTGTAAAGTCTACTTGTTAGTCATTCTTTGTACAGCAGTATGCTCACACCGATGCATGTAAAACGTACCATACTGCATATACAACTTTCTCCCTGAGGATGATCCCAAGAGGTTCGAAACATGTAGAAGAAAACAGAAATTAAAAATTAAATATTAATTTAGAGATTTGTGCATTTCGTTGGTGTAAGGTGAATAACATCTCTTAATATAAATCTTATTGTTACACCGTACATTTTTGTAGAACCACTTGGCAGTTGGCTAGGTGTGCGTCGCACACCTAGCCAACTGCTCTCTCTACAACACATTCCTACACAACATGACATGCTGCCACAACACCTTGTTTGCAAAAACGAATTTGTTAATATTGTAATATAACTTTAGCAAGGAACAACAAAGCTCCCTGATGATGATCTGACATGATCGAAACATGTCGGAGTGATCTTAAGTGTTTTTAAAGTGTTTTATGAGAAAGTTATGTAATTTCAGTTGTTGGTTGATAATAGAAGTGAACAAATCTTAATGTTAGTTTCTCCAGATAAAGACAACCATGTCCTTTTTCCCCATTCTTACAAATAGTAACACCTGCCGACAGAATGCGTTTAATCCCGAAATGTTGTCACATCCATGCCACAGACCAAGGTTGATCAATCTACTGCACGCGTGCCCAAACCGGAACGCAAAAATAAAATATTTTTTTGCAACGGAGTCAATAGCAGCGGGGCGGTACAATTTCAGTTGGGGTGTTAATCTGTTACTCATAAATGTAATTAGTGTTACCGTTGATAATAGAGTAATTTATGTTCATACTTAAATTCTACCGTACTATTTATATAAAGACATTTTAAATTTATTTTATTTCAAGAAAATTTATAGAAAGTAACAACTGATCCCCCATTCGCTGGTCATCAGTTATACTATCACATGGCAGGTTCTTCTTACAATTTACAGCCTTTATTGCACTCACTTGCGGAGAGGTTTTTCATCTCCTCAGAACCTAGGGAATACGTACTGTTAATAATGTGGAGTTTTAACGATATTTGTCACACTGAACACTTGAGAATAACGCGGAATTGCATATAGATTCATTGGAACCCTGTGACAGAGGTCTTCACCGAAGTCCCACATAACAGTGTTGTTGGTAATGTAACACAACAAGTTAATGTTATGTCTTGGACGTAGTGCTTATGATTTATTAAAATGACTCGACCACCAACTAACCACCTAATGAACTGCAATCAGAATAATTCTTCAACAGCCGGTTGTTTCTAATCCAGTCAAAAATTTTCCTGTATTTTATGATACCCGAAGGTTCATTACTGCATTCGAAAACCCCCAATTCTGAGCCAGATCGATCCAGTCCAAATCTCCCCAAACATCCCGTTAAGGTACATTTTAATATTATCCTTCCATTTATGCCTACATTTTTCAAGTTGTCTGTTCCTTCGGGATGCAACAACTACTTAAAAATAAATTGCTGGGATGTAGGCATATTTAAAATTTATTTCGTCTTAGATGAAAACAAAGCTGACCTCCTCCTAGCAGCGGGGTTAAGAATGTGTGGCGCCATTCCTCTGTTGTACTAAATGCCTTCGTCTCGGTTACAGGTATATCTTTACTCTACCTCCCCACAGATAAATAGGTAAATGACAAAGACGAATAGGATAAGCTGAATTAGACAATGTTAATCAAAAATACAATTATATATGCCTTTTATTGGGTTCTCCTCCTTGGTATTTTCTGCCGTTAGCTGACGTACTTTGTAACTACATGCAGCAGGAACTTGTTTTACACACTGCCACACGATGCACAAGTTGTTTGCACGGAACTCGGATAAAAACATTGCACATACATTAAGGCTGTTTATTAAGCCTCCGGCAGCTTCATTCCGGGAAGGTGGGCAGGCACAACACTACCTACAGTGTTGCAGTAGCCTGTGTGCTGTAGGTAGTGCTCCTGATAAGGCGATCGTGGTGGAATACAGCTGGCTACTGAACAATAAACAGTACTGCATAAACAAATATATAAATAACACCTGCTGGATCTAATAATTGCCTTGCAAAAACCTGCTTCAACATTCACTTCACAAGCAAAATGTACAACCATTACACAACCTTCTAACTCTTCGTTTTCTTGGACCACAGAACCGTTCCGGAACTAAATGCATTATCCATCTCTTTCTTTGTCGGCTTTGCACAGGTTCTTAATAAGCAACTTCTCTTTATAGTCTGTCCGAACTCACGTCTTTGTTCATAATCGTTCCCGTATAACACCGTTTTACCTTAATGTGCGTGGGACTGCGATAGATGTGAATATCCTCGTTTTACTCAACACCCAGGATGTAAATTATTTCTGGTGCAGAAACTTCAGTACTCAAAATATACAGAATGACCATCTACCGCCTCATTCTATTACATTTTAGGCAGTATTCTATAGCGGTATAACTGCTACAACTGGAAGACCGTTGACTAAATGGTGACACAGGATTACGTGTTTTCAAGTAAAATAAACCGTAAATAAAATAACTGTCTAAAGAACTGAATATATTCTGGAGAAAAAATCACTTATTCGAGTCTCTCTAAACCCGGCTTCTGGCGCAAATGTCGAGCCTGTCAATGCTAACAGTGACCATCAACCGGCCTTTAGAAATGAGAGTGCAACGTCAGCCTCTTAAAACTGTATATTATCAAATAACGTAAAGGTACAGATTGCCTGGGCACGCCACGAAGACCTATGGGGGAATGGAGGTATAGTTCCACTCATTCTTGATGCGTGGGCAGTCACTCTGTACCCATTGAATTGGAGGGTGAGTTGGTATCAAGAGCCGGTCTGCACGTTTTTGGCAATGGATATATCTATCTCTTACCTTTACGCTAACTTCAGCTAATTGTTCCGAAGCTGCATATCCAAACGGTTGTTTATGTAGACACGGGAAAAGATATTTAGCAAAAAACACGCACACAGTCTTACACTTTGAATATGGTATGTCAGATAATATAAATTTGTACGCTTTTTTTTAAATCGACATTGTCATAACCCTACCCTTGGAGTACAATTAGAACACGCTACAATTTCCATGTGTATGTTTAGAGGTGAACATAGCATGAAGTGGGCCAAAAGATCGTTGATCTGCCTCAGCTGTTGCACCCATCGATGTAACTAAGAAAATGAAGTACAAAATGCTAAATGTATTTAAAAAAAAACAGAAATATGGAATCAAAAAGTATGTGGTTAAATCTTGAGAAACAACAGTAACTATTAACATCTACGCAGAAAATTACAGAAAGATGTCACAGCATCTGACGACATAAATCGTGACCGCGAAGAGTCTCAATTTCTATTCAATTCGAGCATCAAAGGATGATGATATTTAGATTTATATTCAATATAGTTATCCAACTTTTCTTCTTAACTGAAGAAAATTCAAGGAATAAATTTAAAAAAAAATCTCTTTTACCGGTTCTTGCGTTTAGTAGATACAACGATCTTACTAACAGCTATGCACCAGACAGAGAGATTGATCCAGAAATATAATATAGAGTTAATTTATCGGTTACCTTGCTAAATTTCTTCAAACAGGCGATTATTGAAGGTTAATATGAAACAAAACATTCAAGGTTAATATGAAACAAAACGTGGAAGGACAACGGAGAAAAAATGCTGACAATTTACTTTTTACCTGCAAAGAATAAAGTCGTCGACCGCTGTCACCTTGAGCAGGTCGAGGAAAGCCACCATTTATGGCTCTTTCCAACGTAATAAGACGTATTCCTACCCCCTGTCCAATTAGTTCTTTGCCAGCCATAAAACATCCAACTCATACAAAGGTTCCATTGTCCATACAAAAATAAGGAAACACTTACTTCCAGAAATCGTTTCTGTTTCCAGAACACACTTTTATATAACGCCAATATTGAAACTTTCTTGATGTTATGCTTATCGTTTATGATACCAAAGTTCTTGTAAAATTCAGTTGTAGAGTTACTTAGCAAAGCTTATGAACAGCAAGTATCACTTAGGGTCGATATGAAATAATATCATATTACACAAGAAAGTAAGGCCATTGGTTACACTCCTTCGGGGTAAGTTAACAGTTGGTCAGCTATCCAAGATATCATCCGCGGAATCAGTAGTTACTGCCCTATTCAAAAAGCACCCAATTGCTTTCTGTCCTAAGCCACATTAATCACTCATGTTTTAGCCTGAAGACGGAGGCAGTACGTTAATCCGAAACGCTTCAACCTTTCCACAAAGGAGGAAGTCGTCACAGTATTCTTCATATAAGTTAAATTCAAACACGCTCAATCTTTATTTTCTAAGATCCATTTTAATATTACTCTCTCATCTAAACTCAAATACTCCAAGATATCCCTTCCCTTCAAGTTTTCATATTACAGTCTTCCTACGTATTAGTTTCCAGAACAGTCAGACTCCGGATGTGAGGCGCATTAATACGGCGAAGAATTTCTCCATTCTGCTTCGTTACCCACCATTTGCTCGCAGTGTAAGGCACATTAATATGACCACGCAATCGTCTTCATTTCCAGGTCCCTGCCTGCAGATCGCAGATTGTACTAGGTCTAAGGTACACCGCGAGTAAGTCTCAGGTAAACAGAGAGGGAGTTATGTATGAAACATTCCTGAGTGGTCTTCCAGCTGAATTCCAAGGCACCACCATGTTCATTTCATCATTATTTTATCAGTACAGCAGACCATCAATATTACGCAGAACAGTCAAACGCAGAAACAGAGAGAGACAGGAATATTTGGTGTCCCACTGTCACTTCCGTGGAGCACTTGCCAAAAGCTGGCAGGTCAGTACCTGTATCGATTAAATTTGGGAGTCTGATCCTTGCAAAAATTAGAGCATACACGTATAATGCTTCGTGTGTAACAATTTTGTATAGGCCTGGAATACGTGGGTAGAAGTCTACAAGAGATTCAATATATATGACACACACGTTATGTCACCTGTAGTGCCAGTATTGTAACAACTAACTTACCAGGCTTCTATTCTTCTTGCGACAAGTTGAGTAGAATGAGCGTACCCATACGTTTGTGGTTGACTGTAGTCTACTGACAAGAACTCATATAAAATCGAGTCCAACTTCCTTCAGCAAAATACATAAATATGGCCTGTAATTTCTTTCTTCGTACTCAAAACAGGGTTTTTAAAAATGTACAAGTATTTCTTAAATTCAGAATTAATTAAATTATAGTGAAATTAATATTAATTTTTATATTGGACTGTATACCGGTGCACCAAAGAGCACGTATTTTTTCGAAAAAATAATTCATAGGTTACAAACGTAACACTGGACAGTAACGTCTCAGTCTAGCAGTCATCAAGAAGTAGGCCTACACCTACTATCCAAGGTACACAAATTAAGGACTTATACCGGAAATCGTTTTAAAACGTGAAATCTTACAGCGTAGAAAAAGAAATCCACTGTAACTTAAACGTTTAGTGGCAGAAGCCATTCGTATATTGGAATAGAATTCTGGTCATCTTGAAAGTGTCGTTTTGTAGAAATATTTCAATAAACGATGCAACAAAACATTACAAGTCACTCTAAATGACGATAAAAAGCACTATGTATATAAATATCAGATGCTCTGCAAAACGTAGCTAGTCCAATAAATCATCACGAGAACATCATAAAATTAACAGTTACGATGTCATAAAAGAAAGTTAACGGGTTAGAATTACTTTCCACCTGCCTGTACATGTTTGGCCTCCTACATTCAACAGTTTCGTAGTTCTCAAGTGCTGAATTTTAGTAATTTCATTTTACGTGGAAGACAAAAACCATTCGAAAGTTATGAACCTTATTTAATAGATAATATATATAGTATATTTAATATATAATATAATTATTTATTATATAATTATAAACGAGTGGCTAAAGAATAGAGGTCTTTACAATGTGTAATATATTTGCTGGACAACATTAACAGTTTGTATTTTATTTCGGTAAAATTATGTCAGGATTTATAAATTGAAACATTTCTACAAAATTACGTTACAAAGTGACACATGTTGCAGTTCAACAGCCGTCAAAACACTCAACATAATTTCAGGACTCTAAATTTAAGATGGATGAATTTTAGCGTACTATAAAGAGATTTTCCTTCACGAAGGCTAGTGAATGTAAGACAGCATTTATATATATATACATATATATATATATAATAATTACATAAATATGTATTTCACACCTCCTTGAAGACATATCGCATCTCAATTCGGAAGATCGCAGTTTAAAACTGTTAATGGATATAATCGCCTTTATTCAGAGAACCATAGATTGATCTGGCAAAACGCATTTTCGTTGCCCCTTCACTTCATATCAGACAGCACACAGACATTATGTTAACTCTTTAACATTCAGTGGTTACTATACATACCATCTGACTTAACAAGAAGCGCTATATTGTAAGCACAAACACGTACTTACGAATTTCATGTGATTAACATTGAGATTATTTCACTAAGCAGCATTACTTATTTGACCTTTGTAATGGAGAAACAGAAGGTTTCCAGTGAGGTGGTAACTGCGTAGAATTAATTTTTTTTCTTGAGAATTCCACGACTTTTTATGCATATTTCAACATTTAGATTCCCACTCCAGTGAAAAGTCGGGAATTTTGTATAGCCAAAATGAAGATAATAAAAAAAATTAACATATGGAGATTAAAACAGGACTAAACGAAAGTTTAAAACGCAGCAGTCAAATTCAGATTTCGTTTTTTAAAAAAAAAAAAAAAAAACAGGCTTAGCTAATAGTGGATTGTTAATGGAATCTGTACAGTAGTTGTTCTTATTCCTTTACACAAACCACTAGCCGATAGGCCTGTCGGAACTCCCATACTAATGCCTTTTGTTCTCCTTTCTACGCTCTTTTTATTTTATTTCATTTTATTTCAGATCCTAGCCCACCTACTCTCTTGGTGCGTCACGCTGCTAGAAGTATTTACCTAACCTAGAGGGCTTGGGTCCAGAGAACCTGTTTCCAACTGTGTAGATGCCCACACATTGCACGCATCTATTGATTATTTTTAAAACTGAAGTTATAATACTCTATCACTGTAACATATACCAAAGGAAGCTACGGAAGACCATGATATTCAGTGCTAGCGCCTATTAATAAAAGGCTATAGTATCTCAACTCAAAACTTTGGCCCCACCACGAAGTAATGTGGGAGGTTATATATGGTACTGTGTTGCACTGAACGAATTTAAACTTGCACATATAAGAAAACATGCATAAACTAAACGAATTTAACCGAATCCTCTTTCAGCACTGGACACTTTCTCACTGGATCAACAGACACACTTTTCTGAATTCTGGAAGTTTATTGCCGTTTTGTAACATAATTTAGAGTGGGAAATTCGCGTTGAAACTAAATGCAAAATCACTTCCCTGTTTAATTTACACGTTCCTTCCGCATTTCTGTTTGAAACATAACAGGGGCCGATATAGCGTTATCGGTATAGCAAATCGTTACGAGCTGGACAATCCGGGGACCGAATCCCGGTGGGGCAACCCTCCAAATCGACCCAACTTCCAGTATAACGGGTACGGGCTCTCGTTCCCATGGGTAAAGTTGTCGTGACGTGTCATTGACCACCAAACTCCATCTAGCGCCGCAGTTAAAGAAAGAGTAGGGCTATACCCTTACTCCCCCTTTGGGTTATCATGGCTTGTCCTAGGGCGACTTTCACCTTTACCTTCCATCAAACCTTCCTTCCTTCCTTACTATCTTTGATATGTCTTACATTAGGTCCAGTGACTAATATCTTTCTTCTGATAGCACAGATTCGAAGATCGTCAAAACTGCTTATATAGAAACTTCGGAAGAAGGCACAACCGATATGGAATCATAAACAATTTCTACTCTACCCCCGTCCCACACCCACATTTTACACAGACACACACACACAGTCTCGCGCGCGCACGCGCGAGTGTGTGTGTGTGTCTGTGTGTGTAGCTAATTTACTAATACATTTTCAGAAATTTATTGTTGTTTAATTTGTCTGGCCACACTGTTACTCCTTAGATGCATTCATATTGCACAAAAAGCTTCATATATCAAATAATCAGACCATGTAAGAAATTAATATAGGTGTAATGGAAAATGGCATAATTTACAGTCGTCCTAAGCAAGCACTGATGACCACCCATAGTGTAACTCCTGAACAGAAATAAATTCTGGAATAACAGTTTATGATGATAAATGTAAGAATTTAAAACACAATGATATTAATACCTTCAAGTATTAGTTGAATATTTTAAAAACTCGCAAATACACTCGGCAGTGTTGCATGTAAAGCTACATTCATATGGTTAATGAATATCTTATAATCCGGAAAACTATTCTGTCAGGGATATTAAGTGACGCCTATTCTTCTTACATGTGGAGCCTATGGAATTCTGAGTTACTGGTTACTGAAACACAAATATAGCTGTAGGTTCGATATTATAAGTAATTCTCAAAGCTGGAAGGGCAGATGTCTTTCGCAGAAAATGGTCAATATTCTGGGAGAATACTTACAATTAATGTTGATATTAAGCAGTGGTTAAGCTACTCGGCTTCAATGGCAGATATTAAATATAACCTTAAATGTCTCTGTGTATTAAGTATGACTGAAACACTGTAATGACGGTAGCCATGTTTACTCGGTACGCGCGTGCTCTGTGTATCCTTTTACAAGAGAGGCAGTAAGAGAAGAATGGGCACTCTGCATAATAAGAAGCCGTACAATTCGATTTCTTACGAAATATTATCACTGTGTTAAGACCAGGAAGGCGGAAAAGACTGAATAATATAAAAAAATGACCCATGTGCAGGATTTCAGTCAGAAAACATTAAGGAAAGGGTCAGTTGAGAGAACTAGAAGTAGGTGGGACTTTAATATAAAATGAATGTTGAACAAAGATGGCGCAAGAGCCAATAATAATAATAATAATAATAATAATGTGATACCAGTAATAATAGTGCAAATGGAACTATCAAGAAATCATCCAGAGAACATCTGAGCAACGTAACTCGAAAGCACAACATCAAAGAACTACCGAAAACAATCATACAGTACTCTATATTATTTATAATTTTTAAGGAAATTTAGTCACTGGTTACCTAATGTAATGATGTATTTTGTTACATGAACTTTACATGACAACCGTAATTATGTTTGCCTGTTTTAATTTATAAATTTCAAATGGGAAATTATTATTATTATTATTATTACAAACATTATTATTATTGCTGCCTCTGGTTTAATTTTTGGGTCACGATTGGCAATTTATTCTCATTTTTATTACTTAGTGTTTATACTGTCATTTCAAATATCATAATTTTTTACCATTTCAAGCTCCGAGTTAAATGTATGTATGTATTTCAGAATTGAAAATTCCTGTAATCTACTTTCACTTTTTGATGCATACCACAGCAATTTATTTACACGTACGAAAGTATTTCACGTCAGTACCATTAAAAATATTTAACAAATTTTAAAAGCACGGTATTCAGTGTTTGTGTGACGTAATGATATTGACGTAAAATATACTTGCCCTTACCCCAATCTGTCTCCAATCAGCCTAACACCGCACTCTGTAAGTTAAATGCCATTATTCAAACTTACGATCCAACTCCTCTCAGCTCATTTGCTCAGTTACTGTACTTATGTATGGCGCTAAGTTGTGTTATACGACTACAATGACACATGCAGCTCAGTATACAACCCGTTGCCGATAAAACACGTACCAAACCCACTGGCTAACATTAGTGGGCTTGCGGCAGCTTATAATTAGGGATAATATGTGACTGAATGAGAGAGTGACAAATTGTCTGGCGGGCGCGTACCGAGTCAGGTACCCGCAGCCATAAGATTCCTTCATTAAGCCTTCGTACCAAACTTAAATCAGAATTGCTGTACATCAATATGACTTTTAAAGAAACACAGTACTTTTTTATCCAGACCAACAAATAACCAACATATATATATATATAATATTTTATATGTCGTAAGCACTCCTATATGTTTCAAGGCATCTGCGTCATCTTCAGGGAGTCTTAACTTTGTGCTTTGTAAAAGTTACAAAATTATTAAAATTACAGCTCAAAAAATTATTTTATTATTTTATATTAATTTTATTGAGTTGTAATTTTAATAATTTTTAACTGTAACATCTGTGCAAGATTCAGACGATGCAAATGCCTTGAAACATGTAGGAGTACTTGCGATATATATTAATAATATTATATATATATATGTTGTGCATTTGTTGGTCTGGATAATAAACTGTACAACATACACGGTACATACATTAAAATCACAGCACTGTGTCAAAGAGTAAATCATAGTAGTTAAAATGAAAAATTTTATTCTTATAACAATGATAGTGTATGCTGGCAAGGGTGTTACAAGTTTACGGGAAGATAATGATCTACGAGTCTAATAAACGTTTGTCATGTGTTCAGTTCAGAAGGCGGTTACTTACATAGTGCATGCATACAGAATTATGTAGCTAAAATCAAACTTAAGTATGGCGCAGGGATATCTTAGTTGGTAAAGCAGGCTAACGAATGTATGACCCATAAATAGGAACATATTTCCAGAAGAAGTACCGGTAATATTTCTCAGCCTCGAGACTACTTATCCACAGTTACGAGGAAGTGCTGATAAGTCCTTAGCCCGACCAGGAAGGAAACAAACCACAGCGACCAAACTCGGGATTTATTCAACATATTCCCCACTAAGCTCACTACATTTCTTAGCCCGTTGTTCTAATTTTTGCAAGCCACTCAAAAAAAATTCAGAAGGTTGTCCGTCCAACCAGATCTTCGAGGCGGAAATGACCTCTGCGTCTGACGAAAAATGGTGACATTTCAATTGTTTTTTCAGTCCAGGGAACAGGTGGTAGTCCGACGGGGCCAGATGCGGAGAATAGAGTGGGTGATCAAGATATTGGAAGCCCAGGTAGACCACTTTCTTCTGGGTTGCAAGTGCCCGGTGAGCCGGGGCATTGTGGTGCATGAACAAGACGCCCTTGGTGACCTTACCGCGGCCTTTTTCCTTTGTCCTTCAATTGCACCAGCAGAGATGAGTAATATTCCGAGTTGAGAGTTTGGCCCTTTGGAAGATAATCAATGATGAGGATGTATTGATCCAAAAAATCGAAGCGAGAAACTTTCCTGCGGATTTTTGTACTCGGAAATTTTGGGGCGGGGTTAGCCGCTATGCCTCCTCTCCATTGATTGTTGCTTTGTCTCCGGGTCATAGTGATATAACCAGGTTTTGTCCATGGTCACCAATCGCGACAGGAAATCATTTGGACAGCGTCCAAAGTATTCCAAATATTGCTCAGACGACTGGCACCGTCGACTTTTTGATCCGCGTTCAGGCATTTCGGGACCCACTTCGCTGAGGGCTTCCGCAAGTCCAAATCATCATGAATGATGGACCCAACCCGCTAATGTGAGATGCCCAGTTGCTTAGCTATTGATTTAGCCGAAATCCGGCGGTCTTCCAAGATTAGTGTGTGAATTTGATCAATAATCTCCGGGGTGGTCCCTGTTTTGGGTCGTCGAGGACGAGGCACATCACAGGTGGAAAAATCATCACGTTTAAACTCAG
>Ga0123357_10008477_pt1 | contig 12849 bp, 4 predicted proteins | sample TergutEmb28metaG_FD_89873 | JGI IMG/M metagenome (GOLD analysis project Ga0123357, IMG submission 89873) | Embiratermes neotenicus P4 segment gut microbial communities from Petit-Saut dam, French Guiana - Emb289 P4 | ecosystem: Host-associated > Arthropoda: Insects > Digestive system > Gut ... | reverse complement strand
TTGAAGTGAGACTGGGTAATTGAGTTGTGATGACCTTGTGGTGTGACTGGGTAATTTTGTTGTGATGGCCATGGTGTGTGACTGGGTAAATGTGTTGTGATGATCATGAGGTGTGACTGTGTAATTGTGTTGTGATGACCATGGGGTGTGACTGGGTAATTGTGTTGTGATGAACATGAGGTGTAACTGCGTAATTGTGTTGTGATGAACTTGAGGTGTGACTGGGTAATTGAGTTGTGATGACCTTGTGGTGTGACTGGGTAATTTTGTTGTGATGGCCATGGTGTGTGACTGGGTAAATGTGTTGAGATGATCATGAGGTGTGACTGGGTAATTTTGTTGTGATGACCATAGACGGTGACTGGGTAATGGTGTTGTGAAGACCATGGGCTGTGACTGGGCAATAGCAAGGAGAGTGAGGGTCTGTTAGGTGCAGAACAACTACGCTACTTAGAGGTGAAGCTAGAAGTTACACTTTTGCTGTTTTCACGCCGTGCAGCTTGTAGCAACATTAGCTGTTACACTGTTATAGTTGTTATACCGTGCAGCTTGTAGCAACACTAGCAGTTACACTGTTATAGTTGTTATACCGTGCAGCTTGTAGCAACACTAGCAGTTACACTGTTATAGTTGTTATACCGTGCAGCTTGTAGCAACACTAGCTGTTACACTGTTACAGTTGTCATAATGTGCAGCTTTTAGCAAATCTAGCTGTTACACAGTTGCAGTTGTCATACCGTGCAGCTTGTAGCAACACTAGCTGTTAAACAGTTGCAGTTTTCATACCCTGCAGCTTGTAGCAACACTAGCTGTTACACTGTTGCAGTTGTCATAACGTGCAGCTTGTAGCAACTCTAGCTGTTACACAGTTGCAGTTTTCATATCATGCAGCTTGTAGCGACACTGGCTGTTACACTGTTGAAGTTGTCATAACGTGCAGCTTGTAGCAACACTAGCTGTTACACAGTTACAGTTGTCATACCGTGCAGCTTGTAACAACACTAGCTGTTACACTGTTACAGTTGTCATAACGTGCAGCTTGTAGCAACTCTAGCTGTTACACAGTTGCAGTTGTCATATCATGCAGCTTGTAGCAACACTAGCGGTTACAGTGTTACAGTTGTCATACCGTGCAGCTTGTAGCAACACTAGCTGTTAAACAGTTACAGTTGTCATACCGTGCAGCTTGTAGCAACACTAGCTGTTACACTCTTACAGTTGTCATGCCGTGCAGCTTGTAGCAACACTAGCTGTTACACTGTTACAGTTGTCATACCGTGCAGCTTGTAGCAACACTAACTGTTAAACAGTTGCAGTTGTCATACCGTGCAGCTTGTAGCAACACTAGCTGTTACACTCTTACAGTTTTCATACCATGCAGACTGTAGCAACACTAGCTTTTACACTGTTTCATTTGTCATACACTGCAACCTGTAGCAACACTCAGCACTATAAAACTCCCCACATGTTACTACACTTTTGTCAGGACACTGTCAATTCACAACCCTAACCATCAAGCCATCACCTTTGTTGTTACTGATCATTATACTCGCTTTCTGTCAGTGCCGGTATCAATTACTTTGCCGTATCCCTTTGTTTTGCGGTCTGGAAGACCAGAAGTGAGGGAGGACCCAGGGGTTTGAAATTCTTTCACCACTGTTTGTAACTATACTATCCCGATCATAAGGACAGACAGACGTCTACTGGCTTTATATTAAGGTTTCGACCATGCTAGATTAAGTGACGAAGATTACTTACCATTAGTGCCAGTACTTATACTCATGCGGGCACACAGTGGTGCAGTTGGTTGAGGAATTACGCAGTGGGTTCGATTCCCGATGGCGGCATTGAAATTTTACATGAATTTAATTTTACAAGCCTCTCTATGGCCTACGGTTGACTGAGCCTCTAACAGAAATGGGTAGAAGGATTATTTTATGGAGGTAAAGGCGGTAGGTGTGTGTGCCTGTACACCTAACCAATTTTATGTACCGTATTACTCAACCCTAGAAGACTCAAATTCCACGAACTCTCAGGTCTTTTGAGGGATAGCTTTAAATTTGAGATGTGCTTAATTGAAACAAGAAATACGTAAAAACTGCTGCAGAAAGTTAAACAAAACGCAGTAAGTTCAAACATTTCTGAACACAAAGATTTTAACGATTTTATAAGTGCAATATTTAATTTGTCATAAATAACACAAGACATGTAAATTTATACCTCATTCTTTCACAACTACTTCATTATTTTAAATGAAATATTTTCCTATATACTGCTATTTGTGAAGTAACGTAATGTTTTGTGAAATGATCACAATGTAAATTGAGTGTTTATATATATATATATATTGTTTCTACAGACAATTTTATCCGAAGGCTGCAGTAACCTGGGTTCTGGTGAATGCAAACAGGTGTTCAGGCCTGAAAATGGTGAAAGAAAAGCCAATAATTTGACAGCAAACTGACCTTATTTTTGGCTGTTATTGGTTAAGTTGTTGGGCTTGGAAATGTCTGGTACTTATGTACTGGCCTGATGGGTGGAAATGGTTATTGTAAGAAGGTTAGCTATAGGATGGCATGTGTAGAGATCGTCAAGGGAGGCAATATTTCAAGGGCAAACACAATATTTCAAATTAAAATTTATGTTCTTCTATTAATAATTATTGAAACATTGGTCAAAAAACAGGATATTCCATAAATAATTTCGGGTTGTTATCGGCTAACAACAACAGTAAGACAATACAACTGTCGCTACCAGCTGCAGACAGCAAAAAAGTACAATTGTCGCTACCAGCTGCAGACAGCAAACAGGACAACTGTCGCTACCAGCTGCAGACACCAAACAGTACAACAGTCGCTAACAGCTACAGACACCAAACAGTACAAATGTCGCTACCAGCTGCATATATCAATGAGAACAATTGTCGCTACCAGCTGCAGACAAATTACAGTAAAAATGTCGCTAAAAGCTGCAGACAACAAACAGTACAACTGTCACTACCAGCTGCAGACTACAAAAATTACAAGTGTCGCTACCAGCTGCAGACACCAAAGGTTACAATTTTCGCTACCAGCTTCAGACACCAAACATTATAGCTGTCGCTACCATCTACAGAAACCAAAGAGTACAAATGCCGCTATTAGCTCCAGACATCAAACAGTGCAACTGTCGTTACCAGCTGCAGACAAGAAAGTGGACACCAGTCGCTACCAGCTGCAGACACCAAAGAGTACAATCGCCGCTACCAGTACCAGACAGCAAAGAGTACAACTGCCTCTAACAGCTGCAGACAAAAGAGAGAAAAAACTCTCGCTAACAGCTGCAGACAACAAAGAGTACAATTGTCGCTATCAGCTCCAGACAACAAAGAGTACATCTGTTGCTACCAGTTGTAGACACCAAATAATACAACTGTCGCTACCAGCTGCAGACAACAAACAGTAAAATTGTCGCTACCAGCTGCAGACAACAAATAGTACAACTGACATTACCAGCTGAAAACAACAAAACATACATCTGTCGCTACCAGCTGCAGACGAGAAATAGCACCACTGTCGCTAATAGCTGCAGACATCAAACAGTAAAACTGTCGCTACTAGCTCCAGACACCAAAGAGCAACACTGTCGCTACCAGCTCAGGCAAAAAATATTACAAATGTCGCTACCAGCTGCAGAAATAAAAGAGTACAACTTTAGCAACTAGCTGCAGACACCGAAGAGTACAACTGTCGCTACCAGCTACAGGCAACAAATAGTACAAATGACGCTAGCAGCTGCAGACATTAAACAGAACGTCTGTGTCTACTAGCTGCAGAAAAAAACAGTACAAATTTCGCTAAGAGATGCAGACATTAAACAATAGAACTGTCGCTACGAGCTGCAGAGAACAAATAGTACAACTGACGTTACCAGTTGCAAACAACAAAAAGTACATATGTTGCTACCAGCTGCAGACATCAAATAGTACAACATTAGCTACCAGCTGCATACAGCAAACAATTCATCTGTCGCTAATAGCTGCAGACATCAAATATTACAAATTTCGCTACCAACTTCAGGCACCAAATTGTACAATTGTCGCTACCAGCTGCGGATATTAAACAGTAAATCTGTAGCTACCAGCTGCAGACACCAAACAGTACAACTTTCGCTACAAGCTGCAGACATTAAACAGTCAAACTATCGCTACCAACTGTAGAAAACAAAGAGTGCAACTTTCGCTACCACCTGCAGATAACCAAGAGAACAGCTTTTGCTACCAGCTGTAGACAACAAACAGTAAAACAGTCGCTACCAGCTGCAGACACCAAAGAGTACAACTGTCGTTACCAGCTTCAGACAAAAAAAGGGCACCTGTCAATACATGCAGCAGACACCAAAGAGTATACCTGCCGCTACCATCTCCAGACAACAAAGAGTACAAATCCCGCTACCAGCTGCAGACAACAAAGAGCACAACTGTCGCTAACAGCTGCAGACAACAAAGAGTACAACTGTTGCTACCAGCTCCAGACACCAAAAGTACATTTGTTGCTACCAGTTGCAGACACCAAATAATTCAACTGTCGCTACCACCTGCAGACATCAAACAGTACAATGTTCGTTACCAGCTGCAGACACCAAATAATACAAATGGCTTTACCAGCTGCAAACAAAAAACGTACATCTGTCGCTACCAGCTGCAGACAACAAATAGTACCACTGTCGCTACCAGCTGCAGACATATAACAGTAAATCTTACGCAAATAACTGCAGACACCAAAGTGTAAATCTGTCGCTACCAGCTGCAGCCACCAAATAGTACAAATGTCGCTATCAGTTACAGACATTAATCAGTAAAACTGTCGCTACCAGCTGCAGAAAACAAACAGTGCAACTGTCGCTAACAGCTGAAGACATTAAACAGTACAACTTTCGCTACCATCTGCAGAAACCAAATAGTACAATTGACGTTACCAGCTGCAAACAACAAAAATTACAACTGTCGCTACCAGCTACAGAAACCAAACAGTACAGCTACCAGATTCAGACAGCAAACAGTACAACTCTCGCTACAGGCTGCAGACACCAAACAGTACAACTGTCGCTACCAACTACAGACACCAAACAGTACAACTGTCGCTACCAGCTGCAGACAAAAACAGTACAAATGTCGCTACCAGCTGCAAGCATTAAACAGTACAAATGTCGCTACCAGCTGCAGACAACAAACAGTACAACTCTCGCTAATAGTTGCGGACATTAAACAATACAAATGTAGCTTCCAGCTGCAGAAACCAAAGAGTACAACTGTAACAACCAGCTGTAGAAACCAAAGAGTAAAAGTGTCGCTACCAACTTTAGAAACTCAAGAGTACAATTGTCGCTACCAGCTGCAGATATCAAATTGTACAAATGTCGCTACCAGCTGTAGACAACAAACAGTACAATTGTCCCTACCAGCTGCAGATACCAAAGAGCTTAACAAAAACGTCAGCTGCAATTTTTGTGTAATTAAGTATTAATCCTCACCAATGTCAGTTTACTGCGAACACAAACGTTATTTCAGTGCCTGTAATACTGTTAACTGTTCTGATAATGTTAGGCAAGTGTGGTGACATGGAACGTAATGCATACGTAGAAATAACTGGTGTGGTGACACGGAAACTAAAGCATACGTAGAAATAACTGGTGTGGTGACAGGGAACGAATTGCATACGTAGCAAAAACTGGTGTGGTGACAGTGAACGTAATGCATAAGTAAAATTAACTTGTGTGGTGACGGGGAAAGTAACGCATTTGTAGAAATAACTGGTGTGGTGAAATGGGAACGAAATGCATACGTTAAAATAACTTGTGTGTCGACACGTAACGTAATGCGTACGTACCAATAGCTGTGTGTTGACAGATTACGTAATGCATACGTAGCAATAACTGATGTTTTGACACGGAACGTAATGCATACGTAGCAGTAAGTGATGTTGTGACAGATTACGTAATGTATACGTAGCAATAACTTATGTGGTGACAGGGAACGTAATGCATACGTAGCAGTAACTTGTGTGGTGACAGGGAACGTAATGCATACGTAGCAATAAGTAGTGTGTTGAAATGGGAACGAAATGCATACGTACCAATAACTGGTGTGGTTACAGGGAACGTAATGCAAACGTACCAATAACTGGTGTGGTGACAGATTACGTAATGCAAACGTAGCAATAACTGATGTGGTGACACGGAACGTAATGCATACGTAGCAATAACTGGGTTGGTGACACGGAACATAATGCAAACGTAGCATTAACTGTTGTGGTTACACGGAACGTAATGCGTATGTAGAAATAACTGGTTTGGTGACACGGAACGTAATGCATACGGTGCAATAACTGGTGTGGTGACAGGCAACCTATTTCAATCCTAGCATTATCTGGTGTGGTGACAGGAAACCTCATGCATACGTAGCAATAACTGGTGAGATGACAAGGAACGTAATGCATATGCAGCAATAACTGGTGTGGTAACAGGGAACGTAATGCATACGTAGCAATAACTGGTGTGGTGACAGGAAACCTCATGCATACGTAGCAATAACCGGTGAGATGACAAGGAACGTAATGCATATGTAGCAATAACTGGTGTGGTGACAAGGAACGTAAAGCATACGTAGCAATAACTGGTGTGGTGACAGGGAACGTTATTCATACGTAAAAGTATCTTGTATCCTCGGTAGGTTTTTTGTAACGTGTGGTATTTATTTTACCGCCGTCGGATGGCGAAGGAATAACCTGTCTGTAGCATTTAGCTTTTTTCGACAAATTTTTGCTCTGACTACACTTTCGTTTATGATTCTCCAGGAAATTACATTTTGGATATTGCTTATCGTGCATGGAAATGTGCACTGTGTTGGGCGGCAAGCAGTTTCAGTAAATAAGTACAAATCACGTAAGTATTTATTTTTGTGTTTGAAGAAATTCTGAGTTATTATAATCTTAATTCTTTATGTAATTTCAGTTATAAATTATACAAAACTTTAACAAATATACACCTATCAATTATACCAGTTTCTTTGGCTTTATTTCAATAACATTACTTCTTGTATACTAAGCCCCAGCCTTCTTTCTTGTATGCTGGAGAGATTTACACAAAATTTTCGGTATGTATTGTGGCTTACATTCCTCACACAGTCAGAAAAACCTGAGCAGAATAATTGATAATTTTCACTCTATGTTTTCCAGTGAGGAACGGAGAAAATATTGCAGTATAGCTCTCTTTAATTGTTTGTAGGTACATTCCTTATCCCTTACTTTGTCATGTTGGCAACTGAAGGTATTGTCGTATTCTGCTTGGAGCAGGAAATTGATCAGCGTCTGTCCGGCAGTGTCACCCTGTACCACCAGAACGTCACTGATTGGTGCCTTTTTAATTCGGCCATGTCTGAGAATTAAAATTACAAAATTGTTAATATGAATGTTGATTTCCTTTAGAATGTAACACCGAGAAGTCCGGTATATATTTACTGTATTTTGCAGAAAAGTATTTCATTCATCTTTCAAACCTAAATGTGTGTTATTTTTGTAAATTTGTTTGCTTCCAGACACAATTTAACTTAAAGAAAATGATTGACGATTTCAAGCCTGTGTATTGAAAACTGATTTACATAAAGTTTAAAAATTCATACCGTACTTGTGAAAAGCCCATCTGTTTAGTCTAATTGTGGTTGGAAATTGTTACCTCTTCACAGGAAATAAGCTTCTTGTACTCTGAATGAGTAGAAAACGTGATTTGTTTTGTGGAAAGTGTTAATATTTACAGTAATTTTTCTGATTTAAGAAATTAAATTTATAAATATAGTTATCTAATTACTTCATATTAAATATTCATATCAGTTAAATATGTTACAATGTCTGACATAATTGCGATATGTTGAACACGTCATTGTCATAGACCATTAGTATTTGATTTGGAATTAAAATTTTAATTCGTTTTATGTACAAATAAGCAGTACCGTAGGCCAACTGAAGTGCTGTTTGTTCAATTCCAAACACTTACATTCCACACAAGCAATCCAACACAGTATTTCATGGAAAGCAATATTTTCATAAATTCCCAATTCATCAAAATTCCAAAGGCGCACTATTGGAAGATCGAACTTGGTGTTGTAGTTGTGTTGTGCGTCTTGGTTTGTACGTGCGTGATCTATGGAATTGTGTGTTGTGGAAAGGTAGATTGGTAACGACTTATGTTTGTGTGTGTGTATATATATATATACACATATATATTTAAGCCATGCAATTTATGCAGTTCATGCACTAAGCAAAGGTTTGTGATTTAACAGTAATTCACCACTCTGAAGCCTTTCATAAATAGCAACACAATGTCATTAATTTTATCATTATTATCAGCATCAATATTGTCATCGAATTTGCTACTGTATAAGTAGAATTATTGGTTGTAGTGGTAGTGGTATTAGTAGTAGTGTTGGTTGTAGTAGCAGTTGTAGTTATTGCATTATTATTTTATTTTTATCATCATTAACAAATTTAATGCCCTAACAATTAAGAACTTAAGTTCCGTGCCGTGTTTTTGGATAAGTGAATTTGTTTGTTTCCATTTTCATCGGAATGACCTCAAACGGAATGATTTGAATCACTAACTTTTCTTCTTTGTCCAACATTCCACGGCAATTAAATCACAATATTTTGATACCGGACTGCTGAGCGTGTGAGAAGGAAGGGTAAAAAAAATAGCCATCGTGGTTGTCAAGAGTAAAACGAAATTTATTTAAACAAATAGAAATAAATTTTAATAGATTTCTGGCTCAAATATTTTGGTTATTTCTTCCAACTTAGATAATGAACAGAAATCAGTCCTGTGCATCAAATATAATTTTTGGTTTTCGTAAAATATATAAATAAAAGTGACAAAATATTTAATGATTCCAAATACTACATAATGTTATCAAAATTAGTTTCATTACAGTCTGAAAGAGCGAACAGCAATTACTACTCTCTGCTGTACAGTTTGGTCACATGTCAATATGAACCCAATATAAAGATAGCAGTGCGCATTTCATGAAACTGACTTTTCACTAAAACACATTGCCGATGATACCATTAAGCTACATTTCCTCACCCCATATATCAGCAATCACATTCTAATATTAAGCTACATTACCAAACCCAATATATAAGCCATTACACTTTAATATTAAGCTACATTTCCTCAACCCATAAATCAACAACTACACTTTAAGGTTAAGCTACGTTTCCACACCCCATATATCAGCCATCACATTCTAATATTAAGCTAAATTTCCACACCCCATATATCAGATATCACACTTTAATATTAAGCTGCAATTCCACACCCCATATATCAGGCATCAAACTATAACATTAAGCTACATTTCAACACACAATATGTCAGATATCACGCTTTAACATTAAGCTACATTTCCACGACCCATATGTCAGCCATTATACTTTAACATTAAGATAAATTTCCACACTCAATATATATGAGCCATCACACATTAATATTAAGCTACATTTCAACAACCCATGTATCAGGCATCACACTTTAACATTAAACTACATTTCCACACCCCATATATCAGCCATCACACGTTAAAATTATGCTGCAATTACACACCCCATTTATCAGACATCACACTTTAACATTAAGCTGCATGTCCACACCGCCTTTATCAGGCATCGAACTTTAACAGTAAGCTACATTTCCAAACTCCATATATCAGATATCACAATTTAACATTAAGCTACATTTCCACAACCCATATATCAGCCATCACACTTTAACATTAAGCTGCATTTCCACACCCCATAGATCAGATATCACATTTTAATATTAAGCTGCGTTTCCAAAACCAATTTTTCAGGCATCGAACTTTAACAGTAAGCTACATTTCCACACCCCATATGTCAGATATAAAAATTTAACATTAAGCTACATTTCCACACCCCATATATCAGCCATTACACTTTAACATTAAGCTGCATTTCCACACCCCATATATCAGCCATCACACGTTAAAATTAAGCTGCATTTACACACCCAATTTATCAGCCATCACAATTTAACATTAAGCTGCATGTCCACAACGCATTTATCAGGCATTAAACTTTAACAGTAAGCTACATTTCCACACCCCATATGTCAGATATCACAATGTAACATAAACCTACATTTCCACACCCCATATATCAGCCATCACACTTTAACATTAAGCTGCATTTCCACACCAAATTTATCAGCCATCACAGTTTAACATTAAGCTGCATGTTCACACCCCACTTATCAGGCATCGAACTTTAACAGTAAGCTACATTTCCACACTACATATATCAGATAGCACAATTTAACATTAAGCTACATTTCCACACCCCATACATCAAATATCACAATTTAACATTAAGCTACATTTCCATACCCCATATATCAGACATCACACTTTAATAATAAGCTGCATTTCCACACCCCATATGTAAGCCATTATACATTAACATTAAAATAAATTTCCACACTCAAAATATATAAGCCATCACAGTTTTATATTAAGCTGCATTTCCACACCCCATATACCAGCCTTCACACTTTAATATTAAGCTACATTTCCACACCCCATATACCAGCCATCACATTGTAATATTAAGCTAAATTTCCACACGCCATATATAAGCCATCACACTTTAACATTAAGCTACATTTCCACACCCCATATACCAGCCTTCACACTTTAACATTAAGCTACATTTCCACACCCCATATACCAGCCTTAACACTTTAACATTAAACTACATTTCCACACCCCATATATCAGCCATCACATTTTAATAATAAGATATATTTCCTCACCCCTTATATCAGGCATCAAACTTTAACAGTAAGCTACATTTCCACACCCCATATGTTAGATATCACAATTTAAGATTAAGATAAATTTCCACACCACATACATCAGCCATCACACTTTAATATTACGCTACATTTAACACCCCATATATCAGCCATCACACTTTAACATTAAGCTGCATTTCCACACCATATATAGCAGATATCACACTTTAATATTAAGCTACATTTCCACACCCCATATCAGCCATCACACTTTAATATTAAGCTACATTTCCACACCCCATATCAACCATCACACTTTAAAATTAAGCTACATTTAACACCCCATATACCAGCCAACACACTTTAACATTAAGCTACATTTCCACACACCATATGTTAGATTACACACTTTAACATTAAGTTACATTTCCACACCCCATATCAGCCATCAAACTTTAATATTAAGCTACATTTCCACACCCCATATCAGCCATCACACTTTAATATTACGCTACATTTAACACCCCATATACCAGCAATCACACTTTAACATTAAGCTACATTTCCACACCAAATATATCGGCCATCACACTTTAATATTAAGCTACATTTCCACACCCCATATATCAGCAATCACACTTTAATATTAAGCTGCATTTCCACACCCCATATATCAAATATCACACTTTAATATTAAGCTGCATTTCCACACCCCATATACCAGCTATCACACTTTAATATTAAGCTACATTTCCACACCCCATATATCAGCCATCACACTACAAAATTAAGCTACATTTCCACGCCCCATATATCAGCCATCACACTTTAATATTAAGCTACATTTCCACACCCCATATACCAGCCATCACACTTTAACATTACGCTACATTTCCACACCCCATATATCAGCCATCACACTTTAATATTAAGCTACATTTCCACATCCCGTATATCAGCCATCACACTTTAATATTAAGCTGCATTTCCACACCCCATATATCAAATATCACACTTTAATATTAAGCTGCAATTCCACACATCCATTTATCAGGCATCGAAATTTAACAATAAGCTACATTTCCACACCCCATATGTCAGATATCACAATTTAACATTAAGCTGCATTTCCACACAGCATATATCAGATATCACACTTTAATATTAAGCTACATTTCCACACCCCATATATCAGATATCACACTTTAATATTAAGCTACATTTCCACACCCCATATATCAGGGATCAAACATTTAAAATAAGATACATTTCCACACCCCATATATCAGGGATCAAAAATTTAAAATAAGATACATTTCCACACCCCATATGTCAGATATCACAATTTAACAGTAAGCTGCATTTCCACACCCCATAGATCAGATATCACATTTTAATATTAAGCTGCGTTTCCAAAACCAATTTTTCAGGCATCGAATTTTAACAGTAAGCTACATTTCCACACCCCATATGTCAGATATAACAATTTAACATTAAGTTACATTTCCACACCCCATAAACCAGCAATCACACTACAAAATTAAGCTACATTTCCACACCCCATATATCAGCCATCACACTTTAATATTAAGCTACATTTCCACACCCCATATACCAGCCATCACACATTAACATTAAGCTAAATTTCCACACCCCATTTATCAACCATCACAATTTATCAATAAGCTACATTTCCACACCCCATGTGTCAGCCAGCACACTTTAATATTAAGCTACATTTCCAAACCCCATATGTCAGATATCACACTTTAATATTAAGCTACATTTCCACACCCCATATATCAGCAATCATACTTTAACTTTAAGCTACATTTCCACACCCCATATATTATCCATCACACTTTAACATTAAACTACATTTCCAAACCCCATATGTCAGCTAGCACAATTTAATATTAAGCTACATTTCCACACCCCATATATCAGCCATCACACTTTAATATTAAGCTACATTTCCACACCCCATATATCAGCAATCATACTTTAACTTAG
>Ga0123357_10008476_pt1 | contig 12849 bp, 10 predicted proteins | sample TergutEmb28metaG_FD_89873 | JGI IMG/M metagenome (GOLD analysis project Ga0123357, IMG submission 89873) | Embiratermes neotenicus P4 segment gut microbial communities from Petit-Saut dam, French Guiana - Emb289 P4 | ecosystem: Host-associated > Arthropoda: Insects > Digestive system > Gut ... | reverse complement strand
TGAGTTATGTTGAGTAATAATGGTAGTCATTTTCAGTGCTCAGGTGTGACTTCTTCCACAGTACATACAGATAACACATTTGATAATCCATGATAGTCTTCACACACTACTTCATGGGTTCTTTTATCAGCCATTTCATTATTGTTACTGCAAGCCAAATATTACTCTCATATGTCAGATTGCTGCCTTCCTTTTCTGCTGTGTTCCGTTATGTGATCAGTGCTCAGCTGTGTCTTGTGCCTCGCCATGTATGTTAACAGAGAATGCACCTTTGGTAACAGATTTAAACCCATGTGACTTTTCCTGTGGGGATATTTTTCAAGGATAACCTCACATAGCTGACCAAAGGATGTTTGCAATATGTCCAGAAGCTTCACGTTAGCATGTAGTTGCATCATTGCACTTCCACATGTCATCTCATATGAAACGAGCCTTACTTTTAATGTGATTTTGAATTTTTTTTACACAGTCCACATACTGAAAGATTTTTTTTGTTTTGTGGCAGTGTGTCTACATTCATTCCTCACTTTTTTTTTTGGTAAGTGGTTAACATGGGAGCTGTGCTTGATTGCCTCAGTGCATACTTCATATTGCTTTTTGTAACTGGTTTTCCCATATCCCAGCAATAGTTCTAGTTTGGATTTTCCTTGTTGGGTAGCTTTTCCATGTTTAGCAACTGTAATTAGGTTATCGTGAAGTAACAGCGTATCCCAGGCAGGCTTCCATCTGTTGCAGCAACAGTGGTTATCATGCAACTGCCAACAAAAAGAATTAAAAATGAAGGAATAAAATATAAATTTATTCCCACAGTGTTTAAGTGCTTTTATAACTTGCTATTCTTTGTTAAAGTAAGAAGTAAGCTGGTGGGTTTACCATGCTGACTCTTTGTATCGTTCTGTTTTAAATTTTGAAAGTGTTAATCAGTTTTCACAAAACTTGGTGTGGACACTATGCCATTAGAGGCCACTCCAGCACCACATATTTGAATGTTCTACAGTCAGTAGTACCACCATGATGGACACACAGACATGTGAGGCTGGACTGCCACTAGCACCACATATTGTAGGGTGCTGGAAAAATATGCTACTTTTATTAAGGTAACATTTTTTGTAGGTTGTAATATAACAAAATGGGGGCAAAATGAAATCTTTCTCAGCTTCCAGAATGAAGGCTGTAACTAATGAGCAATATACCCATGCATGTTAAATTGTGTATGGAGTTAAGACTGTGAAAATAACTACCCAGTATGGATGAAATGTTGTTTGTAAGTCACACTTTCACCTTAGAAGGAAGTCACACTGTCACCATTAGAAGGAATTCGCACTGTCACAAATTAGAAGGAAGTCACACTGTCACCATTATTCCAATGGAGGTTATACTTGACACATTTAGTGTAGACAGAATACTTTCATTTTCACTGAGTGAATAAGCACTGTCTGTTGTGTAGTACAATGACGATGTTTTTGCCCTAATTTCATTACACTACACCCAACACGTTTCAAAACCATAAATTTTCTCATCAGGAACTTTCTTTGGTTTCTATAGAGATTTATTTTTTAAAACTTTATCAATGACACGTGGTAATTAATCCTTATTTTGTGTTGCTTTTGAAGTGTTTTAGTGCAAGTATATACTGCAACTTGTACTAAAATTTTGCAAAAGTAACATAAAATAATGGGCAGCTAGCATATGCTGCTGATGAAGCTGTAGAAGGATGTCAGTAGAAACCTAGGGATGCTTCTGATGATTGACCAAATGGTTTGAAATATGTTGGGCAAAGGGTAACAAAACTACAGTGGCAGTACAGTGGTTGTATTAGATGTTGAACAGGGCTTGTGTTACATTAGTTCCTCAAAAAAAAAGTAATGAAATAACTTCTTATAATAAAACCAACGAGATGCACTAATTCCTCAAATTTATTTTTGAAACAGAACTCTACATGTTTCGGACAGTTTCTCTGTCCATTATCATGAGTCCAGCACTGTACACACAGCCATAGGTATATGTCATACAGGTTATGCTGACTGCTTGCTGGCAGGATCAGGATGGAAACGTTATGATGACTGCTTGCTAGCAGGATCAGGTTCCATCCTGATCTCACTAGCAAGCAGTCAGCATAACCTGTATGACATATACCTATGGCTGTGTGTACAGTGCTGGACTCATGATAATGGACAGAGAAACTATTCGAAACATGTAGAGTTCTATTCCAAAAATAAATTTGAGAAATTGGTGCATCTCATTCGTTTTATAATAAGAATATACCACAATGCATGGTCCTCTGAATGTCAGAATATCAAAATAATGAAATAACAGTAATGATAATGGAGTAGAAATGTCTGCAGTAGAAATACCTGCTTTCTGAGAACTGCTTACAGCTGCTTATTTAATAATATTTGCTAATTTACATTCATTACTGTTCTCAGAAATAATCCCAATCAGGCACTGGAGTGGCTTCTTGAAAAACGTGTGGAGGAGGAATCGGAAGATGCAGTGGACTTGAAACAGGAAGCTGAAGAGGCCGTTGCATCTGGTAAGATGAAATTTGATGTTCTCACTGCAGCAACTGTGAACGTTACAGTTGTGTCGGTTATGATATCCTGTGGTATGGAAGAAGCTACTGTTATGGAAGAATATACTGCCTTCATTCCATCTCAGGATAGGGACATGTGGCAGGCACTTGTAAACTTTAGGGTTCCACAAAATGTGGGGAATTTCTTAACTAGCTGAGGACCTGTTTGCTTCTCAAGAAGGACTCTGCCATCTGGAGAACGTAGGTATACTGCCTTTATCTCAGAAGCTGGAAACAGTACATTTCTCCAAAATAGTTAATAAATTCGTGCATGATCGTGGGGCACCACATCCAAGGACATGGTATTATGGTAAACAAGTTTGTTATGATGTCATCAGTTTGATGTAACACCGCTTACTGAGGTGCTGTCAGAAGAGATGTATCTTAAGTTGTGAAAGAGTTGATTTTTTCTTATCTTCTCTTCAGAGTGAATCATTGTTTTTTGTTGTATGGAGGGCATCACATGGATACACAGTGTTATTTATGTAGTTGGTTGTCACACGACCTTGGTGGCATTGAAGGTTAGGGGATGTGCAAGGTTTTAAAGAAGTAAGACATGCGTTCTGAACTGCAGCATAATTTGGAGAAATCATTGGAGCATTAAGTTTTCTAAAGTATATTTTAGCAAATTCTGTGGAAGGATTTACATAAAGAATGTATACTACATTCTGCAAGGAATTAGATAAATTTGTGGACACCGTGTTAGTAAGTGATAGGGAAAGGTGATGCTGGATTGCCTTCAAAAGAATTTGGAAATTATGCTGTATCAGCTGGCAAAAGGGACTTTTAATCACCAAATACTCGAGTCTTTGTACCTGTATTTTAATTTGGGGTAACAGTTTATTGTTCAGATAGAGTATTTTAAATCTTCCAGTTCTGCAATGCTGGGACAATATTTTAACTTTGAGAGAATGATATTAGTATGAAACAAGATAGTAAGTATGTGTGCAGTGTAACATTGAGGTGCATTTGGATCTGTGTGTGTGTATATATTATTTGTGCATGCTTATATGTATGTGTGCCTAGTTGCATGTATGTACATTGTACATATAATTATATTTGTATATATGTATAATGTATTACAGTAACATTTCTTTAATTTGGATATTGTTATTCTGGCAGTGCTGATAGTTTGGCACTTTAGGAAAATATAGTCCAAGACCAGAAGTCCTGCTGTCTGTAACTTCTGGTGCTGGTGCTGATTCCGTGTGTGACTTTGTCTTGTGTTATCCGGACCCTGCTGAGCCTGTAAAGCTGTTGTAAGGGCTTCAGAAATTCCAGTTGTGACTAAACAAGCTAATGCTAACAAGAGAAAGCACAGAAATTTAAGAGTTCCTTGGAAGTATTAAGGAGGCTTGGAAGTGGTAAGCAGAAGTGTGGTTATGGCTTCATATGGCAACGGATTGTCAAATGTCTTATGTGATGAAGGAAGAGGACTGATTACGATCGATTATGGCATCAAGTGGAAATGTGAATGGCCTTTTCAAGCAACAGACACTGATGCACCCTAGAGTATCGCAGCTGGGACAAGGTATTGTTTCAGCAGTTTGCAGCAGTGCGTTCCACAGGATAATCCATGTTTGGGACTACGAAAATTGAAAAAGGTGAGTCTTTTTTTGATGAAATGAAAGTAACTTGACAAATGCACATTCTCAGTGGGCTTAATGTGAAATTTTAAAGTATCAGCAGCTGAAGGAGGTACCCAGATGGAATAACGCTATGGTTGGTTGTGCAGCCTAAGTGTAGAGGAGTAATGAAAACTTACCTTTAAGAACTTTGGTATAGGTTCTGTCTGACAATCTGGAATATTTGATGATGATGATGATATATGTTATTAGGGTCATATATTTTTTACAGAACTCTTTACATATATGTTTATATTGTTTTTGCAAAAATTTGTCAGGCATACTTAACATTGGAGTTTAAACCCATCTAAATATTTTGTTATTTCTGACATAAAAACAATATTTTGTACATAGTTTGTGGGCATATTTATAATTTGTGTACGTGCCGTATTTCATGTTTGTAAATGTAAGCAATAAATCTTAAATATTTCAATTGTATTGGAATATGGTATCATGATGCAAAGTTTATATAATTGATTATTATGTCATAACACATTACAGTCTACCATATTTGGTACCATGCTATTACATAGTTATAATAAAGTGGACAGTAGTAAGTGTTAAATATTTCGATTGTATGTAATTTTTTTACCTTAATTGTTGCCAGCATGCACAATGCATCCTTACCTGAAAGGTCCAACCTGTCGCAAGCAATAAGTATTAAATGTTATTCAGCATATTAATTTTTGTCGTAAATAACTGACATTCAGATTATATCTCTTTGTGCCATTTTATGTTATAATGGTATTATTTTTTGAAAGAAAAACTTTTTTTAGACAAAACGTATGTTTTGCTTTTCTCTACAACTTTCATATGCAAATTCTCCATTACGTGAATTCAGTAAGACTGTTCATAAACATGCTAGGTCTTCATGTAAAGTGACTGCTATTTTGTCTGATTTTAATCAAGCATGACTATTCCTTAAAGTCACCAGTATAAAATTTCACACAAGATGTCCAGTGGGAGCATTGTTGTTCCATGCAGATGGACTGACAAATGAAGAGACATGGTGAAGTTAATAGTCACTTTTTGCAGCTTTGCAGTTGTGTCTAAAAATGAGTGCTTAGCTAGTGAGATTGCAGATTTGTTACTGAATAATGTGATGCACCTATGATGAAGATTCATGGTGTAGAGGCTGAAGATTCTGTTGAATAGTCACAGCATAAAATAAATGAAGAAGTCAATGAATCTTTGTTGGGCTAGTAGCCGCATCAGGTGGTAGAATGGTCAATAAACCGCTGTTCTACCACCTGATATGGCTGCTAGCCCGAGAAAGATGTATTGGTTTCACTCGCCATGAAAGTTCTAGATTATAAACCTGAGAAATGATGAAGCAAGCATGTTTGAATATTCTTTATGACCACATGGTGTCTTTTATATGCTGAAGGTTTTTGTTTGTATTGTTTTTTATTCTGTATGTGTTACTGTTTAACAGGATTTAGTCACGCTTGGATTTCACATTTATTGAATACACACTCTCTTTGATTCTATTTACATTGTTATCCATCCACCAGAACTTTCTTCTTTCTACATATATTCTATCTACCCATTTCCTAATTATACATTCAAACTGAGCAGAAATTGGTGTGGTGCTGTGATTTGAATTAATTTAAACTAGAAATTAGAAGAAAGAAACATTTTTCCAGTTATAATTTTGTGCCTCCTCTCTTGGCTTGGTGTCATGTCCATCTGTTGTCTTCAGTGAAGTGACCCAGCCATGCTCATGACAGTGGTCCATTCCTACCACTTGGTGAAGAGGTGCTGGTGGTAGCCAAGCCAGGTCACAGCACTGTATCCAATGTGTGATGTGGAGAAATGTCCACTGTGTGGATTGTTTGGATAAAATGAGTACTTAGTCATTGCCCACAGTAATAGTGAAACAAAATGTATAGAGTTCAGCAGAAAGTGAAGAAGCAGTGACTGACTTTAATGGACATGTGGAAAATCTGTACATTTTTAATGCAGCACATTGAACTAGATTACACATTTAATGTTGCACATTGTTAATTGGTATATTTTATGCTTCATATGTTTTGATTTCGTTGAGTTTACACTTTCCTTCATGTTACATTCATTTACAGTTGCCCCTTCTTATTGTAAAATTCAAGTTTCACTGCATCTTAATCTATGATACTGTGGTGTAAAGTTTCAGGTACCACAGACCATAAGAAAATCAGGTCACCATCACTCATACGGTTAGTAGCTACATTATTGGATTCACTCCGGACATCACATCGACGAGACTTTAAGCCTGACATGAAAGCGTTATTAAACCTTATGGACATGGGCTACACAGAGGAGGACGCTTGTGATGCTCTCTGTGTTACGGGAAACAACCAGTCTGCTGCAGTTAGTATTGTCTCGTGTTTATGTTCATCATCCAACCTATATACGTTTTACTTATGCTATTAACATTTCCATAAATGTGTTTCTTATAACTTAATCATATTTTTGCATTTTTAATTGATACTTCTGTACCAAACATCCCAGATGATCATAATCTTTATATTGACCATGATGTGAACCACAAATGAAACATTGTTTTTATATCCTACAGATATTATAACAGTTTAAAACTTTTTTTATGGGGGGGGGAGCGGTGGAACTATTATGATTAACAGAATATTGTGATGGGTTTATTTTGCAGTGTGAATGGTTGCTTGGGGATCGGCGTCCAAGTCTGGAAGATACGGACACTGGGCTTGACCCAGAAGGACCCATGTATAATGCCATAATGTCAAACCCAGCAATACGGCTTAGTCTGTCCAGCCCAAAGATGCTTCTAGGTGTGTTTATGCAAGATAAATGTAAAAATCTTGGAAGAGTTTCATGTTTTTGTGTTGTGTTGTCAGAGGCACCAACCAGGTTGGTATAGCAAGGGTAACATTTTACGCTGGTGTGCTGGTGATTAATCTCAGCTGGGACACTGGCTGTCATGACAGGAATTTCATGATTTTCCCATTCCGTGTAGTGCCTTGCTCAGGACATGACCTTTTCCATCTGAATCCTATGTACTTTTTCATCTTACAGCATTGTCAAATAAACCACAAAATAATCACTGAGGCCAAGAGTCAGTTGAAATAAGTTATGGAACCCATGTTCCAGACTTTTTAATTCATTTGTTAGTCCAGTTACACAAGCGTATGTTCATTGTACGGCAAACCCTTGCTATTCTCGAGCTTATATTCTTGAAAATCTGTCAGTGGTAGAATTACAGTGCATCTGTTTAAGGCCTTATTGGAGAAACTGGGATAGGAGGACCAGAGAACTCAGAACGTGATAGTATGTAAGTTAATGGTTAATAAACATGAAGATATTTGTGCTGGTGTGTATTGGAATGGTGCTGTTATTCCTGGCTGAAAACTGTGATGGTGAATGTACAATGTGTAGTGCATGACAGAGGGGGAACGGAAGACTTGTTAAAAAAAATAGGTGATCTTTGATTGGTTTGCCTCCTCCTGCATATCCCTATGCTTCTCCTTGTATGGTTCAATGGCATCTTCTACATCAGTCATAAATTTGAGGCACCTTCCTACAAAATAGTCAGCCTTAAAGGAAGTCCGTATTTACTAAATGCAAGATGAGGTTCTTTCCTTAAATTTGGCACTTAAACGTGTGAGGTCATCTTAAACTTGTGTATGAAGCGTTGAACCGGACCGCACTAAACTGAATTGCTCTGAACCAGACCATGCAGAGCCAAACCAAGGCCTGTAATGCCAAATTATCATGTGAGTTCTGTGCTCTTCTGAGCTATAGGTAGAATCGAGTGGTAATTCCTTAAGTATGTTTCAGGACAACCTGTCGGTCCCATCTTCAAGAGTCAGGCAATCCAAAATAGAGAACAGAACACAACTGAATTTAACTGACACATCTCGTTTTTTGGGACTTGTCCATCATCTGATTTTTTAAATAAGGGTGATGTTTCGGAAGCTGGCTCTTTTTCTGTTTTCGGGCAGAGAAGCACTTAACCTGGCGGATGCTTGAGATTGATCTATTCTGAATCATTGGGCATGATACAGGCAGTAACTTTTTAAGATATGCACCTTAGAACAGATCTAGTCCAAGGGTAGTAGGAAGGAAATGACTACTGAAAAATTAAAAATTAACTACAAGGCTCAAAAATAAAACTAGGACCAATCAACAACTTAAAACCATCAAAAAAGCCACAAACTCAGTGTGATTAGACTACTCTCAAATCCAGAACGTGTATTTAAATTCTGAACACCATCTGTGGAGAAAACTGTGAATCTTCATGGTTTCAAGAAATTTATAAACCAAGGAATGTAAATGTATTATTTAGTCAATATGGATCAAAATGGCATGGCAGTGCATCTCACCAGAAGTGACTGGTTTTACAAAGTGCAATATATTCCACGCAGTGGATGGGACTGATAATGATATGTTGTGGAATGACTCTGAAGGGAAAGGGAAATATAAGGAGTGAGTGTGAGGAAGATGAAGGCACTGATTGCAAAGTTGGGAACAGTGACACTGATTGGTAAAGGTACATAGAATCTGACATGCTTTGTGTATTAAGTGTATGCAATTAATAGTAAAATATCTTATTTAGCAGACTCATTTTTGGAAGGTTGTCCTAGATTAGATGAATGCATTTTTTTGGCAGGTGTCTTTTTTTTTGGAGGTGGGTCATCTTAGATTAGTCTTTTTGTATTCAAGTAAATATGATAAATGGTTGACTGAGTTGTCTGCCATTGGGATGCTTTTCTTTAGAACACTGGTAGCCTCTCCGTGACAGTTAGGATCTAATGGTTCACAGAGCACTGTTAGCTGTTCGAAGCCCACTTCAGTTAATTCAGCAGCGTGAAAGTCAAAAGTTTCATAGACACTAACCTGTTCCAAATCTGGGAATCTCTCCTAAACTTCATCGGCTGACATGAGGATAGTCCTTATTTTGCTTTGCTGATTGGAAATTCCCTGGAAGTCACTAATTACCTCAGGTGTAAACTTCTTCCAGCATTCATTAGAATTGTGAACTTTAATTCTTCCATGGACCTCTCTATGCTTGCTATGGAATCAGCTACGTCATATGATTTCCAGCATTCACTGACATGTACAAAGGTCTTTTCGTCACTTGCATCCAAGATACTGTGAAGCGTATTTGGAGTCTCATTGCTCTTGAACATCATGGCGATTCCTTGATCAGGTGGTTGCAGGAGCATGGTGGTGTTCTGAGGCAGATACTCTTTTGTGCATATTTTGATATGTGAGACAAGGATCCCGTGGTTGCCCTGGGGCATTATCAAGGACATGGAGGACCACGAATGTTACATTCTTGGATCCCAGATGCTGTTCAGCCTCATAACAAATCAGTAGTTTAACCCCTTAAACGATAACTGTTTCATTACCCAAGCCTTCCTGTTGGACCTCCAAAACACTGATAAATGGCTTCTGTTCTTGCTCTTTAGGGCCTGATGACTTAAGAAATGCTAAGGTTTATCATACAATATCCTGATGTATTACAACAGAAGGGATGGGTGAGAGACTTCAGAACTGAGAGAAGTCATTTCGTTCTGGGTTGTAAATATATGCGTTACAATTGTCTCCCAAAACAGGCCTATAAGCATCAGTGTTGAAGTCTTTCTCATAGACTGTCTTTATGAAATGCTCTGGGTACTTTTGTGCCAGCCACATGATAAGCACATGCCTATGCCTCTGTTCTCTGTATGGCTATCTGCTTATTAAGGTTTTTAAACCTGCCTTTACTCTCATTGATATTAATCTACTCATTACCAGACTTCGTGTAGTTGCCCTCACAACAGTTCCACTGACGACAACCCTTCCTGTGTCTTATCTGCCAGTCTTTTCACCTTTTCGGGCAAGCAGTATGATGACTCACACAAGAACCTATTGCTCCTGATATAACAATGGCCTCAGTGTGTCCCTTGACCTTGTATTCACTTTCCCTGATGAACTGTCCATCCATTGGCACTGTAGTGGCATCCACTGCAGCATTGCTCATTGCTTTTTCTAATGCATTCAACATGTCTGCTCTCTCTAACAGAGGCATCACTTCCCTTTCTTCCACCACTACATAGGATCATTATCAGCACATGCATAAGCATTGCTAGACATAATTAATACATGAAGACAACAATCATTTCTGAAAATTTTGAAGAATACAGGTGAAATACATTATGTAGAGCATGATATTCAGTTAGGGACTGAGTGGTACAGGCAGGCAGATGCATCCTCCTGTATCTTACTATGCATGCACAATTGTGAATCAGGGAAGGTCCTACCCCACAGTGCATGAGGGTTGCCACAATAATTGTTCCATGAAATAAAAGGAAACCACAATGCACAAACCTGTGAATGAGATGGTTCTGTTGAACTGATTGTTTTCATTGTCAGATCTGTAATATATTCTTCATTTCAAACTTTCACCGTGTTCTGAATGTTGTGTGCTTTCTTCTGGGTATTTCCCCGGTGTCTGAATTTTATATGCCGACGTTTTGGAACACTGTCTGTTCCATCTTCATACCTACCTGCCTATGAAGATGGAACAGACACTGTTCCGAAACATCGGCATGTAAAATTCAGGCGCTGGGGAATTACCGAGAAGAAATCATACAACAGATCAGTGTACTGTATTGGAAATAATTTGAGTGTTCATTTAATGAAGCACTGCTTATTTGTTTGTTTGTTTGTTAGCACTGTCACTTCAGAAAATTTCACTTGTGTCTTGTCAGGACATTAGGTTAGCTATGCTAATTTGCATAACCATGTGATAGTGTTCCTGTCAATGCTGGAGAGCCCTAGGAGTGCCAACATGTGGTACATTGACCCAGATGCAGCACCTGTACTAAGCCAGATTTTCAAGACGCACCATGCAGAGAGGCACACTTCTCAGATGAAGAGCAGCGTGGAGCAGCAGCAAGTACAGTCCGCTAGGAGATCTGAGGTTGGCATTTGCTGGCCAGGCTCTGAAATTTAAAGCGATCTTGTACAACATGATTTGAAGACGTTGAAGATTGAAGTAGTACAGAGTGTCCTAAAAGTCATTGTACCAAAATGATATTTATGTGCCAGGGAAACACTCCTCTGCATGCAACCAGCCACCAGCAGAGAGTGGCAGTGAGGAGCTGAAGCAGATCGTCCCAAATTGTTGTCCACATTGTTTAGTAAACTTTTCCACTCTCCTAAGTACTGATCTGCAAGATGCTGCACAAAGAACTTTGTCTGCTTTGTATGTTCCATGTGCTGTGCCTTAATAAGATGTATAACATTTTTAAAAAGACCAACAAAATGCACTTCATTGTATGAATATAATTTTATTACATAGTAGTCACAGACATGTTCTGTCCACTTGTGTGGCCATCAGGGTGGCAAGAACAAGAATAGTTACAATTATAATGTGTCCACATATTGTAATTGTATTCTTGTGTTTAACACCCAGAAGAAGGCCACATGAGTGGCCAAAACATGTCTGTGGTTACTAGATAATAAAAGTATATTTATACGCTCAAGTATATTTCGTTGTTCTTAAAAATCTCATACATTCTTTGTCTGCATTTAATCTCAATGGAGTGACATTTTGGACACCTAGTATATATTTTTTTGCTCAGCAAGTCAATCCTAAATTTTAAATATTTTAAAGATTACAGTTACCTATTACATAACAAATACTGTAATAATAAAATCTTCTGTTTGCTGAATTCTGTGTACTGCAGCCATTCACAGATGGAGTTACAAGTATGATGCAAGGAAGATACACCTTGTTATGTAAGAACTTGTTCTTAGTTTATACAATTAAATTTTGTTTCTTGAAAGCGATTCTATCCTTGTAGTCATTCATTCAACAAATAACCTAGTGCATCATCAGAAGGGGGTTAAAATTTACTGAAATTGTGTGAGCAACTGAGCCTGCACTATGCCCAGTCCAAAGCAAACAAGTTACAGTTGAAAACACACACTTGAATACAACAATGTAACAAAAAATATGTAAATGTAATGTTCCAGTTACATAAGCCAAAAGAATGATGCTTCATGACTTCACATATTCAACAAATTAACTTCACTTTAGCTGGTTCCATTTGACCGACTGGGCAGTGTCTTTGAAGCTGTATGTCAGCCTTCCAGTTACCAAAACAGTGACCTTGTAAATACAAAAGTAAATGAACAGCATGCCCGCCATCTTTCCTGCCATACCAAGAAGCCTTTCTGCCCCTCTTTAACACCACAACTCTGTCTCCAAGGCTGATCTTAATGTGAGTTACTCCAGGGTTAAATGTTTAATAAGCCCACAAAATAATAGCACCCTCAACTAAACAGACCAACTCAGAAACCATTTACTTACCAGTATGTTGTAACCTTTTGGAGAAATTGCATCAGGAGGCAGGCAGAGTCCTACTTGTCTGGAAGGCGATTTGTTTGAGAGGGGTGAATTACTGGTAATCACAGATTCACCACATATCAGAACTCCCATGTTGTCTTTTACTGCTGGTGTCATATATTATAATAATAATAATAATAATATTTATTTAGTGCAATTGGGGTGTCACCTGGTGGCTGTGGTTATTTTACATGTGAACAAAACATGAAATTGCTTACTACTAAATTTAAGTCGGGAGGGCTACATGAGAAGCATGTAGTGGCAACTTGGAATCTTGGGAACCATCTCAGCATTTGCTT
>Ga0123357_10008474_pt1 | contig 12850 bp, 10 predicted proteins | sample TergutEmb28metaG_FD_89873 | JGI IMG/M metagenome (GOLD analysis project Ga0123357, IMG submission 89873) | Embiratermes neotenicus P4 segment gut microbial communities from Petit-Saut dam, French Guiana - Emb289 P4 | ecosystem: Host-associated > Arthropoda: Insects > Digestive system > Gut ... | reverse complement strand
TAAAGGAACGGTTCGCCTTCTTGGTCGTGAGATTTAAGATTCTCACGGTGGTAACTGTTATGATTCTAGTCGTGTGTAAAACTAACTGCGGGTTTGACAGGGGAAGAGGCGTTCTGTTTTCACCGACTGCAGTAATTCCGTCATAAGGTGGCTACAAACATGAGTCACAACTTGCTTCATAAGTAGCGAACCAAGAAGAAAGTTCGACCCTTGCATAGAACTCGAACTCTTTCCCAAAAGACCTGCAGACTTGGTAGCGTGTTTCATACAGAAAACTGTAAGCCTAAAAAATTGTAAATGTTAAGGCTATATTTTTGCAGATTTGTGCCGCCAGTAACTCGCTTTGTTATGATCAAGCATCGCCCTTATCCCTCCTAATTTAGACACTCCCACATTATTTTTGCCACAAATGTCACTAGTAGCCTGTATAGTTCAACAGTACCAGGCGACGAAAGAGAGAGGTACTATTTTTACTATCCACAGAATCCGCACCGGTTCAGTCGCTGATACCTGGTTACAAACAGAGGGAAGAAATGACGTTGTCTCCACATAAGGCGTTCTTTTTACATCGCAAAGGACGCCTAATTAAGCGTCTAAACCAGAACACCTATATGAATGGGGGAACAGAAACACGTTTTAGCCGCCGCACTATGCGGAGGTAAAATGTCAGTTTCAGACCTTGGCTGCTTTGTCTCCAGGCAATGACATCAGCAGCCACTGTATAGGACGCTGACGGATTCCTAGAGGCGGTTTGGACGCAGTGGGGAAAAGAAATCTAACCTCAATTCCTCAGTTGCTCAGTCTGTAGCGTAGTCACTAAACCGACTGAGCTGCCATCAGTGGCGTACCCAGGAACTTTGGTTGGGGGTGGGGGGTTCAACAAAATCAATTGAGGACAGAGGACAGAGAAAACTGGATCTGGGGGCGGTAGCCCCCTAGCCAGGGGTTCTGGAGGCAGCTGTAATTTTGTACAAGGAATTTTATTTCATATAGTAAAATGTTCCAAATTGTTTTGTACTTTAAGACTATTTATGATGACAACCAATTTATTTATCATCGCTAATGTAAAACAATTGCGAACCTAGGTAGTTTTAGAATTATACTGCCTTTTTCCGAACATCTTGGGGTGTTGGTGTCCTAAATTTAGCAATTTTTAACAGTTTTCAAAATCGGGTTGAGTCTGGCACGATTTTGGAGGGCCTTCGGAATTTCGGGGGGAGTTTGAAACCCCAACCCCCCCTCGGTACGCCACTGGCTGCCATGACTCATCCTCAGCTGCATCGGGCAACCTAATATCTTACAGAGCCTGCGCGTTAAACTGTAAGAGCGCAAAGGGCAACGCGGTTTCAGTGGATACCAAGCGGTCTGCAGCTTCCGGAACCACAAGCACACCTGAGCAACGGCAATAGTATTCAGAGCATACCCCGTGTATCATGCTCAGTCCTCTCGCTCACGTTCTGTAAAGCCACCCTAAACAGCTACCGTTCAGTGAAATCATTAAAATGCACGACACGGGATTTTTTAAGCGCTCTCTAATACTTTCGGAAGGACACAAAACATAAAGAGTTCTTCCTTCAACCAAGTAAATGTCAGCGGTTAGTACTATTATGTACCATGTGCTAGTACGAATATTTATTAGCACAATGATAAAAAGACGCTGATGTATCAACGAAAGAAATACGTATAGTGCTTAGTCATATGACATGCTGTTTTACATTATTTATGGTACACTGACAAAATATTTTAAACCATTGACCCTGTACAAAGGAATATTTGAGCAGGCCAAAACTCGTAAAGCGTTGTAGCGCCAGGAGCAGGAGCAGGAGGAGGAGGAGGAGGAGGAGGAGGAGGAGGAGAAGAAGACTGTACGAAGATGTAACAAGCTCCTTCGAAACGTCGGTAAATATCTATAAAGCGACAAGGCGCCGTATGTCAGAGTACCATAGTGAGAAGCACAAACCTCACAGCAATGGGGTGTTGCCAGAAATAGCATGAAATTTTCTTTGTATTGAAGTATGAATATATTTCTGATGAGGTAGGAGCTTGGCCTTAGGCTCACAAGGGCAACGATTCGGATCCTACGCAAATACGATTGATATCTTTAGGCGCCTTCTTTCGCATAGTCGCGAAACCTGCCGATTAGCGATGTTGGTCCGTCAGTCTCTGTCTTTCTGCATGTATCAGCGCGGCTCCCACCGGATGGATTTCCGCGAAATTTGATACTGGGGACTTTTATAACAATCAGTTGAGAAACTAAAAATTTTAGTGACAATCGGACAAAAATATCGGACACTTCACATGAAGACCTAAGTACATTTCATCGTTGCCGGCGAATTAAATTCGCCATAAATATTTTTAAATTGTTGGAAATGACATGGGTCCTAACAATACTCATATCAGACATTGTTGCCTTTCCACTGCAACAATGGTTATGCGAAAGCGCCAAAATATTAACGTCATAGGTTCATTGCCATCTTTTTTAGTTCCGGTAGGCCCGCCATTGCTGGGTTATTTAATCATCATAACATTTCAAAATTATACACACACTTCGGGCGTTCTTTACAATGCAGTAAGGAGCTCCAATCCGTCCGTCCGTCTGCCTGTCTGGGACCTAGTACCAACGCCATAGCATTTTGTCCGGTTTTCATGAAATTCATTATGAGAGTACTACGAATAACTGTCGAGCGATCGTAGCGTACAAATCGGTTCTGTGACTCACCATTTGCTTACGAACATGAAACAATTTTCTACCCGTAAGTTCCAGATTTCTTGGTCCAATTTTGGTGAAATTCAGTATAAAAGGTCTCCACATTATGCAGTTGATCTGTTGCGTGTTTCATGCAAATCAGCACATTGAAAGCCATACTTGAGGTGTGAGCGCAAAAGAAAGACTATCCTTATTTTTTGCACTGATTGTCGGAATAGAGTGAAATCTACCTTTTAAAAGATCATGAACTTCTTCCTAATTTACCTCGTCACATAGGCCTATGCGACGGTGTGCCGACACAGGTCAGTCATAGTGACCAGATTACAGGATAATTTTCCATTCTTCCAAAAGTCCAATGTTTAAAGAGGCCGTGACGTGAAACTGAAAATTTACCTCTATATAGAACCAAGGATTAAAATGAATGGATCTAAACCTCCTCTTGCCCATACGCCTTCATGTTGTGATGCTTAATTCACCACAGGGGCAACTAACCAGTACATTGGGTAGTATTCAATTAATGAGTATAAAATTTGGTACGAATGTGTTTCAAAAGGAGGAATATTTTTACAAATACAGCGTTAAATCAGAGACCATGCAATGTAAGACACATGTTTCATTAATTAAACTACTAATAAGAGACAACGTATACTTTGAAGCATCAAATAAAATACAGCGGAGGAACCTGGCCCACCACCAACAGTGACTTGATAGCAAAATACTCACACCCATATTCAAGATTTATCAAATCGGTGGATTAAATAAACTGCCATAGACTATACAATGGCTCTTATACGTGCATACCGGGATACACAACATACAATGCTTAATTTCGGGAAGTTCATATAAGCATGTTTTAGTGACAGATTGCTAGAACTAAAGACACTAACCCAAGCAAACTGGGAGGATAAAATAGTTTCGACCACAAACATTGTAATTACATTATTTAATAAGTAGTAATATCTATGAACAACAGGAAATTATTATATAAATCAATTATTAAGTTTAATATTGCTCTTCTCTAAATAATAATGTATTTGATTATACGAAAAACAAAACATGTAGTGTTACTGTGTAATGGAGAAGGTTGTCAATTAAAAAAACTCTTAAAAAAGAGACACATCGTGGTGGTATTATGCAGAGGATGAAAGGGAATGTACATTCATAGTAATGTCACAACAGACAAACAAAAGTTTCAGTAGGCTACAGTTTATTTTAAACAAATTATAGAAAGTGAATTGGTAAATATATAAAGACGTAACTTTGTCAGTTTCCTGTGTCACGTGGAAAAAGTGCAGATCAGACACATTTATTATGGACTATACTGCACATTATTTTCAATACGTACGGTTGCCATGGACGTCAAAACGACGTAATAATGTACAAATAGAGCGTTACGTTTCTTGGATGCGACTTGTAACCCAGTTTGCAACAATGCTATTATATGTGTAGAGTTTAATGTATAATGGGCCAGGATAGCGTAGTTGGTATAGCGAATCACTACGGGATAGACGACCCGGGGATTGAATTCCGGTGGGGGGCGAGAATTTTCGCACCTGTCCAACCACCTATGCAATGAATGCCGGGAATAAAGCGGCCGGTTCGTAGCGTTGATCTCCAAAACCATTTGCGCTGAGGTTAAAGAATGTGTAGGTCTATACCTCTGCTTCCATTCTGGCCCTTCATGGCCTGTTCTGAACATTTTACGTTTAATGTAATATCTTAAGTATTAAAGGTAAAGTAGTCCCATTACAGGCCTGGACAGGCCCAGAGGGTTCCAGGAAGTTAAGGTTACCAGATTACGTGACAATGGCCCATAATGGTGGTAACGTAGTCAGCCTTATGCACCGGCCGTTTATACCCCCAGGAAATACTACTGGTACTCATTTCTGTTAGAGGCTGAGTCGACCCCAGGGCCATAGTGCGATCGGAAGGATTATGTCAAAAAAAAATTCCAATGACACCATCTGGAATCGAACCAGTGACCTTCCGATTTGTAGCGCACCGAGCCACTGTGCTACCGCGGTCACCCAATACCTTAAGTAATATTTCACAAAATTGATATCTACACATGCACAGCTGACACTGCCAGAAAGAAACCGGCCGTACACCGGGCTTTCGTTTTTTAAGTCTATAGGTCATTACATACACAATGATGATATACATAATAATGGTATATATTGTATAATATATGCTGTATAGCAAGAAATGTTCGAGATCTAAATGTCTGTGAAGAGACCTTCAAATTTTCCAACCGATTGATGTCAAAGCCATTTTAACAAAGAGATCTGTTATCCTTTTTTGCAAGTTTGAGAGAGGAGAGCTGATCTCGATAAGATTGAAAGCTCTTGAAACGCCCTTGTACATGACGTCAGGAGCAACTTGAGTTAATAAAACGTGACTCAAGTGCTTTGATGATTTATGAGCTTTCCCGCTTGTCTCTGTGATCTGAGGCACGGAAAATATAGCTCGGATTAATTACAACCTTGTAAGTTGTCATTTGGTCCGACAGCGAAAACACATTTCAAAATAATTTCTTCACTATTACCGTTAATTTTGACATGACATCAAGCGGTCTCGAATAAATTAAGGAATATCTAAGAGAAACATACTGAAAAATAAAAAAAAACCAACTAGATGTCACTTATTATTTTATTGTACTTCTTATAGGTTCAACATGTTTCAAGCATTACTATGCCCATCATCAGGAGCTCGCGACTAGGATGTTGATTACCACATTGGTCATGTCGTTCTTGGTTTACTGTGTGTTGGAGGTGCGGTTTAGTTAGGCAGGTTGCAGGTTCAAGCACAACTTGTACTTTAGCCTGCAACCCGGACACTACTCCAGCCTAACCGCACCTAACCCCCAACATACAACAAACCAAGAACGAAACGACCAATGCGGTAATCAACATCATAGTCGCGAGCTCCTGATGATGGGCATAGTAATGCTTGAAACATGTTGAGCCTATAAGAAGTACAATAAAATATCAAATGGCAACTAGTTGGTTTTTTTGATTCTTCAGTTATCACAATGATGTACGGTCCAATAAACATCAGAAACATACTGCTTCAATCTTCAGTCTTATACACGTGCATGGAGTTTTATGTTCCTCCGAAACGTCTGTGAACTTCCGACAGACCTCATAGCTTCACGTTCCGTCAAGCCGGTAACTTCTTAAACGCCCTAATAACCATATAGAATATCGTGGTAACCGTGTATAGCATTTGGTGTAACAGTACGAATCTCTGCACACTTACACACGCTGTATTTAGTATGTGTTTTGTGTGACACAATGAAAAGCAATTATTTCCCAAAACCATATTAATCGGGTGGAATTCAGTGAGCTCTCGGTAGCTACCCAAAAGTGTAACGGCACTAGGTGTTGATCCGAGGACTGGAACAAGTCTGCCGTCGGTCTTTTGAACCGCTGAACTCCGGATAATTGGGTCTTGTGGAGGATTAGTAATCCAATCAGGATACAACACAAAATAAAATAGCAAAAGTAATTGTATTAAGACGCTCAACACAGAACTATAGAAAACAGTGACAAAATCAAGAAAATAGTTGAATAGAAACATAATCCTTCAAACACGCACACAGCCGATCGTCAATTACGTAATACAAACATATGCCCATCGGCTAAACGTAAGTTTACAATATGTACAAGGAAGCACAGCCGACCAAAGAATAAGCACAACAAACCATACAAACGTCGGCCCATGTAAACTTACAACACAAATGCTTAAACCCACAGCCGATCAGAAAATACGTATTACCATTACACGATAGCCGGCCGAACATGACTTTTATCGTGCGTAGATTACAAGCAAGACAGAAAGCAATACCGTAACCAAATACATCACTTTGACTTGTGTAACAAAACAAAGTAATTCTACCTACGGGGAGGTAAACTCGTACCTGCCCCTCCCGAGGCAAAAGCTAGGCAGACGCCGGGGAACGTCGCAAAACATAACCGAAACTACAATTTGGAAATACAAAGACCGAAACCAAACTTTACCTCAAAACGTATCCCGGACGTCTGTGTAGCCTTCTCGGAGAAAATAACTGAAGATGGAGCCTCCTGCTCCTGGCCCGGCCAGCGAGAGAACCCAGAAGTTGAAGAGATGAAACCAGGAGGACGAGTCTCGGGACACGAAAATCCCAACCCATAAGGAAACCTCGGGGGCAACACCCTCACCTTTCACGTTCCCCACAGCAGCCAATCGACAGGCGGTAGCCTCACAAGGAACGGTCAGAGGTAAAACAAACCGGTCATGCCTGCAAGGGGGTAAGCCTTGAGCCGGCCCGAAAGCGGACGGCTCATCAGCTTTGGTATGGATAATGTTCTCTCTGGTCTACGAACTGACTTCCCACGTATAATTGACATAAAAGTTGGTCTTCGAAGGATTAGGCATGCAATGAGTAATTCTTCTCTAAGGTTCATAATGCAAAACCCATAATTAACCAAAATAAAATCGTGCGCTTAAATCTTTCGTTCCACACTACATTCCGTAAGTTCATTGTTCATTGCACCCGAACGCAGATATTAGGTGGGCTCATCGGAATTCGTGTTGTGCCTGATTCTAATCTCGGCCATGACACAGGATTTCATATATAAGGGTTTTCCTGATTATTCCGCCTGTCCAGACAAATTCCATGATAGTAGGGCTAAGACTGCCTCTTTCCAATTCATTATTCATTGCTAATCCTACCACCGTACGCTACATAATCCGAGCTACAGACAGCGTTATTAAATAAACAAAGTATCCTAACGTAGCGGCTTACTGCAGCCATCCTCCCTCACCAGCATGCAGTGAGGCTCAGGGAGACAGTAACATTGCTCGTATGTGTACGTGGGCAAAAGAGAAACTGCTGAGGATCTGAGAATTTTAAATGATCATTTCTCTATCTGTTTCTTTTGGTTTATTCTACTTTCAGTTACCAGCGAAGAAATTTGATTTTAAACTTTTACATTTGTTTTCTTTTCCGCGTGGGTAGCCAAACTTGCCTGTCTTATGAGGTACCTAATACCTCAACCGCACAGAGCTGAGAGCTGCTTGGGCAACAAACGGTTGCTAAGCTAATCAATAAATTTCTCATTTTCTTTATGGAACCTTCAGTTTCATTACCGTATGCGCCAGGGACCACCTGCAGCGAAATAAATTAAATACGCTATTCTTTAAGATGTGTATAAACTTTATTTTTCCAACTTTCTGGTATTTCAGTTTATGTAAGAATTCTTTCAGCTGGTGGGAATTTAAAGATTTGAAAATTATGATTATTAGTGAATTCTGAGTGGGAAAGATAGGAAAGAAGGCCATTGTGGCACAGTTTAAGGCAATATACTGGCAACTGTCTGAGAAAAAGCATGGAAATTATCAGTAAAGATCTAATTAAATCAATTTTTATATTCAAATTAATGGTACAATGCAGTACGTTTTCCTGGAATGGTATAAAAACTGGCCTTTGTGAAATAAGTCGTGAATGTATAATTGGAAGGTTTCCTCGGCTGTCGTTGCCATCAGCTGTCCGACACTTTGGATTTGGCATCTTATTTTTGAGGCCAAAAGAATTTAAACTCGCATTTTAGTTTCTCCGGGTGAACTTGTATAATTCTTTTCTCGAATCAAACTTCTGCAGGGTAAGTCCGTGAATTTCGAAGCACTTAATTTTAGCATCTAGAGATCGACATCAGAACACGATAAGGCTAAAAGAACTTTGAGGAAGGAACAACACTGCAACAAACATTAAGCCCTCATTTGAAACATTTTCCATATCGTTCAACGTGTTACTTAAAAAACCCTAAAGAAGTTTTGAAATCCGTGTAATTCGGAGCGCGGCCGCGTAATTTGGTCCGACATGTCGTGTAAATTTGACTTCTTACAAAAACACATTATTGTTTTGTAATAAGCAATATTTGTTTCTTCATGGAATTGTGTAGCAAGAGCCGAGTATTAGTAAATGCATCGTAATTATCTATAACTTAGACTTACACACATGTCACTATAATAATAATAATAATAATAATAATAATAATAATAAGGCGTCAAATATTCAAATAAGCTCAGTTTTCATGAAATTTCTTGCTTTCCGCTTTTTAAATCCACTTCTTGACATAACCTTTCCTGCACCTACTTTTGAGAAAGTTTGTTTTATTTCGTCGTAGGATTTTCATTTTCGGCGAAGCTTTTGTTGAGAAACTTCGTCGTTTCTTCTTGGGTTGAGGTCCAGAATTGGTGGTCAACGTCCCTGTCTTGCTTTATCGTGTTCCACCTAGAACCATACCAGCTGCAGAGAACAGCTTCACAATGTAGTCCGAGTGAGTCTTTTTTGGAATTTCAAAGTTGTGGAGTGTTTAGTTTCGTGGTAAGATAAGCGTTCTCTGCCAGTTTGGGGTGCAGATTTGAGCTTTACTGCGTGTTTTGGGCTCACCCTGGATATGCTGAAAATTCCATTGTGATAATTTGTTGTCGAATGCTTGTAACAGAAGTTCTTAGCTTATAGTTTAGTGTGTCCAGCAGCAGACACACACACACTCCCTGATTCGAAAGATTTTAATTCGAAGTTTGTTTCACAAAAATCGCTAACTCCCGAAGAAGCACAGTTAGTATCCATAAAGGCGTAACGATAAGCAGGACGTAGTCCAATACTTATAACTCCGTTCATTGCAGCCTGCACTCGCACTCTTGCGGCCATTTGTAACACCATCCCTACCAACAATGCAATGTGCTCTCTCGTGAATCGTTATCCACCCATTACTCTCAAATCCTTTTCGATAGCAGAATCCTTGTACGTCGTACGTTCAGGGGTTGAAAGAATGCCACATTTGGGCCGCATTCGATAAGTGCAATGAGAAGAGAAGGACTGTAACAGACTTCCGCCTCTGTTTGCTATTTAATTTCCGGCAATTTTCTATGTGTGACCTCCTTGGCCACCTACAACTGATATCACTCCCCATTCTAGCGTAGGATTTACCACTGCAATAAAGTAATGCATACCTTGGTATCCAAAGAACATTCCTCCTGACATCAGAAAACAGTACGGGCTAATGCTCCTAATTAGATTATTTCCTCCGGTTCTTTTTGAGGAGAAATGAACACTGGTGATACAAAATCCATTATCACCCATTGCTGAGACACCAGTCACATTCTGCCCTCGTTCACAACATGTAATTCCTACAACTTGCGCTGTTGTTTTTTAAAAATCTGCACCACCGCAGATGGCGTTTTTTCCAGTGTTTAATATTCTTGTAGCAGTAAATTTGTTTTCAGTAAGAGAAGCTGACAGAACATCAAAAATATAATGACAAGTACATAATGAACACAGAAGCTCCAAGAACGATGGGAATTCTAGCTGCCACAGACTAAATTCAGTATTACGTTTTAAAAAGCCTGCAAACCACTCCTTATCAGCTGTCTTCACGATGTGATTAAACCGCATTTTCAAATTGTTCTTCTTAGTTGTCATAAGGGCAAATTCCACTCAACCCAGTTAAGACTTCATTCACATAAGAACATACATTTCATCATACTCCCAGAATATTTCTTCGAAATGTAATCAATGCTGGGCAAGATCGTTTTCTACTTCATCAGGTAAGCGCTTTCGACGCGTTCGATAGCGACAGACTTTCAGGAACTCTTCTTCTACAAATCGTTTTTTCGAATCTTATATCTGCGCACCACTGCACTCTGCATCTGTCGGTGGTTCCAACCTGTCGCATGTCTACTTCTGTATATATGCCATTCATTCTTGTTTCTCTCGTTGGCAGCCGTGAAATACCATAACTTATAAAGTTTCGTGTAATTCGGAGCACGTAACCAAATTACAAGTCCATATTAAACAACAGGGTACAAAGGTCGCCATGCCGGGTTTCACAGGTAACACGTAGAAAAAAGATATTCACAAAACTTCCTAGACATCTGTTAAGTACGGTGCTAAAATCTGCACTCTGAAATAGATGAAATACTTTCATAAGCACAACATTCAGCTCAGCGGGAAATTACATTAGAAGTGGACAACATGTAGCTTAAGGCCTTTTCTCACTCTGCAGTCAAACGAAGGGGAAAGATGAAACTGGCAGGCAGCAGAATTCTTGTCTAGTTTCTGTCACTACAGTTTTTAGTATCCTGCCATCTCTGACGTTATGCGAGATGTACGAAAAGTCCGAATTATACGCTACTTGGAAATACAATGACTTCCCCTACCTCTCTCATCTCGCAAAGGCTTCCTCCGCCTCCCTAACAGCAGACTCCCGTTCCTACGTCACTAATCTCTAATGCAGTTATTATCGGTCACTTCTTTCTGTCGCGGAATGACACTAGGCCTATTCTGAATTTCACACACATTCGTGTAAGGAAATTCACGTGGTTTAAGTCGGGAGATGATGCTCGTGGAAGAAGCCGACCATTCATCATTGAAAGATGAGATTACCTTTAATGGAAGCTTTCATGTCAAGACGAAGTGGTGCGGGATACAAGCCTGTTAAAACCTGCATTTCGATTTTTCCTTCTCGCTGTGGCATCAACCATAACTATTTCACACGAATTTAAGTGGTATCACTCATTGTGGCTTCATCGGAAGAGAAATCAAAGTGGTTTGGAAGGTTCATGGCAGGGGTAACCTGATGGCCTTCTCTCTGCACTGTGCAGTATGCACTGCGGTCATCAGCGTAGGTACCTGTGTTGTTACAAACGTTACGAAGAAACTGCTACAGCAATATTCAGGACTGAAAAACCGCGACCAACACCCAACCTGGGATACCACCCCTTGTCGGCTGTCTGCTACTTTCTATTCAATATATTCGCCGGTACCCCCGTTTTCTGCCGGTCGTCGCCTCTAGTACTTGCGACTGGAGGACACGTCACGCCGCGGCGACAGGTCACTGTTGTAAAAGGCTGATAAATGAGGCTTGAATAATTTGAATAACTCAGTCTGGAACTGAAAGACAAACGCAACATTTACAGGAGTCTGCCAAAATATATAGTTGTTGGATTCGACGCAAGAAGTCTCAAACTTGGTCGAATATGACACAGTGAGGTTTAGTTTATTTAGTCATGATTTAATTCGTTATACAGTCGTGTATTAACAGTTAATTTGAAGACGCTGCCAGTGGCTGACACGATACAGAGTGTATCTAATATGCCTGGATAAACTTCAAGGTGAGTTTCTCACATCGAAACGTACAAAAGTTCATATACACGTAAGTACGGAAATGAGAGGTTTTTGAATTTAATTGAATGATTAACTTAAGTACGTAGTATTGTATTACAAATGATGTAATGCATATTCAATCAACGTTCCCAGTTTAACAATTGTCGAGTTCTTATTCTTTATGAGGTCAGTTCACAACAAATGCTGAAAATGTCTTGCACCTAAACTAATACCCGCATTGGCAGGTCTCATTACGGAATGTCACAATATTTCAAAGGTCCCAGGGTTGTTACGAAAGTTTTGACAGGCATAAAAATTGTGTTGGTGAATTGTATCTTTACTTTCAGTTGGAGCTGAATAAGGAAGGGCTTCAAGTGTCAGAGGTAAACATGTTTTTGGGTTTTACCTCGAAAAGTTAAGTGTTTACGGACATATATTGATATGAAGTTTCTTTCCGGGTTTTGGTGAGAGAAACGCACTCATTAATATTGTCAATACTATTTATATACACACTCTTTAGCATAAATTGTTAGGAGAGTAAGTACACAATTAATTATAACAGAATTGTAAAGTAACATGTATGGCGTCATTTTATCACTAACGACATTTACCCGGAGGTACTGATAAGAACCACAAAAACCTCAGAATGACCGATTTCGGAATGCAGATTAAACATGGGACCTGTCGAGGGTAGGAAGCAGATATGACTGCCAATCAACTACGATGTCCGATGCAGTTTCTCTTAACGTAAATTTATTTTATATTAGCGACTTGTTTCATACCGCCTGCACCTCTGCTTTACGTTACGTTTCTTCAAAAAGTCAAGAACCAACTTTGACAAAATGTCAGGGTAGCCCACGACAGCAGTTCAGATACCCAGACACTGCTGCAGCAGTGCAGATAACCAGACACTGCTGCAGCAGTGCAGATACCCAGACACTGCTGCAGCAGTGCAGATACCCAGACACTGCTGCAGCAGTGCAGATAACCAG
>Ga0123357_10008472_pt1 | contig 12851 bp, 6 predicted proteins | sample TergutEmb28metaG_FD_89873 | JGI IMG/M metagenome (GOLD analysis project Ga0123357, IMG submission 89873) | Embiratermes neotenicus P4 segment gut microbial communities from Petit-Saut dam, French Guiana - Emb289 P4 | ecosystem: Host-associated > Arthropoda: Insects > Digestive system > Gut ... | reverse complement strand
CGGAACCCGAAGGTTCATTACCGCACTCACAAACGTCCGCCACCTGTCTCTATTCTGGGCCAGCCCAATCCAGTCCATATACCCACATCCCACCTCCTGGAGACCCGTCCTAATATTATCCAACAATCTATGCTTAGGTCTCCCCAGTGGTCTCTTACCCTCCGGTTTCCCCACCAAGACCCTATACGCCCCCCTCTCGTCACCCATATGCGCCACATGCCCAGCCCATCTCATTCTTCTCGATTTTATCACCCGCACAATATTGGGTGAAGAGCACAAATCATTTAGCTCCTCGTTATGCAATCTCCTCCACTCCCCCGTTACCTCTTCCTTCCTAGGTCCAAATATTCTCCTCAACACCATGTTCTCAAACACCCTCAGCTTCCTTTCCTCCCGCAATGTCAGCGACCAAGTTTAACACCCATATTGTCGCATGTCTTACTTTTCGTAAATTGTTCATTAAGTTTCCAAAATTTCAACCAAAAAATACGCACAATTGTCATTTAATTCACACAAATGTTGTTGTGAATTAAATTACAATTGTGTGCGTTTGTTAGTTAAAATTGTGGAAACTGACCTATAAAGCACGGAATGAACAATATACAAATGTTCGTTCAGTACGTCTTCCTTCTTGGTCAGGACAAAATGTCTGATACCACCCTCCCCATTTTGAAATTGCGTTCTTGATAATATATCTGTCTCGACTTAAGTCGTGTCGGCTATGTCGCCCATCTCGACACCACCTAAGACGTAACTTAGGGGAATGAAAGTGTAAAGAGATAAAGTGATCCCGTTACAGGCCCGGTGTGACCCAGGGGGTAGGTAGAGGCATAGCTCTACTCTTCCATGACAGCGGCACTAGAAGGGGGTAAGTGGTCAGCAGCACGCCCCGGCCGCACTTTACCCCCGGGAAAGACGCGGTACCTATTTTACAGGAGGCTAGGAATGAATGTGTACCACGACTAAAATTCATATTTCTTAGCGTAGAAGTTTATATCCCATGATTATTTATCAATTCAGAATAAAGCTGACGCAAATTTCAGAGCTGTCAGTCGATTATAAAGAGATCTTTTGAGTTCTCACTGTTCTTGATTTTAATGCATCGTAAGGTGGTGGTTCTTTAGCGACGTTTCGGGACCAACAGCCTTGACCCTTGAAGATTGGACCGATATACTGTACCGAAACGTCGGTAAGCAACTACCAACCCACGCTACGTTAAAACCCAGAAGAACGAAGACTTCAGCTACATCACTGCGGAATCCTGAAATCTCGCAAAGGTCTTGTTGCAACAATACCTCTCATTTAACTGGTCAAGAAATTCTTTGCCATACTTGGAACAAAATATTCACTCGTGTATGCAATAAACGTGCCACTTGACAGTGCCTAGAGCCAGATAAATCAGTCCTCATCATTGTGTTATATTTCTATAAGATACATTTCAGTATTACTGCTCCTTCTGTATCTAGATTTCCCAAGTAGTCTCCTTCCTTCAGAATGTTCCACTACAGCGTTTTATGTATTTAACCTCCTCGTGCCTGCTACTTGCTCTGTCCATCTCATCCTTCTTGATTTGATTGCCCGGCAGTATAAAGTAAGGAGCAAAACTTATGAAGGTTTTCATTATATGATTCCTCTCTAGATGGGTTCGCAAAATTGCGAAAAGCGACTATTACCTTCGTCATGTATGTCTATCTGTCTGCCTGTCCTGCCGCATGGAACAACGCGGCTCCCACTGGACGGATTTTAATGAAATTTAATATTTGAGTGTTAAAGTTCAAGAATCATTAATATATGAGAAGAATAACGGGTACTTTACACAAGACCAATTTACATTTATGATCATATCTCGCCCAATTCTACTTAGACTTAGAAATGTATCAGACAAAAGCTGCAGAGAAAATTAAACACAAACTTTATATTCAATACCTGTTTTTAGAAAAAAAGTTGCCGTTTATGAGATAGTGTGGAAGAAACCTTGTAGAGCCATACAGGCCACAAATAACAATATGCGCATGGGCATTGCACGCGAGGTAGCTAAGGCTACAGATACACACTTATAATATGTAATACTTATTGTTTTTTGCACTGCAACAAAGGTTGCACGAAAAAGCCTCAAATTTACGTTTACACGTACATTGCATCTCTTGCATTATCCTACTCATAGTTGTTCCGTCAATCCCACATATTAAAAAAAAACACGAGACTTAAGTTCATAATCTGAAATCAAAACATGATTAAGTAACCAAGGGATCTAAAGGTTTAGAATATCTTTCCTTATCGGGCTCAATTAAGATGTTAGACTGCGTTTGAAATGGGATGGGACACGCGCAGAAACCAGATTTCGTCTTTCGGCGAAAAGGATGAGTCCATTTAAATCGGCGGGGGCTTCAGTTCAGTCGACTACTGGCAACGGAGGTGTGCGCATCAGCGGTAGTAATGCTGGATACACGATGTTCCGATGTAGTGTGAAGAGTGCTGGCTGCCCACTACATTCGCCAGTTTCCCCTTCACTTCCCCTCCCGTGCGTCACTTTATGCCATCACATTTCAACTGGACTCTACCTTACTGCTTTGCTGATTACAAGGAAGTTCCTTTAAATACTGATTTAAACATGGACAATGGAATTGCATGATCCAGAAATAAAGAATACTTGTTAAATTAAGTTCAAACACTGCACGATCATAAAATAAAGAACACTTATTTCAATAAATAAAGTAATTTAAGGTCATAGCTTAAAATTATACAATAATATACATTGTATTTCCGAATTATTTACTGTTACTACTGTAATCTCATTTATTTTATGAAATGCTCTTTTTAATTACAGACTTACAGTTTGAGCATTTTTGTTTGACATCTGTGAAAAACATGACACAACAAACATTCATCGACTTCACGGCCAACGCATTTCAGCTGTCAGGCGAGAGCCACTTAACAGAACTTAAATGGTACTTTTAAAGCAATAAAGACGATTCCGCCGGTTAGGGCCCAGCAAACGGAAGAGAACAGTAAACCCTGACATTTCTGTTTCACATTATTATTTTTATCTGATGTACTTAAATTGGATTTCTGAAATACCATGAGCGGTGGTGGGGGTTTAATTGGCCCTAGTGGGTGGCAGCGTCAACTAATTAAACAAAACGCAAGGAACATTTCAGGGTCAGTACGGCGCCACGTCACTTCGCCGTTAAGATACGGCGGAACTTCGCGTTTCCAGCCTTCGGAAAACTGCAGAGTTAGCGTCTGCCGCCCCCACAAGTTAGCGTCTGCCACCCCCACAAGTTCCTCTGTGCTTTCATTTCCTTCTCACTACCCTAAATCTTAAATCGTCTACCCAAGAAGGTGTTCCTCAAAACACCGAGCAATACATTTATATTTACTGTTTTTTTCTTCTTCTAAGTGATAGGAAAGCCAGCAAATCCCCAAGATAAAACAATCCCTGCTAACTGAATTTGCAGAGGAAACTTCGAAGTTGTCTTCTTATATATTAGCAGTAAACTACATGAGACAGTTAATGTACCTGTTTGAAAAATTCTTCAAACCTGAAACGGTATTACTAACCTCTTGAACACAGAAAAGTCTACTACGAATTTATTAAGATATGGAAGAGAAGGAAAAAATAAATTCGAAATTTCTAACATCTACAAACTTGGCTACGACAATGCCAAAATTTCCCGACCCTGACTTCGCAATATTCGAATTTTATGGGAGGATCAAGAATTTTTATTTGTATCAATGTACATTTTTGTAAATTAAATGGAAAGAAAATTATAATAAATGTAGAAGATCGTTTATTTTGTAAATAGATCTATATGTGAAAGTGATAGTACACGTGTATATCGGTAGAGATAAAAGTACAGTTGTCCCTCAACACACCATGAAACCATATGACAAACTGGAGGTAGAGTTCCTCTCATTCTTCAACAAGGCATTAACTTTAAATACCAACCAATTTACCCCTGTAAAAAATCCCTTGTTATCCATTCGATATGAGGTTGTGTGGCTGTGTCTGCGAGCTATGAAGAAAAGAGAAATATCTTACACCCGTCGGGAATGGAATTAGGATCCTCAGTTGTCCAGTCCATAGACTAGTCATTACACCGAACTATTCAGTAGACACACAGGCAGAGATTTAGTCAGTGCTAATAAAGGGAAGAAGCTGTCATGTCTTATATTCAAATTCATGAAATTCCAATTAATGTGCCAAGCATAAAATATTCTCAGTGAAGCAAGAAATTTCTCTTCTGATTTACTCGTTCAGAATCTTGTTTTTCGTGAAAGAATCGTGATTTATTTACCAGAAAACAAACTTGGTAGCCTGTAATCTGCAGTCTGTTACAATCCGCACAGCAGAACTCTAATCCATGAAATATGTGTGTTTGCAGGCATGACGTGAAACTCAAAATGTACAAAATGCACTGGCAGACTTCAGGGGTCGTGTACCTCTCAAGAAACTGTCACGGGGCCGTAATGAAGATGAATGGTGATAATATCTCGTAATGAAACGCCAGAGCGTGCGGCAGACGCGTATGTTTAGAAGAGGAAGTAAGGAAGTTAGGTGCAGATTTGTAACTCTTATGTATGCGTACAGAATTACACAGAATGAGTACAGGTTAAACAATTTATAATGTACCCCAAATACTGTTCGTGTGACAAAATCAAGAGGAAAGAGATCGGTGGGGCAAGGTAAAGATTAGATGTACGCAAACTATTTTAGTCAAGGAAACTGAAAAAAGGAGACAATTTTGAAGAACTAGATATAGATGGGAGCAGACCAGTGTCCAGACCATGAACGCAGTGTTTGCTGGACCTTCCAATGCAGGTGCATATACATACATACGTCTATATAAGTATATAATGCTCTATTATACATATAAGCTACTGTGTATGCATATTATACAGCATAAGCATCAAATACGCATTTGTCAGGACCACAAAATCAACACTTTATTACACATTGTGCTCTACAACATTGCGCATAACAACTCGCATATAAACACATTTGTCAAAATGAATGCCCCCCAACCATGGCTGTTCAACAGCGCAAAGTGTGAACCCAGTCGGATGTCGCTGTCCAAGCAGAACTGCTTGGACTGCGTTTGACTGCTTGACCCTTGAAGATGGGCCAATAAGTTGTCCCGAAACGTCGGTAACTAACCACCAATCTACTATGCGTAGCATCCCATAAGATCGAAAATTTCATATGATTACTTCTTTCACATTCTTGGAATGACAAACAGCAGTTAGTACATAATATGCATAATAACCTCACAATACGTGGTTAGAGTAACAACGCTGATTTTCATTCAGAAAGAACAAAATCAGATCCTGAGACAGGGGAACGGTTATCTTTATATTTGCTTATTGATCTTCTGTCTACATAAAATAATTCGTAAACATACCTAGAAAAAGGTGATCACTTCTTGCTTCCTTCTTCAAAATTCACAACGAACAAGCATCCTCACGTAATGTACGTAAATACAATTTCAATCCAAGGTCCTATTTACCTGACTCTGACGAGTACCCTTGCGCATTCCTGCTGTCAATATTCTCCTTCTTCCATTGGCACTACAGCCCACTGTTGGCTTTGGCCTTTCGAACAATGTCCTTCCATTTTTTTTTTTATCTGCCACCAACTCTCTCCATCTTTTCACTCCCTCCTGCCGTCAATATTACGTGTTTGAAATGCACAAGAGACGTTGCAGTGAAAGGGAATATAGCAATTGTGCTGGTACACGTACTTTCCAGCAACACATTTCAAAATTACCAGATTTGTACCACCGTTGTTTACTCATTTCGCATTTGGAAATAGCAATGGAGTCCGATCGCCCATAACATCTTGTTAACGCGATACAGTTTTTGATGTAAAAAGGCAACCATATCACTGTCAAAATCGGAGCCAACTTCGTTAAATAAGCAGAACATTTTAACAGACTTGCTCCTGTGTCATTATAGACGCTAACCTGAATGAAGCGATTCAATAGAAGAATGGAAGAATGACGGAACAAATAAAATTCGGACTCTGCTTTACAATCCAGGAAACACATTTGTATTAATTTACCATTTGGATGTGCGCTGCTGGTTGGTCGCAGACTAACACAATGAAATAATATCCCTTCAGACAGGGCAGTAAGGTCAGTTATGCTTCAAAATAACTGCAAATCCTGGGGCGTTAGAAGCATTTTGATTCTAGATAAAAATTCATAAATTGTATTTTATGAATATATCCAGTAATAACAAAATGGGACCAGTTTTAGGTGCTGGCGCTCGATGTAAATCGCGAATACAGTGAACTGCTTGAACTGCCCCATACACGTCTTAGTGACGCAGAGAACAATTTTAGCCTGGATTTGGAAAAACTGATCGGGATATGCGTTCCCTATTTCTTCACATAACGACACAAAATTCGCAATAAATTTGGGTATGTTACACAGTTTTAACAATTCTCAACATACAACTCCAGTCTCGGGCGAAACCGGGTGTGTTTGCCGTTTATGTTAATACTTGTTATGTGAGACGGGGAAGCACTTTATCCCTCCCCACATATTGCATTCGGAACTGCTAACTGTTCAACCAAATTGATGCTTCGCTTCTATAATGAAAGTTTTAAGGAGATCATCGTTTTGATTCTTGACGTTGTGCTTCATTTTGTGCGAAGAACAAATTGAACGCTTTATTTTTAAGTGGTTTTTGTAAAAACATGCTGTTTCACAACACAAGACGCAGATCTCATTCTAACCAAATGTTTAATTTACTTCCTTTCCCCTGTACCTTCCACATGTCTCACCCCATAAAGGCATGTGGGAGCAATAGAACTATAGCTCTACCACACTTATTCTTAGCCTCTGCACAAGGCAGATGTGAGTAATCTAATTCACGCTCCCGGTCGCTTTAGCCTTCGGCCACAACTCCGGCACACATCGCATACGAAGCGCGGTAAGCCCCAGATCCCATTTGGGCGTTTTAGTGATAAGAAAATCCCTTTATCCTATTCGGAAACTAATCCCGCACCGTCCATACAATAGCTTACATCTTCTCTGCATCATACAGATTTAACGAAATGCACATAAAAGTACATAAACAATCAAAACAAATTAAGTACAATTGAATATTCAACGGTGTATGTGTACACAACATGTACTACGAACATTATCCTCAATAACTAGAACACTCACTGAATTAAGTACAAAAGCCAGAATTAACTTGTCACTACACACAAAACGAACTTGGTTCCTTTTAAAACCTAGGCGATCTAGACTGTGTTACCTGTCAATACGGAGAAGAATGGATGAAACTTTTGAGTCGCACATCTGACAAGAAGTGAAACGAGCCGACAGTGCGCAATTTAAGGTACAACAATGATAATCACCGAGGGAAGAACAAAGAGGAGTTATTCAGCAAGTGTAGCGAGGTTTAACTTACAGAATACAAACTGCGTGTGATAATCATTATTGCCCAGAACATCTATGATATCACAAAGTAACGTTATCGCGTCTGCTTTCCAAAACACTAAAGATCAATAAAAAATAACGGCAAAGTATCCACTCTCTAGGCTGTCTGTTGTAAAAGCTTGATTTATGAAGAAGAAATCGTGAACACTTATAAATATCCTAAATAAAGGGTACACTGTCTGTCTTGAAATTCTGATAGGAAATCCATAGTAAAAGATGACATGCATAATGTAATCAGCATATTCACACGGTATGTCTAAAAGCCATCTTCTGGAAGTTATTCTGAGACAGATAAACCTTGGTAACGCCTTACACCCTCTCACGATATTCTGTCTACCCGAACTCCGTCATAATAATCTCTTTCCATGATATTTCCTGACCAAAAGTGTATCGCACTTCTCATTTGTTCCGTGCGTGTCACACGTCACGTTAAACATATCAACCGCACAAGAAAGACCTACATCCGAATATAAACAAACAAAAGTCACTTAAAATTAGTTCAATTAGCAATGGATTACATCAAGGAAAGATATGTTATGTAGTTAAGCACGTTACTGAAGTAAAGGCAGAAAGAACGTAAACAGGAGGAAGAAGACGTAAGCAGCTAGTGGATCTCAAGGAAAAGACAGGGCATTGGAACTTGAAAGAGGAAGCACTAGATTGCACTGTGTGGAGAACTTGCTTTGGAGGCAGCTTCGGATCTGTCTAAAGACAGGATATGGAATGAATGAATGAATGAGGCTCAGTAGCAATTAACTGAATATGTGGCATGCGACGAAGTACATTTGGGAATATACCGTGTCTTAAATTTGTTTGCGATTAAAAATGTGATTCACTCTACTTATTTTAAAAAGTAACGAAAAGTGACGTCAGATTTCAAATGTACTTTATCTCCACGTTTTATTCCGAGAAAACAGAAAATGATCTTAATCTAATTTACTACTTTAAACAGTTTTCTTTAAATCAACTTTCTCGGTTTTCCCTCAACCGCTCTTGCTTCCATAACAGATTTTCATAACAAGTTTAATACAAAAATTCCGTAAGAATGTACAGTCTTCGTGCTTTAATTGCATTTGCGGTTTGGCAGAGTTTTGCCGATTGTACACCGTCCGCTGGCAACACCAGTCTGAAAATCAGAAATAAAGAAAAGTAACTCCAACTTCGTGAGATATATAAAACTTTTACACAAAGAAATAAATTTCTGTTTACAAAGTGAAGTGCAAAACGGAAGTAATTATGCTTGTATTAAATAAAGCTTGCATAAAATAAACTGCTACTCTTTGACACCGAGGTGCTAAGTGTAAAAAGTATCAGTTTCAAACACTCCTTTCTTTCATTACTTAAGAGCTGCCGTGTAAACTTGCACATCACAGTGACAGGAGGTTATCAGGAGGTCAAAATTGTACTATAGAGCATCTGGTATCGTCACACCTAAAGGTGGCCTTCCCGTGCACAGGTTGAGACAGGACTCTCTACTTGTGCATGGTAAGGCCACCTACAGTGTGTGACGATACCAGATGCTGTATAATACAATTTTGACCTCCTGATGATGAGCACATAGTGCTCGAAACATGTAGAGACATATAATAAACTTATTATAAAACAAGAATGTGTGCATTAAGTTGGTTAATTACGAAGATTGTACTGAGATGCAAGGTCAGCAAAACATAAAAAAGTAAATCTTTCACTTTCCTGTAAGGTGTAAACAAAACCGCAAACCAAAATATGCATTGAAGTCGTTTTATACAAATTTCGTGTGGGTGTGGTGGGACTTGGCTCTTCCTCTAAGAGCAGGAAATAATATTAAGAGTGGATGAAAGCAGACTGATGAGAAAAAGACGAAATAAACTTGCGCAATTAAAAATGTCATCATCTCGTGGTTACTGGTCACACCGCGCAACTTGGGTCAAGCAGCAGACCTGACTTCCACGCGGTAGTTACCTCCCAACTTCGACTCTGGGTCCGGAAACCGACCACGCTTATTAATGCCGTTTTCCTCACTCTCTCCACGCAAATTTCGGTATTTTTATCTTAAATTAGGCCAAGAATTTTCCTTACACATTATTTCCATTTCAATGGTCACTGTCGCCAATTCATTCGACTATATATATAGTCAGTTACTGAAAGTGTCATTGAATACATTGCGAAAAAGAATATCCTCTAGTGACTAAACGTTAATAGGGCGACTACTCAACAAGCATAAGAAGATTATATGAATAATGGTCTTATGAAAGTGGAAAGTGAATTGAATTGGTTCTAAGAAGGGGTCGGAGTGGTTGTTTGTGAAAAGAGTAAGGAACATTAAGATCCGCTAAATGCAGGAAATTTAGGCAGCTGAGTGGCTGCCAGCTTTTCAAGAAAAGGATGTGCGAAGGAGTTACTAATTAGAATTATATAACTCAATTGGTGTACAAGGCAAAAGAAACTTTTCAAACAAAATATCTCAAGTCGGATCGACACCGGAACATAATCCGAAAACTTATAACGAAATGAAAGCCTCGAACATATAACAGGTTTATTAGCAACAAAGAAAAAACTTTAAATTTTGCGGCTATTGTATTTAGCGATCTAGAGGGAGTATAGGTGAAACAATCCCTGTACAAGCCTGGACAGGTCCTGAGGTTTCCAGGGGGTGAGGATCCCAAATGTACAACAAACCGGTAAATTAACGTGATAAGCTTGTCAGCTCTAAGCACCAGCCGCCTTTACCTCGCAAGAAATATTCCCGGTACTCAGTTCTCTTACACGATGGATCAAACCCAGGGTCATATTCCGGCCAGAAGGATGTCAATGAAAAATTCGAATGGCATCATCGGGAATTATAGGGCTGTATCTTCAGGGAGTATTATTACTAAAAGAAGTACACAGCGTTGTTATACAGCTCTGTCATACGTAGAAGGGAGAATATACGCATACGTTAAAACACATACGTACAGTGTTAAACGAAAATACGCTAAAATTATTATTATACAGGACAGTCATTGAAATTTTCTGCATTCAGACATTTTAAAATACCAAAAACTTTTCGAATGAAATAGAGTGGTAAATCCTACATATTATCATTCTACGTTTACACCACGAAGGATCGCTCTTTAGAGAGACATGTATAGATGTTTTAATGTTCTGTTACCAGCAGACGTAATTTACAACCTACATAAGAAAAAGCTGTATAACGTATACTCCTTGAAGAGAGTTAAATATAATAGCCGAAACATGTAGGAGTGTTTTCTGTTCTAAGTACAGTTTGTTCGTTATGAACTTGTTTTATGTTTATCAGTTGAGCGGAAACTTACAAATTTCAACGCTTGGGTTCGACCCTCTACACACACAGGATGACTCAGTTGGTATACTGACTACGCCAAGGAATGGACAACCGTAGAAGCATAGTTCGATTCCAGACAGGGTCTCAGATTTTTATTTTCTCCTCTTCAAAGCGTCCAGCCCAGCTTGCGGGCCCATCCAGCCACCTAATCTAAGAGTACTACACGTTCTTTTCGCAGTCGTAAAACGGACGTGGCACTAAGTTAACCGCTCGCCTCCTAGTGACGAGGTTAAGAAAGTGTGGGGCTATATCTCTACTCCACCATATACCTTAAAGGCATGAACATGCATAACTTTACGTCCGTCATTCTAACTCGTGTATCGGAGAACTTCCCAAAGATAAATTGTCTCCCTTGTGTAATAAAAAACACGCCTGGCAGAAATGTAAATTTTTGATTATGTGTGTTCCGGCTTACGAAATGTTTAACCCAAGCTGAGGGCCCCTGGCTCTGAAACTGCGAGAGGCCCTTCCCGTTCCGAAATATTCTGCCGCATACCGAAGCTTATGTTATTAAGTTACAGACCAGTTACACCAGTTTTGTAAAGAATATTCGGTTACTTACTTACTTACTTACTTACTCCATGGTGCAGAGTCCTTCTTGAGAAGCTAACTGGTTTGCAGCTAGTCAAGAAATTCCCCGCATTTCACAGAACCCGAAGGTTCCTTACAGCACTCACAAGTGTCCGCCACCTGTCTCTATCCTGGGCCAACCCAATCCAGTCCATATACCCACATCCCACCTCCTGGAGATCCTTTCTAATATTATCCACCCATCTACGTCTAGGTCTCCCCAGTGGTTCTTTCCCTCCGGTTTCCCCACCAAGACCCTATACACCCCCTCTCCTCACCCATACGCGCCACATGCCCAGCCCATCTCATTCTTCTCGATTTTATCGGTTACTATCACTCCCATTTCTTCCTTTAGGTATACACTGTGGTGTGAACAAAAGGGTAACTAATAAAGCTTACCCGAGTTTATGTAACTGAAGACTATGAATCCAATTTACCCCCTTCATGTTCTTTTCAGGACAGGCTTCGGACTGCGATAATATTACAATCCAGAAGCCAGTCAGAAGTTATACTCTACAGAAGTAATCTGTGTTTTTAGTGAAAAAGTACTATAACATGCTGTAACCTTTACAAAACCTGGATTTGCTAAAGCGAACTCAAGTATTTCATACCCCTAGAAATTAATTTTATATACTTAAACAACAAGGACATTTACTGAATAATCTCTGTTTTATTTTCCACAAAATACCGTTGGTTTCATAATTTTACCTTTTTATGCCCAAACAATAATTTTCCAAAACTAGCAGCTAAAATTTAAATAACCATTCCTGTCAACTAAACGTTAAATGAGTTAAATGGTCTTCTTTCAAATGCAACCTCTTCTATTTGATGCACTTTTTAATACACATTCTTAGACACATGCATAAAGCACAAATTAAACTACACATGCATAACAAATACACAATGTATCTATCTATTTACTGGAGGAAATAAAACCATGTCTACATTATGCATGGTTTATCTACCATCTTCTTCTGTACGTCCGTCTCAGTATATTTAGCATCGTAGGGCGGGCATGATAAATAATAATTTAGATGGGTTGTGAAAAGAAGCGTTCATGGCCCAAATACATGTACTTTCTCGGTATTTTTCTAGAAGAACTCGCGAAAACCGCGAATATTTTCGGTCAGGATAGTAAGTGTGACTACCGAAATTCGAACCGGGCAACCCTGGAAAGAAAGAAGCGTCACCGTCTGAGCCAGTTTACAGTCACCATCATCATAAACATCAAGGACTTGGACCCTTTGATCCGTTCCGTCTCCAGTGTTACAACTGCTCTCTCCAACGTTTCTTCGGTCTTCCAATTGTGCTCCTTCCTTGTGGTCTTTAGTAGTATGATTTGAAAAGGATTCGGTTTTGTGGCATTCTTTGCAAGTGTTGAAGCCAGTTCCGTCTGTATTCATCTATCTTGTCTAGTATCCCTGTAATCTGTAGTTCGCGGCGTTTGTAGTCGTTTGTCTTGTGGTCATAAAGGGTGTGGCCTGCCAGAGGTCTCAGTAACTTCATTT